>ERZ1090862.593-NODE-594-length-16263-cov-84.732786_pt1 | contig 16263 bp, 16 predicted proteins | sample MGYA00478481_ERZ1090862 | MGnify/ENA primary metagenome ERZ1090862 (study PRJEB33644, sample SAMEA5815745) | chicken gut metagenome | biome: Chicken; feature: Gastrointestinal Tract; material: Caecum | place: Ireland | collected 2019-01-01 | study: A study of the... | reverse complement strand
AGCACGACCGAGGTCCATTTAAAGACGCAGGACTTTATCGACAGCGTCGAGCGCGTGTCGCTTTTGATTACGGAACGCTTGAAGAGCCCCGTGCGCTGCATTTTTGAGGACAATGAAGTCCGCCTCTCGTGCTATACGCCGATCGGCCGCGCGAGCGACAGCTTCCCCGAAAAGCTCACGGGCAGCACCGTCGAGATTGGCTTTAACAATAAGTACCTGCTCGATGCGCTGCGCAACACGGAGGGCGATGAGGTCAAGCTCCAGTTAAACGGCCCGCTTGCGCCGATGAAGGTGCTGCCATTGGAGGGCGAAAGCTACCTGTTCCTCGTGCTGCCTGTGCGCCTGAAAAACGAGATGGACGAGGTATAACGACGGATTTTGCGTGCAATCTTTCGAGAAAAGGGTTACAATAGTATGGAGAAAGAATTTGTAAAAATCGATACGCCGTTTATCCGCTTGGACGCGCTGCTGAAATTCGCGGGCGCAACGGATACCGGCGGGCAGGCCAAGGTGCTCGTGCAAAGCGGCCATGTTACGGTCAACGGCGCGACCTGCACCCAGCGCGGCAAAAAGCTCGTCCCCGGCGACGAAGTGGTGTGCGCGGGCCGCACGTTCGTGGTGGCGCAGGCATGAAGGTTTTGTCGCTGACCCACAAAGACTACCGCAACCTTTTGCCGGATACCTTTGTGCCGGACGAGGGCGTCAATGTGATCTGCGGCGAAAATGCGCAGGGCAAGACAAACCTCTTGGAGGCTTTGTGGCTGTTTACGGGCGGGCGCAGCTTTCGCGGCGTGCGCGATAAGGAGCTCGTCTGCCGGGGAAAGGAGCAGGCAAAGCTCACGCTTTCCTTTTTCCGCGACGACCGTCCCCAAAACGCCGAGATCGTGCTTTCCGGCGGCCGGCGCACGGCGTCGTATAACGGCATTGCGCTCAAATCCCCCGGCCAGCTCGTCGGGCGCGTGTGCGGGGTCATCTTTTCGCCCGAGCACATTGCGCTGGTGCGCGAGGGGCCGGCCGGGCGCCGCGCGTTTTTGGACAGCGCCTTATGCCAGTTAAGGCCCGGTTATGCGAAGCTGTTAAACCGCTATCAGCATACGCTTTCCCAGCGCAACGCGCTTTTGAAAGATATCCCGCGCCATGTGGAGCTCGTCGACACGCTGCCCATTTGGGATGAAAAGCTCGTGCAGGACGGCGCCAAAGTGGTTTCCCAGCGCAAGGCATACCTAGAGCTTTTGCGGGAATTTGCCGGGCAGCGCTATAGAGGGTTATCGCGCGGGCGCGAGGTGCTTTCCCTTTCCTATACGGAGAGTGCGCCCGACCTGCGTGAGGCGCTGCGGCAGGGGCGCCGCCAGGACATTCAGTTTGGTTTTACGGGCAGCGGCCCCCACCGCGACGATTTTTCCATTCTTTTAGACGGCGAGCCCGCGCGCACGTTTGCGTCGCAGGGGCAGAAGCGCAGCATCGTGCTGGCTCTGAAACTCGCCGAAGCCGCCGTGCTCGAAGCGCGCACCGGCGAAAAGCCGATCGTCTTGCTCGACGACGTGTTAAGCGAGCTCGATGCCGGGCGGCAGGAATATCTTTTAAATCATTTACTCGATTACCAGGTGTTTATCACCTGCTGCGAACCGGGCCAGGCGCTCAGGCTGCGCGGCGGAAAACTCTTTTCCGTCGCCGGCGGCCGCGTGCAGCCATTTTCCGGGACGCCGTAAAGGAGCGTTTGCCTGTATGTATGTACACCTCGGCCAGGACGTTGTCGTCCAAAGCGCCAAAATCGTCGGCATTTTCGACCTGGAGACCTCGACGCTCTCTTCCGCCACACGGGCGTATCTTGCCCAAAGCGAGAAGGCCGGGCGCGTCGTGAATGTCTCCCTGGAGATGCCGAAAAGCTTCGTCGTCGCCGCGGATCGGGACGGGGAGCGCGTGTACATCACGCAGATCAGCTCCGCCACGCTGAAAAAGCGCACGGGCTTTTTGGCGGGGCTGCGCGTTTCCAATCGACGGGAGGGTTCAAAATGACGAAACCACATCTGCCCCAGTGCCCCTATTGCGGGCGGAAGCTGCATTATCCGGCGGCTTTTTCGCTGCGCCGGGAGGGCGAGTACCGCTGCCGGCAGTGCGGCGGTATTTCCAACGTCAAGCTTTCCAAGCGCCTTTACGCGCTGGCGGCGGCATGCATTCTGATCGCCGTGGGCTTTGTCGTCGGGGGCGCGTATCTGCTCGAGACGGTCAATGTCCTTGTCCTTGTGGGCACCTTTGCGCCGTTTGTCGTGTTCTATATCGCCGCGCCCTTTTTTGTAGAGCTTGCGGAGCCCGTGCTGCACAGGCGGCCGGTCCCCCAGAAAGCCCCTGCGCCGCGAAGGCCGGTGGCCCAGGCGCCTACGCGGCAGATGCCGCTGCCCGCGCAGCGGCCCCCGCAGACGGCCCCTGCTGTGCAGGAGCCGACAAAGCGTCTGGAAGTGGCCTCTATGCCGCCGCCGCTCGACGACGCTGCGCGGTTGGAGCAGGCGCTTTCGGAGCTTGCGTCCTTGCAGGTGCCGGTCTTTTACGAAAAGCCGGAAGCGGCCGAACCGGAGGGCACTTACGGCGCTTACCGCAGCCCGCTGCGCCGCGTCGGGCAGGCGCCATCTAGGCCGGCGCCCTGAGCGGGCCGTTTTCACAAGCGCCGCCCGCGGGAAAACGGGGCACGCTATGTTTTGTTCGGAGTCAACGTTTGGGAGGAACCGAAATTTTGGATATCAAAGAAGTGACACAGGCAAGCGAAACCTATGATGAAAACCAAATCCAGGTGCTCGAAGGGCTCGAAGCGGTCCGCAAGCGCCCGGGCATGTATATCGGCTCGACCGGTGTGCGCGGGCTGCATCACCTCGTGTATGAGATTGTCGACAACGCCGTCGATGAGGCGCTCGCGGGGTTCTGCGACCGCATCGACGTCGTCATAGAGCCCGGCAACGTCATCAACGTCACCGACAACGGCCGCGGCATTCCGGTCGGCGTTGAGCACAAGACGGGTCTGCCCGCCGTGACGGTCGTCTATACCGTGCTGCACGCGGGCGGCAAATTTGGCGGCGGCGGCTACAAGGTCTCGTCGGGCCTGCACGGTGTGGGCGCGTCGGTCGTAAACGCCTTATCGACGTGGCTGGAAGTCAAGGTCATCCACGAGGGGAAGGTCTATTTTCAGCGCTTTGAGCGCGGCAAGGCCGTCACGGACTTAAAAATCATCGGCGATGCCGAAGCGGGTGCGACCGGTACGAACGTCCGCTTTTTGGCGGACCCCGAGATTTTCCGCGACACGACCGAGTACCAGTACGAGGTGCTGCAGAAGCATCTGCGCGAGCAGGCGTTTTTGAATGCAGGGGTCAACATCGTTTTGACCGACCGGCGCGACCCGGAAGGGGAGATCTCCAACCAGTTCTGCTACGAGGGCGGCATCTCGAGCTTTGTCGAGTTTATCAATAAGGAGAAGCAGCCGGTCCATCCGGATATCATCCATTTCTCCGCCGCGGCCGAGGACGGCAACGCGACGGCGGAGATCGCGATGCAGTATACGGATTCGTACAATGAGCTTCTGCTCTCGTTTGCCAACGACGTCCACACGACCGACGGCGGCACGCATGTCGAGGGCTTTAAGCGCGCTTTGACCCGTGTGATGAACGCCTATGCGCGTGCGCACAACATCTTAAAGGACAACGACCAGAACCTAAGCGGCGAGGACGTCCGCGAGGGCCTGACGGCAATCGTCAGCGTCAAGGTCAAGGACGCACAGTTTGAAAGCCAGACGAAGGCAAAGCTCGGCAATACGGAGATCGGGACGCTCGTCAACAGCGTCGTCGGCGACAAGCTCGCCACGTATTTGGAGGAGCACCCGGCAGCCGCGAAGGCCATCTTCGACAAGGCCCTCGCCGCCTCCCGCGCGCGTGAAGCCGCCCGCAAAGCCCGCGAGCTCGTGCGCCGGAAATCGGCCCTCGAAACCGCGAGCCTGCCCGGCAAACTCGCCGACTGCCGCAGCCGCAACCCCGCCGAGACGGAACTGTACATCGTCGAGGGCGACTCCGCAGGCGGCTCCGCCAAGGGCGGCCGCAACCCGAAGTACCAGGCAATCCTGCCGCTTTGGGGCAAGATGTTAAATGTCGAAAAGGCGCGCTTGGATAAAGTGTACGGCAATGAAAAGCTCATGCCGATCGTCATGGCGCTGGGCACCGGCATTGGGGAGGATTTCGACCTCTCGAAGCTGCGCTACCATAAGATCATCATTATGGCCGATGCCGATGTCGACGGCAGCCACATCCGCATCTTGCTTTTGACGTTTTTCTTCCGCTTTATGCGGCCGTTGATTGAGGAGGGCCACATCTTCCTCGCGCAGCCGCCGCTTTACCGGCTGACGAAAAATAAGCAGCACTATTACGCCTATTCGGATGCGCAGCGCGACGAGCTCATGAAAGAGCTCGGCCAGACCGATATCCAGCGCTACAAGGGCTTGGGCGAGATGGACGCTCAGCAGCTTTGGGAGACGACGATGAATCCGGAAACGCGCATCATGAAGCGCGTCAATATGGAGGACGCCACGACGGCCGACGCGGTCTTTACGGTGCTCATGGGCGACCGCGTGGAGCCGCGCCGCCAGTATATCCAGGAAAACGCGAAGTATACGGACAATATCGATGTCTGAGGCTTTGATGGGTTTTTAGGAGGAACACGATGTATTTAGAAAGGGACGAACAGATCAAACCTCCGAGTACGGAGGAAGAAAAAGAAAAGGATCCCGAAGAGGAGATCCAGTGGGACGGCAGTGAAGCGGAAATGGTGCCCGATGAGGACGCCGAAGAGTTTGAAGAAGACCACACCGCGATTAAGCTCACCTATACGCTGCGGCCGCGCGAATGGTATTTGGGGCTTTTGACGCAAAAATTGCCGAAACGGAAGCGTGCGCTTTTGTGGGTGCTGCGCGTGGTGCTGGTGGGATTGGCTGTGTGCGCCTTTTGGGCCGCGTCGGTGAGCGGGGCCGCTGCGCTTGTGGTGCTCGGCGTGCTGTGCTTAGTGGGATTCTGTGCGACGGGGGCGCCGTATGCGTGGCTTTCCCATCTTGCAAACGTGCGCACGGAAACGGACCCCTATACGCTGAAGATCTATCCCGAGGAGCTCGAGGTTTCGCACAGCGGTGCGGTGTATACGCTGCCGCTCGACGGCACGTGCACGCTCGAGCGCGCGCATGGGCTGCTTTTATTGTACCGCGGCATCCGTTACATAGAGAAAAGCCCGCTTTTGATCCTGCCGCTGCGCAGTGTGGAACCCGGCATGCTGCCGGATGTGGAGGCCGTCTTATGCGCGGGCACGCGCCGGCGGGAAAAAGCATGAACGCGCCGCTGTTTGTTTTCACCCAGCAGCTCAACGCGGAACTCTACGCGGCAGCGTTCGCCATGTGGGAAGGGCATCTGTCGCTTCTGCATTCGCGTTCGGTGCGCATGGTGCTTTGCTGGGCCGTGGCGCTTGTGCTGATCGCGAGCATCCCGGCGGTTGCGCGCATGTCGGGCGACTGGTTTCTGCTCGCGGCGCTCGCCATGGGGGCGATGGGCGCGTCGTTTTACTTTTGGCGCATGCATCCGGCCGCCATGCTGCAAAAGGGGCGCATGCTGTTTCTGGGCGCGCCGCTGCTGCATGAGAAGTTCACCCATACGTTTTACGAGGACCGCGTCGAGTCCGAAAGCGAAAAGGAATGGATGTGCCAGTATTATACCGATTTTACGCAGTGCCTGGAGGGCCGCGACCTGTTTGTGCTGTGCGGCGGTTCGGAGCGCGGGCTTCTCATTTTGGATAAGGCTCAGCTGCACGACGGCGAGGAAGCGGATGTGCGCGCGTTTTTAAAGCGCGTCTTCCCCACGCGGTACTGGCGTCTGGGCGCTTCGGGCGACATAGAGTGAAAGGAAAGAAGGGCCTTTTTCGTGTGTGATACGCTTTGTGCAACGTTTTTGCCGACGAAGGAAGACTATCTCGATTTCTGCCGCGCACGCTTTTTTCGCAGCGCCGGCTCCATGCCGCGCGTGCTGCAGAACATCGGCCTGTATTTTTTGAATCGCAGCGCCGCGGCCGAATTTGACGCCCATCCGCCTTTGGCCTGCACCGTCTCCTTTTCGGAGGCAGGCGTCCGGCTGGAAACGCAGCGTTACCGCGGCAGGCTCCCATGGGGGAAATTGTGCGGCTGCGTGTTGACGGAAACGACGCTGTTGTTGTATTTGAGCGCGACGGAAACGCGCTTTGTGCCCGCGCGTGTCTTTCAAAAGGAACAGTGGCAGAAAATCCTGCACTTTTATAAGCAGCAGAAAGCCGCCGCTTAAAAAGACGGCAGGACGGCCGTTCCGTTTGAAAATTGCCCGGGAAATGATATAGGAAAGGGTCTTTGGGCCTTTGCCGCGCTGTGGGCGGCGGACAGGGGTTTGGGGCCTCGCAGATGAGACAGGAGGATTGCCCGTTCATGGATGCATTTCAAAACGACGAAGTTCAAAAGATTCTGGACGTTAGTCTGGAAAAGGAAGTACAGAAATCCTTCATGGAGTATTCCATGTCGGTCATCGTGTCGCGCGCGCTGCCGGATGTGCGCGACGGGTTAAAGCCTGTACACCGCCGGATCCTCTACGCCATGTACGAGGACGGCATCACGCCGGATAAGCCGTATAAAAAGTGCGCGACCACGGTCGGCAACGTCCTTGGCCGCTACCATCCGCACGGCGACGCCTCCGTCTACGACGCACTCGTGCGCCTGGCGCAGGATTTCTCGATGCGCTATATGCTCGTCGACGGCCACGGCAACTTTGGTTCCGTCGACGGCGACCCGCCGGCCGCTTACCGTTATACGGAAGCGCGCATGAGCAAATTGAGCGTCGAGATGCTCAAGGACATCGACAAGGACACCGTCGATTTCGGCCCGAACTTTGACGACAGCCGCAAGGAACCGAGCGTTTTGCCCAGCCATTTTCCGAACCTGCTCGTCAACGGCTCGACGGGCATCGCCGTCGGCATGGCGACGAACATCCCGCCGCACAATATGGGCGAAGTCATCGACGGCATGTGCGCGTATATCGACGACCCCGACATTTCGCTCGAGGGTTTGATGCAGTATATCAAAGGCCCGGACTTCCCGACCGGCGGCATCATCATGGGCCGCGCCGGCATCCGCGCCGCGTACGCGACGGGTTTGGGGCGCATCACCGTGCGCGCGCGTGCGGAGATTGTCGAGGAAAAAAACGGGCGCTACAGCATCGTCGTCACGGAATTGCCGTACCAGGTCAATAAGGCGCGGTTAATCCAGAATATCGCCGAACTCGTCAAGGATAAGCGGCTGGAGGGTATCTCGAACATCGAGGACCACTCCGACCGCAACGGCATGCACGTGCTGATTACGGTCAAGCGCGACGCATCGCCCCAGATCGTCTTAAACCAGCTTTACGCCTACACGCAGATGCAGACGACGTTCAGCGTCCATTTGCTCGCCATCGTCGGCGCACACGGCGAGCGCGACGGGAAGCCGCTCTCAAACGGCGAGCCGAAGCTTCTGACGCTCAAAGGCATCTTGAAGGAATATGTCGATTTCCAGAAAGAAGTCGTCGTGCGGCGCACGAAGTATGACTTAGAAAAGGCCTTGGCGCGCGCACACATCTTGGAGGGTTTGAAGGTTGCCGTCGACCATATCGACGAGGTCATCTCGATCATCCGCCACAGCCCCGACCGGCCGACCGCGCGGCAGCGTCTGACCGAACGCTTTGGTTTGGACGACGTGCAGACGCAGGCAATCGTCCAAATGCCGTTGGGCGCTTTGACGGGCTTGGAGCGCGAAAAACTCGAGCGCGAGCTCGCGGAGATCGAGGCGCGCGTCGCCGACCTGCGCGACATTCTCGCGCATGAATCGCGCATCTACGCGATTATCAAGGACGAGGCGCAGGAAATTAAGCGCAAGTTTTCCGACCCGCGCCGCACGGAAATCGCGGCGGTCACGGGCGAGGTCGATATCGAAGATTTGATCCCGAAAGAGGAGTGCGTGCTCACGCTGACGAATTTCGGCTATGTCAAGCGCCTTTCGGCCGATACGTATCACACGCAGAACCGCGGCGGCCGCGGCATCAGCGCGATGACCCGGCGCGAGGAGGATGTCACAAGCGAGATGTTTGTGTGCGGCAGCCACGACTACGTCCTGTTCTTTACGAACCGCGGCCGCGTCTACCGCTTAAAATGCTATGAAATCCCCGAGGGCAGCCGCACGAGCAAGGGCATGAACATTGCAAACCTGCTGCCAATCACGCAGGAGGAGCGCGTGACGTCGATGATCCGCATGCGCGAGTCGAACACGCAGAAATACCTGTGCATGGTGACGCGCAACGGCCTGATTAAGCGCACGGCGCTCGAACAGTTCCACACCGCGCGCAAGGGCGGCATCATTGCGATTGACTTAAACGACGGCGACGAGCTGTGCTGGGTGCGGTTAACCAGCGGCAGCGACGAGCTTTTGGTCGCAACGCATCTCGGCATGGCCATCCGCTTTGCGGAGCAGGATGTCCGCCCGATGGGCCGCACGGCGCGGGGCGTCAAGGCCATCACGCTCAAGGAGAGCGACTACGTCATCGGTATGAGCATCCTGCGCGACGGCGGCCGGGTCCTCACCGTCAGCGAAACGGGCTATGGGCGCCTCTCGCCGATTGAGGATTACCGCATGCAGTCGCGCGGCGGGAAAGGGCTTTTAAACTACCACGTCGACCAGTACGGCTGCGTCGCGGCCATCAAGGTGGTCGATTTGACCGACGACATCATTCTGATTTCGCGCGACGGCATTTTAATCCGCATCCCGGCCGATTCAATCCGCATCTGTGCGCGACCGAGCAAGGGCGTTCTCGTCATGCGTCTTGGCAAGGGCGATCAGGTGATTACGCTTGCGCGCACGGAACATGAAGAAGAGAAAGCGGACGACGGCGAAACGGCCGGAAATCAGGACATGGTTCCCGAAGAGGAAGCGCCCGCAGACGAGCCCGATGCGCGAAAACAGGAGGACACGCCGTGAAATGCAAAAGATTTCTCATTCTGACCATATGCGCCGCGATTTTGTGCGGCGGGATCGCCGCGTGCGGGGAAGAAAGCGCGTCTTCCACGGTTTCTTCCCTCGGATCGAGCGCTTCTGCGGCATCTGGGCCTTCTTTGGCTGCGAGCGCCGCGGAGAGCCAAACCGAAACCGCCGTGTCGTCGCAAACGCCGCCGGCGCCCGCAAGCCAGGCGGAAACGAACGAGGGCGGCGCGATTACACCGGGGCCTGCCTCGCAGGCGTCCTCGCCGGAGACCGCGTTTGATCAGAAGTGGGCGGAAAACCCGCTCGACGCCGCCTATGAGAAAGACAGTGAAGAGGCCGACTCGATGCAGGAAATGATCAGCCTTGCGAACACGTACGCCGTGCAGTGGCAGTCGGCCATGATCGACGCCTACAAAAAGCTCTTTGCGGCGAGCGGGAATGACCCGGCCGTCGAACAGGCGCAGCAGACCTGGGAGGATGAAGCGGCCGCGTTTTTGCAGGACCTTTCCGCGAGCGCACAAACCGGCACATCCGGCGCGCTCTCTGCGGCTACGCAGAAGATGGAATTTTACCGCAGCCGGGCAAAGGCGCTGTACGAACAGCTTTATGCGTATGACCCGGATTTTACGTATGACCAGACCGAATAAAGGAGGCCCCCGATGAAATTACAGGAGAAAACCCTTTCGCAGGATTATCTTTACCACGGCCGTGTCTTGCAGATGCACGTCGACCGCGTGGAGCTCGAAGATGGGCGCGAGAGCACGCGCGAGTGTGTGGACCATCCCGGCGGCGTGAGCGTCGCGGCGCTGACGCAGGACGACGAGATCCTGCTCGTGCGCCAGTACCGTTACCCGTACCGCGAAGTGCTTTTGGAGGCGCCGGCCGGCAAGATGGACCACCCGGGCGAAGATCCGCTCTCCGCGTGCAAGCGCGAACAGAAGGAGGAGACCGGCACATGGTCGTCGGAATACATTTCGCTCGGCGAGCTGTACCCCTCCCCCGGCTACACGAACGAACGGCTGCACTTATACGCGTGCCGCGTCAGCGGCGAGGGCGAAAACCATCTCGACCCCGGCGAATTTTTAGAGGTCGAGCGCGTGCCGTTTGCGAAAGCACTGGAAATGGTGGACCGCAACGAAATTAAGGACGCAAAGACGCAGATTTTGATTCTGCGCGCGGCACGGCTTCTGGCGCAAAAGAAATTGTGATTTTAGTTTCTGCGCAGGAAAGAGCGGCAAAGAATTTTTATGTGTAAAGAAAAGGCGCACCTTCGGGTACGCCTTTTTCCGTTTTTTATCGAATTCTGCATTGGAAAAACCACACCTTTCGGTATGGCTTTTCTTTAAAGTCATTCTTTCTGCTCCTGCAGAAAGAAGCAAAGACGGGTCAAAGGGGCATACCCCTTTGGAATCCCGCTGCTTTTTATTAATCGACCGATTTCAGGCTTTCTACCATATCGATTTTCTGGAACTTCGGCGCCATCACGAGGTCGATGATGGCCGTGAAGGCACCGGTCAAGAGGATGCTCCAGATATACGACAAGGGCGCAATCGTGCGGCCAAACATGCACGCGTCCACCTCAACGGTCGTGATGGTAAACTGGTGCAGGAAGATGCCCGCCACCAGGCCGATCGCGCAGCCGATGCCGGTCAAAATGGCCGTCTCGCGGTAGATATATCCGGCCGCTTCGCGGTGATGGAAGCCCAAAACGCGCAGCGTCGCGAGCTCCCGCTGCCGCTCGGTGATGTTGATGTTCGTCAGGTTATACAGCACGATAAACGACAAGGCTCCCGCAAAGAAGATGATCACGAGGATGATCGCGTTGAGCGCCTGGATGGTCTCCTCAAACGATGCGGCCGCCGTGTCCGTATAGCTGACCGTCGTGATGTCCGTCTGCGCCTGCAGCGCGTCGGAAAGCGCCTGTTCGTCGGCACCGTCCGCCGTGCGCCCGCACACCTCGTTGTAGGAAACGTCGTCGCCCGTCACCTGTTCGTAAAGCGCGGGATCGATGTAGGCGTAGTGGTAGACGTAGTTTTCCGTGATCCCCGTCACCGTAAACGATACGCGTTTGCCCGCGTCGTTTTGCAGCACTACCTTTTCGCCAACGGAGATGCCGAGTTCCCGCGCGAGCTTTTCGGTGAGCACGACGCTGTCTTTCCCGAACGAAACGGGGTCGTGCGTGCGCCGGTCGCGCAGCGTAATGAGATCCGGCAGCGTCTCCACGTTTTCGGGCAGCATGACATAGCCGTTCATCGTGTCGCCGTTCTCGTTTTCAATGTCCGCACTGTGCAGCGAGGCGAGCATCCATTCCTCTACGCGCGATTTGTCGTTGAGAATGGCACGCGTGCCGTCCGAGAGGGCGGTTTCCGCTTCACCGAGCTGTGCCGTCATGTTGTATTGGAAGATGTCCTCATACTGGTTCGTGACGAGGTGCGTGATGCTGTCGCGGATGCCAAATCCCAAAAGCAGCAGCGCGGTGCACCCCGCAATGCCGACGATTGTCATGAACAGCCGCTTTTTGTAGCGGAACAGGTTGCGTGCCGTCACTTTCTGCGTAAAGTTCATGTGCCGCCACAGGGGCTTGATGCGCTCAAGCAGGATGCGCTTGCCGGCCTGCGGCGTCTTCGGCAACAGAAGCGCTGCCGGGGATTCGCACAGCGTCGCACGGCATGCGCCGTACGTCGCCCCCAGCGTAATGGCCACGCACACCACCGCCGAAAGCACGCACAAATAAAACGGCGACAGATTCGGTGAAATGGCCGGCGCGTGGTACATGATCCGGTATGCGTTCCAGCAGATGGACGGCAGCGTCAAACACCCGGCCACAATGCCGCAGACACTGCCCGAAAGGCTCGCAAACAGGCCATATAAGAGATATTTCGCGATGATGGCGCCGTTCGAATAGCCCAATGCTTTGTAGGCGCCGATTTCCCCGCGCTCTTCCTCAACCATGCGGGTCATCGTCGTCAGCGCAACGAGTGCCGCCACGAGGAAAAACAGCACGGGGAACACGGTCGACAGCGATGCCATGCGGTCCGCGTCGCTTTCAAAGCTCGCGAAACCGACGTTCTTGTGGCGGTCGAGCACGTACCATTCGGCATTTTCTACGTCGTCAATCTCGGCCTGCGCGTCGGAAAGTTCCTGCTCGGCATCGGCAAACTGCCGTTCGGCGTCGGCCTTCTGGGTTTCATATTCGGCCTCACCGTCGGAAAGCTGCTTTTTGGCATCTTCGAGCTGTGCGCGGCCGTCGTCTAGTTCTTTCTGGCCGCTTTCGAGTTCCGCTTCGCCGGAGGAAATCTCTGCTTTGGCGTTGTCAAGCTGCGCCTTTGCCTCGGCAAATTCCCGTTGTGCCTGGGCATACCCGCTCTGATAGGCGGCTTCGCCGGAGGAAAGCGTCTTTTCATTTTGGTCAATCTGCGCCTTCGCGTCCGCTAACTGTGCCTCCGCCGCGTCGAGCTGCGGCTTTGCGGCTGCCTCCTGGGCAGCGAGTGTGTCATAAGCCGCTTCTAATTGTGCCTTCGCATCTTCTAACTGCGTGCGCGCGGATTCGAGCTGCGATTTCTGCGTGTCATATGCGGAAATCTGGCTTTCGAGCGCCTTTGCGTCGTCGCTGTCGCCCAAGCCCTGCTGCTGCAAAAGGAGAAGCGCCTGGCGGGCCTGCTCGACGGCGTCCGCCTGCGCGGCAAGTGCCGTTTCCGCTTCCGTAAGCGTGGCGTCTTGGCTGGACAGCTGCTGTGACTGGGTATCGAGCTGTGCTTTCGCGTCGGAGAGCTCCTTTTTCTGGTTTTGCAGCGCGTCATAGCCTTGCTGGTACTGCGCTTTTGCGTCTTCCAGCTGCTGGCGGGCAGCATCCAATTGCCGCTTGTTGGCGGCAAGCTGCGCGTCGGTGGAGGCTTTTTGGCTTTCATATTCGGAAAGGCCCTGTTCGTACTGTGCCTTTGCGTCCGCCAATTCCTGCTTGCCGGAATCGAGCTCGGCCTGCGCATCCGCGAGCTTTGACTCGTTGTCGGCAATCTCCTGCCGTGCGTCGTCGAGCTGCTGTTTTGCATCGGCAAGCTGCTGCTCGGCATCGGCCTTTTCGGCTTCGTATTCGGCGCGGCCGTCGTCTAATTCTTTCTGCGCGTCGCCGATGACCTCCTCGCGGCGCTCTGGCGCGCGCTTTTCGGCCAGCGATTCGAGTTCATCGACAACGGGCTGCACCGTGTCGTCGTAGGCATCCGTAAACGTGTCGAGCGAAGAAGCGCCCTGCACCGCCACGTACAGGGCCGTGTAAGCTTCCGAATCGAACGCTTCGGGCAGTACGTACAGGAAGGCGTCGAGCTGCCCCGTGCCGAGCGTCGTCGTGCCCAGCGTGAATGCGAGGTACAGCGGGCTTTCCACAAACCCCACAACCGTAAAGGACTTTTCCTTGAGCCCGTCGCCGCCCGATTTGACCTTAACCGTATCCCCCAAAGCGTAGCCCTTGTCGCCGAGTGTCATCGCCTGTTCGTCCAGCACGCATTCGTCCGCCTTTTCGGGCAGACGCCCTTCTTTGACGAGAATCTGGTTTAAGTCGCCTTCTTCCGGCAGCGCATGGACCCGCATCGCAAAGTCTTTGTCCGCAATGCGGCACAGAATGTCGGAGGTATAGGCGCCCTCCGCGTCCGCAACGCCGGAAAGCGCCTTGACCGCGTCGACGTCATTGTCCGAAAAGCCGAGCGTCGAGGAAATCTGGATGTCCAGAAAGCGGTTCTCGTCTAAGTATTGGTCCACTGCCGCGCGCATCTGCGGCGCCGTTTGGGCGAGCCCCGCGAAAAAGCCGGCGCCGAGCGCGACGATCGCGAAGATCGCCAAAAACCGCCCTTTGGAGCGGCCAATCGTGCGCCAAAGCGCTTTTTGATACGCTTTCACGTTACCACTCGATCCTTTCTGCGGAGATGGGATGCGCGTTTTGTTCCATCTTCGTGACTTTCCCGGAATGAATATGGATCACGCGGTCGGCCATCGCGGCAAAGGCCTGGTTGTGCGTGATGACTACGACGGTCCGCCCGGTGCTGCGGCACGTCTGCTGCAATAGGAGCAGCACCTGCTTGCCCGTGCGGTAGTCGAGCGCGCCGGTCGGTTCGTCGCACAATAAAAGCTTCGGGTTTTTGGCCAGTGCCCGCGCAATCGCGACGCGCTGCTGCTCGCCGCCGGAAAGCTGCGCCGGGAAATTGTCCATGCGGTGGGAAAGCCCGACCTCCTCGAGAACCTGCCGCGCGTCGAGCGGATGGTGGCAGATCTGCGCGGCGAGTTCGACGTTTTCGAGCGCCGTCAGATTCTGTACGAGGTTATAAAACTGAAACACAAACCCGACGTCGTAGCGGCGGTATTCGGTCAGCTGCCGCGAGTTGCAGCGGCTTACTTCCCGCCCGTCCACGACGATGTGTCCCGATGTACACGTGTCCATGCCGCCCAATAAGTTTAAAACCGTCGTTTTGCCGGCACCGCTCGGGCCCACGATGATCACAAATTCGCCTTTTTCAATCGTAAAATTGACGCCGTCGGCCGCATGAATGACCGTGTCGCCCATTTTATAGTCCTTACGGACCTCTTCAAATGATACGAACGCCAAGCTTTAGCCTCCTTCCTTGAGCAGCAGGCGGGTTTCCCCGGGGTTGAGCGCGACCAGTTTTGCCGCAATCCGCGGATGCTTTAGGTCGCGGCGGACCATTTCCTGCAGTACCGTCCCGCCGTGGTAACCGTGGATAACGCGCACCTCTTTGACGTTTTTCGGCGCGTGGGAAAGCCATTTTGTGATCTGCTTATACGCACTCTGCGCCGTTTCGCCGTGAATATCGAGCTTCACAACGCCGCCTTCCTGCGTGACGATCATGTCGATCCCTCCCATCTGTCCCTGTGCAGGATTTTCAATTTCTTATCTTATAGTATACAACTTTTTCCGGGGAGTGGAAGGGGGAAAATGTGAAATGAGTGTAAAAACTCACCGGTCATACATGCCTACCCAACCGCAGAAAGATATGATATAATAGAAAGCAGCGTCAAAAAGTAAGGAGGGCGTTTTCGTGAAGATCGTCGATCTGCGCAGCAACTTTACAAGCAAAAACGACGTGCTCATCGAGATCGCTGGCACGCACATCTATTATGCGGAAGAAAAGATGATAGAAGGGGAGCGCCACCTATTTTTATTTGATTACGACCGCAGCACGCGGCGCGAGCGCACGCTTTCCGATTATTTCGTGGAAAAACCGGGATTTGTCATGCACTATTTCCCATTTGCCGATGAGATTTTAATGGTGATGGAGGACGGCGGCAGCGAAGCGTGGCTTTTGCGCCTGGATAAATCCGACGGCCAGAACCAGAAAGTTGCGCAGGTGCGCTTTGCGGGCAGCTATGCCGACTGCTGTGCGCTCGACGCGAACCACGTTGTGCTGTATTCGACGGAAAACCCGCGCGACGCAACGCTGTTCCGCGAATACAAGCGCCAGACGGGCTTTACGCGCGCCGCATGCCTTTGCAGCGTTGAGACGGGCCAATGCTGGTCTGTGCAGGACCCGCGCGTGTGCGGCGGGGCCGGGCTTTTGCCGTATACGGGCGGCGGTGAGCCGCAGCTTTTGGTTTTGCAGCCGCGCGGCACCGAAGAGGAGAAGCGCAAGGCTTACCGCGACCGGCGCTGGCTTTCGGGCCCTGTGACGGATTACATTTGGACGTGCCCGCTGCAGGGGTTCATCGATTCGGTCAAATCCGGCGCCGCCAAAGCGCCCATGCAGAAGGTCCTGCAGGCGAGCACGGAGGGCCTCGTGCGCTTTGCCGCGCAGGACGAGAACGCGCTGTATTTCCGCGCGCTGTATTTCCCCTACGATGACCAGCGCATCCTGGCCGTCAATAAGCACACGGGGTTAAAGCGCGAGGCGGCCCGCCTAAACCTCGCCCCCGGCGAAAAGGACGCGCGCTTTGTGATCGACCGCGAGGGCCGCGCCTATAAGCTGACGGCGCTCGACCAGCGCAAAATGCATGTACAGGGGATTTTAAACTCCACCGCGGACTTTACGTACGACACGATCTACGGTCAATTTGAGACGTGCTTTGATGACCGCTTCCTGCTTTTGCGCGACGAACTCGGCGACGGCGAGGAGGTCTACCTGTTCTATACGGTTTGCGACACCAAAACCGGAAAATCCAAAAATTTTGAGGGCAGCTGTGCATTCCAGGGCGATGTGCTCGTGCTGTTTTGAATGCAG
>ERZ1090862.589-NODE-590-length-16293-cov-63.770908_pt1 | contig 16293 bp, 11 predicted proteins | sample MGYA00478481_ERZ1090862 | MGnify/ENA primary metagenome ERZ1090862 (study PRJEB33644, sample SAMEA5815745) | chicken gut metagenome | biome: Chicken; feature: Gastrointestinal Tract; material: Caecum | place: Ireland | collected 2019-01-01 | study: A study of the... | reverse complement strand
GCTATGGCCGGGTTACGCGCGAGTGGCCGCGGCAGCCAGCTTTGTGTCACGTAAATGCCGCACGTTAATCTGACCCTGCAGCGGGTTCACGCCCCCCCGCCCGCGGGGGGGGGGCCTTCAACGTATTCGGGCGGACGTGTCGCGTGGGTCTACGACGACACGCCCGAGGTGTCCGCGGAGTTCGGGGGATGGTTTGCGGGGAACCTTGGTTTTCCGCCATTCTCCGCGGACCATCCCCCGAACCTTGCGGTCGTGGCGGGCGTGTCGCGGACATGGCGGCTGCTGTTGGCGCGTCGCGGCCACTGTGGGTCGTCTCGGACATGACGCGGCCGATGCCGGCTCGACGCCGTGCCATTAGGCTGGAAGACATGCCCGTCAACGGGCCCATGGATTCAAGGAGGCATTGTGGAATTCGAAGTGATTCGCGACGGACTGCACCTGCGCGGGGTCATCGACCGTCCCGAGGGCGATGCACCCTGCCCGGCGGTCGTCATGCTGCATGGGTTCACCGGCGACATGGGCGACCGTCCCGGCACGCTGTTCCAGGAGATCGCCGAACGGCTGGTCGCCTCCGGCGTCGCCGCAATCCGCTTCGACTTCAACGGCCACGGCTGCAGCGACGGCGACTTCGGCCGGATGGACGTGCTCAACGAGATTGAGGACGCCATCGCCGTTCTGACCTACGTGCGGTCGCTTGACTGGGTGGGGGACGTCCGTCTGCTCGGCCACTCGCAGGGCGGCGTGGTCGCCGGCATGATGGCCGGGCTGTATCACGACGTGATCGGGCGTCTGGCGCTGATGGCCCCGGCCGCCACGCTGAAGGACGATGCGATTGCCGGCACCTGCATGGGCGTGCGCTACGACGCCGCGCATATCCCGGATGCGGTGGCCATCGACGGCGGCGCGCACGTGGTCGGCGGCCATTACTTCCGCATCGCCCAGACGCTGCCGATTTACGAGGTCTCCGCGCGATTCGCCGGGCCGGCGCTCACGGTCCACGGGCTGGCCGACGAGATCGTCGATCCGGAGGCGTCCCGCCGCTACGGCGCGGCCCTGCCCGACTGTACGGTCCGTCTCTACCCTCAGCTCAATCACGGCATCGAGGGTGTCGACCATGATGCCGCCGTCGCCGAGGCCGTCCGCTTCCTGACTGCCTGACGCGGCTGCGGCCGTTCGTGGCGAAACGTCTCCATACGGTTTTTGGCATGGCTAATACGGATGTGGTTCGTCGCGTCGTCATGCGTTCGACTGTCCGTGTCCGCGTTCGACCGGCCACGTCCACGCCCGGTGATCCGTCGGTTCGCCGCCATGAGCCGGGCGCGTTTCCGCCTGCATCGTCGTGACGTGACGGCGCATGGCGTTCCGGCATTGTGGATAACCGGTGGCCTTCGACCACAATGCCCGGCGGAACTTGCACGGTTGGTTTCCCCTCCCGTATCGTCGTGACAACATCGGCGGACGGTTCGATCGGGGGATGATATGCACGGATGCGAACGAATGCGGGGACCTCATATTTCGTATTACAATAAAGTAATACGAAAAGGCGGATGCGGTCATGTCGGATAACCCGATGCGTCCGATCCGGGTCGATGGGCGGGTGCATCGGCGCCATCCCGACGTCACCGATGACGACGTGCGATACGCATGGTCCCACATTGTGCGGTCCATGCGCAGGGACGGGAAGGCCGAACCCACGCAGTACCTCGCCGTCGGCGTCGTGCCGGACGGTCGTTGGCTGGAGATGCTGGCGATCATCGACGCGGGCAGAGGGACGTGGCACATCTACCATGCCATGACCGCGCAGCGCAAGGCCCTGCGTGAGTTGGGACTGATATGAGGAAGGTGCGGACCATGGCGATTGTGTCGGAAGGCGGGCATGTGGTCACCGACGCGATGCTCGACAAGTGGGCGGACGACGCGGAACGGGGCCGCTACCACGGGGCCCGCGGCGACATCGTCGTCGGCCGGCCGCCGCTGAGCGATGAGGAGCTGGTGACGTTGACGTTCAAGATCCAGCCGTCCGTTCTCGCGCGTGTGGACGCGGCGGCCAGGCACGCCGGCATCACCCGTTCCGCGTTCCTGCGCCGCGCGGTCGAACATGAACTGGCCGTTGCGTGACCGGGGCGGCGCTCAGCCGCGCAGCAGATCGAGGAAGGCGGGGAGGATCGCGCGGTAGCCGGCCTCGTTGAGGTGCATGCCCTCCACGGTGTATTCGGCGCGCAGCCGGCCCCGGTCGTCCAACAGCGGCGCATTGAGATCGACGAACCGGGCGCCGTGCCTCGCCGCCAGCGCGCGTACCGCCCCGTTCGCCGAGCAGAGCCGTTCGTTGGTGCGCGCGGCGAGGCACTGGCGGATGCCCTCGTCGACGGCCACGTCGGGATTGACCGGGTAATACGCCAGCATCGTGACGTCGATGCCTGGCAACGCGCGTTCGACCGCCACGAGGATGCGGTCGTAGCGGGCGACGAGCACGTCGTTCGTGGTCGCCGGGTCGTTGAGGTCGTTCGTGCCGATGTTGATGATCAGCCGGGACGGCCGCAGCGCCAGTACGCATTCGTCAAGGCACGACAGCAGCTCGTCGGCCACGAAGCCCGCGACGCCACGGTTGTGCAGGTTGATGTCCAGCCCCGCCTCGGCGACCATCCGCTCGACCGGGAAGAACTCCATCAGCGACGATCCGGCGCACACGACGCCGCCCGGCTCGACCGTGCGGTTGAGCTCGCGATAGCGCTCGACCTTCGCGCGCTTCTCGGGGTCGAGCGCGTCGGGCGTGGTTTCCGGATTGGCTGCGGTGGACGGGACGACGGAGGTTTGGAAGGCGGAGTCCGCGTTGACGGAGCTTGAGACGGTGGAGCCTGGATTGGCGAAGCTCATATCGGCGGACCTCGAGACGACGCGGAACACGCGAGCCGCCGGCGATGCGGCGTCGGCGACTGTCAGCCGTGCGATGCCGTCCTTATGGTCGATGGTCCACGGACGGGCCGACGGTGCGTGACTGGGAACCGTCGGGTTGGGGAAAACCTGTTCCAGCTGTAGCTCGTCCGGCAGCGGGATGTCCATCGACGCGGCGCCGCCACGACGCCAAACCGTGATGTACCCGTACGATCCATGAGAGGCATCCACGGACATGGAGTCGTGTCCTGTAGGTGGATACGAACGGTATGACGGCAGAGCATCCACAGACAAGGGGCCATCGCCTGTCCATCCGGTCTGGTCGGTCTGCCCGGTTCGTCCGTCCCGTCCGAACCCTGCCCCGTGCAACGGCCCCGGCCGCAGCCCGCTGACCAGCCAGTCGTCGGTGAACCGAGGCAGTCCGGCGGGCCACCGCGGCACCAGATTCAGCGCCTGCTGCTCGGCCAACACCGTGCGGTGCAATGCGACCGCGTCACGGACGAGTGCCAGCCGCGCGTCGTCCATCCGGTCGATGAACCCCGACAGATACAGCCGTCCGAGGATGCCCGAGGCCAGCGTGAACACGGCGGTCTCGTCGTCCATCTCCGGCTGGGCGTACCCCCAGTTGCCCTGCTGTTCCGGCAGGATCGTCATGCCGGCGCCGGCGGCGATGGCCGCATAGACCACGGGGTCGCACTGGTCGGAGGTCGACTGCAGGTCGAGACGGGATAGCTGCGCGTAGTCGGCGCGCATTGCGCCCGACGCGCAGTTCTCGATCATCACGTCCGGATGGCGGCGGCGCAGGTCGTCCAGCCAGTCGAGATACGCACGACAGTGCCCCAGTAGCCCCTCGCCTGCGGAACCTGTCCCGTCATCCGCGCCGACGCCGGGCATGGTGTTGTAGTCGAATTTGAAGAACGCGACATCGAACTCGTCAATCAGCCGGTCCACGGTCCGCGTGACATGGTCGCGGGCCGCCTGCGAACGGAAGTCCAGCAGAAAACGTCCGGAATCGCTGACCCGTTCGCCGTGACGCCGGATGAATGCGTCGTCCGGCAGCGATGCCGCCAGCGGCGACCTGACGCCGATCACCTCGGGTTCGAGCCATAGTCCCAACCCCATGCCGCGGTTCCGTACGGCGCGGGCCAGACCGGCGAGGCCGGCCTTGCCGAAGCGGTTCGTCGAGGGCTGCCATTCGCCGACCATGTCCCACCATCCGCCGTCGGTGCTGTCGTACCATCCGGCGTCGATGCAGAAGATGTCCGCGCCCGCCTTCGCCGCACCTTCGATCAGCGGCAGCTCGGTCTCGAGCCGCGGGTCGCCGAACAGCGTGTTCATGTAGTCGTTGTAGACGATCAGCGACCGCGTGCGTTCGAGCTGCGTCGTTCTTCCCAGCTCCGCCGCCTTCGCGCGGCGCAGCGCCCGGCGCTGCAGCGTCATCTCGGCCACCGCCCGCTGCCAGTCGCCCGCCGCGATGGAGAAGGAGACCGGCACGCTGATGAACGGGCCGTCGTGGAGGTCCGTGAACCACTGATGATCTTCGTTCTCCGGGCCGAAGCAGACGACGTGCAGTTCGGGACCGTCCTCGCCGATCTCCCACTCCCAGGGGCCGTTGTGCTCGATCTGCCACATCACGCTGAACGCCGGCACGCCCGTGGACGCGGAAGACACCTCGAGCACGCCGTCGGGCTGATGCCGTCCGGTGCTCCAGGTGGAGGGGGACTGTTGCGCCACGCGCGAGCTGGACATGCCGGGGTTGATGTCGAAGTTGCGGTCCCGCAATGCGGTGTCGCGCAACGGCACGGCGTGCCAGTCGTTCTCGACGGCCCATGCCGAGTCGGCCCACATCAGCCGCGTATGCCCGGCGTCGCCGTCGTTCGCGTCCATCGGCAGCGTGAGGCTGAGCGACGACACCGCCTCGATGACGTGCGGCCGGTCGGACTCGACCCGCGTGTACGTACGCACCGCGGACAGCCCGGGGAAGGCCTCGAACACCGTGGTCACGGTGATGCCGGGGCCGCGCGCCGGGACCGGACGGTCCGGCGTCTCCGCGGCCGTCAGCGGCTCCGGCGTCTCGTCGTCCGTGCGGCCTGTCGGACGCAGGTCGTCGGACGACGCGAACTGGACGATCTCCAGACGATGAAGGCGCCGTGGCCGCGCGGTCCCGGCACCGTCCAGGACAGCCCCGCCGGCGCCCGGAGCCCCGTCGCCGGCGGCCTCCGGTTCGTCGACGCGCGCGGAGACGAACCGCAGGCATCTGCCGGCCACGGTCTCCGTCAACGGCAACCGGTTGTCGTTCGTCCCGCTTGACGGGTCGAGCAGCTCGACGATCGGGCGGGCGCGCCGCTGCGTCGGACCGCTCTTCCGCATCCCGCGCCCCGACAGTCCCAGCAGCCGCACCGGACTATTGCTGTAGGCGCCGAACGTCAGCGTGACCACGCCATTGCCCCAGGCGAACCTGCCGTATTCATCAGGCCGGATGAACCTCGTCATGTCTGCTCCTTACCGAATCTCCCCGTCGGGGGGCATACCCGCTACAGGCCTTCGTGCACGGCGTCGCGGGCGTCCACAGGCCGGCAAAACGGTTCCGCCGGGAGCCGTACGCCGGCTACGTCGTTGAACAGCGGCGCCGGTCCCCACGGCTTCCAAGCGTAGCGCACCAACTTCGGGGCGGGAACGCCGGACGCGTCCACCTGCACCTGCGAGCCGTCGATGCGCGCGGCGGCCGGCGTCCAACGGCCGTCGCCGCACGACAGCTCGAAGCCGGAGCCGTCCGCGTTGCGATACAGCGGGTCTCCGGTCGGCTCGCCGAGCGGCGCGGCGATGTCGGTGCCGAGTTCGTCGCCGTTGTAATGGCCGAAGTGCAGTCCTTCCGCATGGCTTAGGCGGATGACGAGCGAGCCGTCTTCCCGGGGCTCGACCGAATCGAGGACCGGGCCGTCTGTTGCCATCCCCTCGCGTCCGTATACCCGGCGCAGCGCGACGGCGGCGAGGCGCTCGCCGACCGTCCGTTTGTCGAGCGGGTGGATGTTGTCGTATTCGCCGCAGTCGATGATCGGCACCAGATAGACGTCCGGAATCGTGTCCGCCGCGTTCCGCTGCGCCGCGCGGATCTGCGGCCAGTGGTTCGGCGGCACCCCCGATTCGTCCGCGGCGCGGTCGCTCCAGCGCGGCAGCTGCACAATCAGGAATGGCAGTGCGCCGTCCGACCACAGTCTGCGCCATTCCGCGATCATGTCGCCGAGCAGGTGGCGGTAGTCGTCGCAGTACGCCTCGTCTTCCTCGCCTTGGTACCACAGGCATCCGCGGACGACGAACGGTGCGACGCGGCGCAGCATCGCCGTGAACGGTCCGGTGGGACGGAACTGCGAGAACGGGGTCATCGGCGGCGGCCACGGGCACGGACCGAGCCGCTTGTCGATGGCGGCCTGCGTGATGTCGGGATCGGCGGCGCGGGCCGACGCGACGGCGGCGTTCCATGCGTCGGACCGCGCCTGCCAATCCGCGAACATGGCGCGGCACTCGGTGTCGGACTTGCCGGCGATCTGCGCATGGTAGCGGTCGAGGTATCCGCGGCCGGCCTCGGACCGAGACAGGTTCTCCCCGCTCATCCAGCAGGTGACCGAGGTGCCGCCCACATAGCAGTCGATGACGCCGACGGGTACGTCTCCCAGCTCGTCGCGCAGACGCCGGGCGGCGTAGTAGGCGACCGCCGACACCGTGCCGACCGTGTCGGGGGCGGCGGACCGCCAGCATGAGACGTTCTCGGCGGCGGCGTCCAGCTCGCCGGTTTTCGGGGTGTTGTAGAAGCGCAGCAGCGGGTCGCGGCTGCCGGCGATGGCGTCGGCCGGTCGCAGGCTGTTGCGCAGCTCGAGTTCCATGTTGCTTTGCCCGCTGGCCAGCCAGACCTCACCGACGAGGACGTCGCGGTATGCGATTCGTTCCTCGCCGTCCGCCACCTGCAGCGTGTGCGGCCCGCCGGCGGGCATGGCGGGCAGCGTGACCGCCCATGCGCCGTCGGCTCCGATCGTCGTCTCGGCCCGTTTCCCGTCGATGCCGACCGTGATTCCGGTGTCGGGTATACCGGTGCCGAATACGACGACCGGCCGGTCGCGCTGCAGCACCATGCCGTCGGAGAAGACGGCCGCGACGCGGAACGATTGACGTGTGGTACGACGGGCCGACTCCGTGGCGTCGGATGTGGGACGGTTGGACGCCGATCCCGGTGCTGGTCCCGTCGCCGCTGCTGTGCTCATCATTGGCCTCCTTGTCATGGTCGTTGCGATGCGTTGGTCGTCGCGATGCGGCTCGGTACGCCGCACTCCATCGCTCGCCGGTCAGCGCCAGATTCGCTCGCCGAACCCTTCGAGGAAGGTGGCGAGTTCGTCGGCCATCTCGCGGTGTTCGGCGACGCGCGGATGACCCGGGGTCGCCGAACCGTTACGTGTATAGAGGAAATGCACGACCTTCGGGTCGGCGATGCCGGCGCACACCTCGCCGATGGCCCGGTCCCAGGCCGCGTCGTGGTTGAGCACCGTGGTGGCCAGCACGATGAGGGCGTCCGGATATCGGCCACGCAGCGCATGCACGAAATCGCCGTACCGCTCCCGCCAGTGGCGCGCCTGCTCGCCGTCGTAGTCGTCGCCCATGAAATCGGTCGGGTGCGCGTCGTTCTGTCCCAACGCGACGACGACCACATGCGGCGTGTATCGCGAGAAATCCCAGGACCTGGACGCCCCGAGCCGCGGATTGTACTCGATGCGGTCCCAAATGCTTTCCATGCCGGTGTAATCAGGACCGTTGAACCATCCGATGCCGTCGAGCAGTGCCGCGCCGCCCTGCGCGACGTCGTGCAGCTGCGCGTTCAGCCGTCGGGCGGCGATGGCGGCGTAGGAGAACCACGCGTTGCTGTACGGACTGAGATCGACGTCCGGATCCGCCTGGCCGGTGTACAACAGGGCTTCGTTGCGCTCGCCGCAGGATACCGAGTCGCCGTACACCTCGATGCGCCGCATCGGTTCCGGTGCGGACGGCGATGCCACGGCCGCGCCGTCGTCGACGACGAAGCCGAGGATCTCGAGATGATGTTCGCCGTCCTGCCGCTTGAACACGATGACGTCGTGCTCGATGTCGGGCAGGTGGTCGGCGAACGGCACGATGACAGGCTCGTCGTCGACGGGGATGCGCGCCCTGACCTGCACGCCGTCGATGACGGCGCCGATGGTGCTGTCACCGTAGTCCCGGCGGTTGACCAGACGCATGCCGACGGACGTACCCGTGCACCGGAATCTCGCCTGCGTGTAGGGGAACACCCATATCGGGCGCGAGGGGTCGGCGTCGTCGATGCGGCCCATGGTGCGGATGGCCGGATGGTTCGGCGGGATGAGCATGGCTGGCCCTTTCCTTCGGGTTCCGCGGGCGCGCGCGATGCGTCATTGCGGAATCACTGAAATGAATCGATTAAGTCATATCATATGACAGTGCGGTCGTCGGCCCGCCGTGTGGCGGATGTTTCCCATGGGAGGCATGAGGCGGTGTCGGTGAATGAAGGTTGTCGCGAAGACTGTAAAGTGCGGCGATATTGTGCGGTTTACGGCGAGTCTGCATGTGAAGGCGACATGTGGGTGCGTGGTCGTGGGGCATGTGGCATGTTGCGGATGGAAGAGTGATCCAAGTGGACAACATAAACTGAATCGGTTAATATTCGTGTTGACAACCGCATCATCGGTTCGCGGAGGGCACCAGGCATTCGAAGCCGGTACCGGACGATGGTTGGTGCCGTCGCAACCATATGACATCAGCAAAGGAGCTCTTATGACCGCATCGTTTCCCGATGACTTCCTGTTCGGCACGGCGACGGCGTCCTATCAGATAGAAGGCGCCGCCAACGAGGACGGGCGTTGTCCTTCCATCTGGGACACATTCAGCCACACCGGTCACACGTTGGGTGGGGACACCGGCGATGTGGCCTGCGACTCCTATCATCGGTGGGAGGAGGATCTCGACCTTCTGGCCGATCTCGGCGTGGACGCCTACCGATTCTCCGTAGCCATGCCGCGGGTGATGCCGGTCGAAGGCGGGGCGCCGAACCCCAAAGGCCTTGACTTCTACGAGAGGATCGTCGACGGACTGCTTGCCCGTGGCATCAAGCCGATCGTGACGCTGTACCACTGGGACCTGCCGCAGTATCTCGGCGACCAGGGCGGCTGGCTGAATCGCGACACCGCCTATCGGGTGGCCGAATATGCGGGTGTGGTGGCGCACCGGCTCGGTGACCGCGTGCACACCTACACCACGCTGAACGAACCCTGGTGCTCCTCCTATCTGAGCTACGGTGGAACCGAGCACGCGCCGGGGCTTGGCGGAGGTCCGAAGGCGTTCGCGGCCGTGCACCACCTCAATCTCGCGCATGGCCTGATGACGCAGGCTATCCGCGGCGAGGCCGGCGACGGGCCCGAACTGTCGGTCACGCTGAACCTGCAGATGAATCGGGGCGATGCGGACGCCGTGCATCGCCTGGACCTGATCGCCAACCGCGCGTTCCTCGACCCCATGCTGCGCGGCTACTACCCGGAGGAGCTGTTCGCTGTCACCCGCGGCATCTGCGACTGGTCGTTCGTCCAGGACGGGGATCTCGAACAGATCCACCAGCCGATTGATGTGCTTGGCATCAACTATTACAGCACCAACCGCGTGGCCATGAGCGGCCGCCCGCAGTTCCCGCAGTCGGCCACCGCGTCCACCGCTCCGGGGGCGAGCGATGTCGACTGGCTGCCGACCGAAGGTCCCCACACCGACATGGGGTGGAACATCGATCCGGACGGGCTGCACGACCTGCTGGTGCGCACCTACGACCAGTACCGCCTTCCGATGGTGGTGACCGAGAACGGCATGGCCTGCAGGGACGAGCTGGTCGTGGAAGCGGACGGGACGAAGGCCGTTCATGACGCAGAGCGCATCGAATACGTCCGGCGGCATCTGGAGGCGGTGTCCCGTGCCATGACCGAGGGCGTCCCGATGCGGGGCTATTTCGTATGGTCCCTGCTGGACAACTTCGAATGGGCGTTCGGCTACGCGAAGCGCTTCGGCATCGTGTATATGGATTACGAGACACTCGAACGCACCCCGAAGGACAGCTTCCGGTGGTACCGCGGGGTGATTGCGAACCGCGGCCTGTGACGGGCTTCATGGGCGGCCGGATGATGTCTCTGGCCGCCCATGGTCGCCATTCCGTCGGATGATTCATCGGAGGTCATCATAGAGGCTCACACATAAATGTATCGGTTCACTAAACTGTCTCACATTTGCTCTACGACGATGGTGCTGTGGGACAAGGTCTGCTCGTTTTTCTCGACAAGTTCGAAATCGTGACAAATCAGCGATAAATCAGCGGTCTGACATAGTCATATGTCTGGAAGGCGAGGTAGTCCTCCCACAGATGCGACACGCCGATGGACATGTCCTGAAGAAGAAAATCACCGCTACAAATTACGTAATCGGTTAAGTAAAACAGTTGAAATTCCAAGGTTGTGTCAGATGGCTGTGAAAGTAGTGTGGGAAAAGCAAAAAAAGTTGAAATTTCAAGATTTGCGTGACCTGATTAATGGTGTTAATCTTTTTCTTACCGAGATTCAGCACTCAGAGAAGAGAGCAAAATCATCGCTTTGTAACTGAACCGGTAAATAAACAGTACTGTCATTTCTGGCGTATGCCGGAACGACAATGCAACAAAGGAGTTGAGATGACCACACAACATGGCATCCGTCGAATCGCCAAAATCGCGGTATGTGCCGCGGCTGCGGTTTCCATGATGCTGCCGTTGGCCGCTTGCGGCAAAAACGGTGGGCAGAACGCTGGCGGTGGAGATTCCTCCATCATCAACGTCTTCAACGGCGCGACCGGTACCATCACCGAAAACTTCAATCCGTTTTCGCCTACCGCGCTACAGCCGACGCTGGGTTTGATTTATGAGCCGTTGTTCTACTACAACATCTACACCGGCGCCGATCCCAAGCCGATGCTGGGCGAAAGTTGGGAATGGAACGAGGATGGCAGCCAGCTGACCGTCACCACCCGCGAAGGCGTCAAGTGGCAGGATGGCGAACCATTCACCGCAAAGGACGTGGCATACACTTTCCAGTTGATTGTCGACAATCCGGCGCTGAACACCAGCGGCACGCCGATCAAGTCCGCCGAGGCCACCGATGATACCCATGCGGTAATCACTTTTAACGCCCCTAACTCCTACTTGCAGGAATCCCAGATCCTGGGCAACTCCGCCATCGTTCCGGAGCATCTGTGGAGCAAAGTCGAGGACCCGTCCGCCTACACCAACGAGGACCCGATCGGCACTGGCCCGTTCAAGCTCGATAACTTTACATCCCAGGCGTACACGCTCACCGCTAATGCCGATTATTGGAACGGCAAGCCCAAGATCGAAGGCGCCAGGTTCCTGTCGCTGAACGATGCCGACGGCGCTGCCAGCGCCCTGATCGGCGGGCAGATCGACTGGATGTCCTCGTTCATCCCGGGTCTCGACAACCTGCTGAAGGACAACCCGGACATCAGCTACACCAATACGCCGTACATGACCACCGCAATCATCACCTGCGCCAACGGCGATGCCGGCTGCGTAGGTCCCCAGACTGACCCGGCTGTGCGCCAGGCCATGTATTACGCGATGGACCGCACACAGCTCAACAAGCTTGCTGCTGATGGCACGGGCAAGATCGGCTCTCCGACCATGCTGGTGCCGGACCGCGACGAGAAGTGGATTCCCGACGAGTCCCTGCGCACGACCCCGGAGGGCAGCGACATCGATAAGGCCAACGAGATTCTCGACGAAGCCGGCTGGACGATGGGCGACGATGGCATCCGCGTCAAGGACGGCGAACGTCTGTCGATGACAATCCAGACCGTATCCGGCTACTCCGACTACATCACCATCAACAACACGCTGCAACAGACCTTCAAGGAGGTCGGTATCGAGCTCAAGCCCACGCTGCTTTCGTGGAACGAATGGAACAACAACGAGCAGACCGGCCAGTTCCAGCTGTCGCTCGATTCGCTCGGCGCGGGCTCGTCCACGGACCCGTACTTTATCTACAACAAGTTCATCAGCGAGAACGCCGCCAAGGTCGGCGAAACCGGTGGCGTGAATCTGTCCCGCTACTCGAATCCCGTCGTGGACGAGGCCGTGGCCGCGGCCGCCTCGACCAACGACGAGGCCGAGAAGATCAAGCAGTACGGCATCGTTGAAGCTGAGCTCGCCAAGGACATGCCGTATATCACGATCTATCTGAACACCTGCCTGAATGAGTACAACCAGACCAAGTACACGGGATGGCCGACGGAGGATGACATGTACGCCCTGCCAATCACCTGGCGAGCTTGGGATAACGGCATCATCCTGCAGACCATCGAGCCCAAGCAATGATCGAACGGTAGTTCGACCCCTCTCAGAAAACAATGATGTTCCGGGTCCGTCCGTTCGCGGATGAGCGGACAGGCCCGGAATCTCCGAAACGGAGTTCGGTCAATGAAATTCATACTACGCAAACTCGGATTCTATGTCGTGGCCCTATGGGGTGCCATGACGCTGAATTTCTTTTTGCCCCGTCTGATGCCGGGCAACCCAGTCGACCAGCTGATATCCAAGCTGTCCCAGCACGGCCCGGTCACCCCCGAGACCCGTCACGCCCTTGAGCTGCTGCTCGGAGCGGATTCCTCAGAACCGATGTGGAAGCAGTACATCAACTATTTCGTCTCGATCTTCAAGGGCGATCTGGGTGTTTCCGTGGCCTACTATCCGACCAAGGTGTCGGAGGTCATCGGCAATACCCTGCCGTGGACGGTGGGCCTGGTGGGACTCGCCACCATCATCGCGTTCGCGTTGGGCATCGTGCTCGGCGCCTTCGCAGGATGGAAACGCGGTTCGGTGATTGACAACATCATCCCCGTGCTCACGCTGTTCCAGTCGATTCCGTACTTCTGGCTCGGCCTGATCCTGCTGTACTTCCTCTCGCTGAAGGCGGGCATCTTCCCGCTGTTCGGCGGATACGACGTCTACACGACCACACCCGGGCTGACCTGGGAGTTCATCTCCTCGGTCATCTACTACGGCATCCTGCCCGCGGTCACCATCGTGCTGTCCTCCCTGGGAGGATGGATGCTCGGCATGCGCAACATGATGGTTTCCACGCTGTCGGAGGACTACATCCTCGTCGCCGAGGCCAAAGGTCTGTCCCCGATGAAGATCATGCGTTCCTATGCGGCACGCAACGCCGTGCTGCCCTCGATTTCCGGCTTCGCCATCTCGCTGGGCTTCGTGGTCTCCGGTTCGCTGGTCACCGAAACCGTGTTTTCGTATCCGGGCATCGGCTCGGCTCTGCTTACCGCCGTGCAGTCAAATGACTACGCCCTGATGCAGGGCATCTTCCTGATCATCACAATCTCCGTGCTCGGAGCCAACCTGATCATGGATCTGCTCTATGGATTCATCGATCCCCGAACCAGGGTGCAGGGGTGACGACCATGGCAACGAATACGAAAGGTGCATCGAATATGGGTGCGAAAGCGAAAAGAAAGCGCGCCGCGGATTCCATGATTCCGAAGATGACGCCGAAACTGGCCGTCGGTCTGACCATCGTGACCGTCATCGTGCTGTTCGCCGTCATCGGTCCGTTCCTGCTGCCCGATCCGCGCGGCATCAGCGACCATCTGCTGGAGGCCCCGAGCGCGCAGCATTGGCTCGGCACCACGCGAACCGGCGAGGATGTGCTCGCCCAGCTCGCCACGGCCTGCCGCGGCTCCCTGATCGTGGGCGTCATCGTCGGCCTGCTCGCCGTGGTGCTGTCGAGCTTCTTCGGCATCGTCGGCGCGTACATCGGCGGCCTGGCCGATGACCTGTTCTCCCTGTTCTCGAACGTCATGCTCGTCATCCCGGGCCTGCCGCTGGTCATCATCATCTCCAGCTACCTGCCGTACAAGAGCGTATGGTTGGTCGCCGTGGTGCTGGCCATCACGTCGTGGGCCGGTTCGGCGCGAGTGCTGCGCAGCTACACGCTTTCGGTGCGCAGCCGTGACTACGTGCTGGCTTCGCGTGTGGCCGGTGAGAAGCCGTGGCGCATCCTGGCGGTCGAGATCCTGCCGAACCTGCTGCCGATCCTCGCCTCCCAGATCATGCAGGCGATCATCTCCGCGATCCTGGGTGAGGCCGGTCTGGCGTTCCTCGGCTTGGGCGCGACCGATTCGCTGACCTGGGGCACGATGCTGTACTACGCGCAGAACGGCCTGGCGCTCAAGCAGGGCGCATGGTGGTGGTTTATCCCGCCGGGCCTTTGCCTGGCCCTGTTCGGCGCCGCCCTCGCGTTGATCAACTTCTCGGTCGACGAGATCATCAACCCGAAGCTGAAGGCGGCCACCAAGTCGGAACTCAAGCGGTGGAAGCTTGAGGAGAAGGCCGGCAAGGCGAAGTCGGACAAGCAGTTCGGTACCGCGGCCAGCGCCGCCCAAGCCTAGGAGGAACGGAAATCATGACCGAACATGCCATGAACGCCGCAGTTCCGCAGTACGAGCAGAACCCGGTGCTCGAAGTCGACGATTTCTGCGTGGAATACCGTGCGGAGGAAACCGTCAAGGCCGTCAACCATGTCTCGCTCAAACTGGGCCGTGGAGAGGTCCTTGGTCTGGCGGGCGAGTCGGGATGCGGCAAATCGACGCTGGCCTACGGCATCAACCGCCTGCTCAAGCCCCCGGCCGTCATCACGTCCGGCCGCGTGGTGTTCAATTCCCGCGAAGGCTATCCCATCGACGTGCGCGCCCTTGAAGGCAAGGACCTGCGCGCGTTCCGGTGGGAGAAGATTTCGATGGTCTTCCAGGGGGCGATGAACTCGCTCAACCCCGTCAAGAAGATTAAGGACCAGTTGGGCGACGTCTTCGTCACCCACCGTCCCGAGATGGACAGGAAAGCCCGGCTCGATAAATGCGGCGAACTGCTGGAGCGCGTGGGCGTGCCCCGCGACCGCCTGAACGCCTATCCGCATGAGCTGTCCGGTGGTATGCGCCAGCGCGTGATGATTGCCATGGCCATGGCGCTCGATCCGCAGGTGATGATCATGGACGAGCCGACGACCGCGTTGGACGTGGTGGTGCAGCGCGAGATTCTACGCGAAATCACCCGTCTGAAGAACGATTTCGGCTTCGCCGTGATCTTCATCACCCACGATCTGCCGCTGCTGCTGGAGATCTCCGACCGGATCGCGGTGATGCGGCATGGCCAGATTCTCGAGATGAATGACGCCATGTCGCTGTACACCAATCCCCAGAATGAATACACAGCCAAGCTGCTGTCCAGCTTCCCGTCGTTGACCGGCGACCGTGGCGATTTCATCCGTCAGGGCAACGTCGTGTCCGAGTCCACGGAGGTGTCGCGATGACCACCATGCAGATGAAGGACGTGGTGAAGGAATACACCCTGCGCAACGGGTTGAAGACCTCGACGCTGTTCGCGGTCAACCATGTGAGTTTCTCCCTCGAATCCGGCAAGACGGTCGGCTTGGTGGGACAGTCGGGATCCGGCAAATCCACCATCGCCAAGATGCTGCTCGGATTGGAGAAGCCCACCAAGGGCGCCATCCTCATCGACGGCAAGCCGATCGGCCATAGTCGTGAGGAACGCCAGTGGTTCAACAAGAACGTGCAGATGGTCTTCCAGGATCCGTACGCATCGTTGAACCCGTATCATACGGTCGAGCATCATATCGCGCGTCCGCTCAAGATCCACCATCCGGACCTGAGCAAGGAGGAGATCCACAAGCGCGTCGTCGATCTGCTGGACCGTGTGCGTCTTTCGCCCGGTGAGGAGTTCGCCTCGCGCCTGCCCGGCGAGCTGTCCGGAGGCCAGCGCCAGCGTGTGGCCATCGCCCGTGCGCTGGCCCCGGAACCGAGCATCCTAATCGCGGACGAACCGGTGTCTGCGCTTGACGTGTCGATCCGACTGGGCGTGCTGAACCTTATCGCACAGCTGCAGCGCGACGAGAACCTCGGCATCCTGTACATCACGCATGACATGGCGACGGCCCGGTATTTCTCCGACGAGATCATGGTGATGCGCAAAGGCGAGATCGTGGAACACGGTCCGGCCGACGACATCATCCTGCATCCGCAGCACGAGTACACCAAGACTCTGATCGGCGCGGCCCCCGACCCGGAGCGCAGGCTCAAGGAACTCAAGAGGATCGGCTGAACGTCGAACCGGCGGCGGTCGCCAGACCCCCGCCCGGCCTCATTTTACAAGGCTTTTGAAAGGAATTTTTATGTGTAGGGGACATGCAAAAACGAAGTGATTGGGGTGGCCCCCCGCGGGGCCCACCCCCCCACCGTCAAGTTTTTTGTTTTGGC
>ERZ1090862.588-NODE-589-length-16309-cov-18.314384_pt1 | contig 16309 bp, 16 predicted proteins | sample MGYA00478481_ERZ1090862 | MGnify/ENA primary metagenome ERZ1090862 (study PRJEB33644, sample SAMEA5815745) | chicken gut metagenome | biome: Chicken; feature: Gastrointestinal Tract; material: Caecum | place: Ireland | collected 2019-01-01 | study: A study of the... | reverse complement strand
GCCCAAACAAAACGGGCCCCGCCATATTGGCGGGCGCACGTTTAAAGTTCAGTTCTTTTCAGTACCCAGAATGTAGTCCGCGGAGACGTCCAGCACCTCGCAAAGCCGCGCAAGCGTGTCCAGCGCGGGGAAGATGTCATCCGTCATGTAGCGCGAAACGGTCTGCGCGGATACGCCCGTCGCCGCGGCAATCTCCCGCTGGGTCATTCCGCTGTTCTTTATTTCCTCTCTCAGCCTCTGCTGAATTTTCGCCAGCCTTACGCTGTTATTCTTTGTTCTCATAATTTAATTATCACATAAAATATGATTTTGCGTTTGACATATCACATATTATGTGATATATTTGGCGTAATATCGCATATTATGTGATTTAATTTTTGAAAAGAGGACAGTAGCGGTGGAGGAATACGTTTTTTCTGCGGAGCTTTCAGAAAGCATTGCGCGTTCGGGGTCGGCGGATAGAATATACAGACATATCGCCCGCACGGTTAAAAAGTGCGTCCGTCTGATAAATGAGGGAAGAAGCACGGCCGCCTGCCTTGCATATAAAAAAATGGTGCGCAAGATTTTGTTGCGGTGCCGCAGTAAATAGTTTTACATAAAAAATGCAGGGGCAATTGAGTTTTGCGGTGCAAAACTCAATTGCCACCGTACTATGCCCCAACCATTACAATTTTTTATGTAAAATGCGGCCAAAATTGCCTTTTTTTGCAGTCTGCACAAGTGAAAACGGTGTGACAAAAGCCGATTGTTTTGGTGATTGAACCAAAGTTTACGGCCACTTTAATTGCATTTTGCGGCTTTGTGTGCTAAAATATCAACGTATAATCAATTTATATATCGCGGCGGAAAGAGGCTTTTCCACCGCCCGCCGCAAACGGGATTTTAATATGGAAGAAGTAAGCGAACAGATTACCAAAAAGACATTATATTCGGCCGTACAGCCCACGAACGCGCTCACGATAGGCAACTATATCGGCGCAATCAAGAGCATGGTCGATATGCAGCACGACTACAACTGCTATTTCGCCATAGCCAACATGCACGCGATAACCGTGCGTCAGGTACCCGCCCAGCTCAGGCAGAAGACGCTTGCGCTCGTAGCGCTCTACCTTGCATGCGGGCTCGATCCCTCGCGCTGCACAATCTACGTGCAGTCGCACGTACCCTGCCACGCAGAGCTTGCGTGGGTGCTCAACACCTTCACCTACGTCGGTGAAATGGAGCGCATGACGCAGTTCAAGGATAAGAGTGCAAAACATGCCGATAATATAAATATGGGCCTCATGGATTACCCCGTGCTTATGGCGGCAGATATCCTTCTGTACAAGACGGACGTCGTGCCCGTAGGCATAGACCAGCGTCAGCATCTTGAAATCTGCCGCGACATAGCCCAGAGGTTCAACAACATATATTCGCCCACGTTTGTACTGCCCGAGGGCGTATATCCCAAGGTAGGCGCAAAGATAGGCGACCTTCTCGAACCGACCAAGAAGATGTCCAAGTCGTCCGAAAACCCCGGCGGCACCATCTTCATGGACGACGACAAGGATACGATTATAAGAAAATTCCGCCGCGCCGTAACGGACAGCGAAAACGAAATACGTTACGACCCCGAGAAAAAGCCCGGCGTAAGCAACCTGCTCTCCATATACACCGCCTTTTCGGGCAAGAGCATAGAGGAGGCCGAGCGCGAGTTTGCGGGCAAGGGATACGGCGACTTCAAGCTGGCCGTCGGCGAGACGGTAGCCGAAAAGCTTGCGCCCGTTCAGAGCGAGCAGGCGCGTCTGCTGGCGGATAAAGATTACCTCGACAACATACTCAGGGAGGGCGCGGCAAAGGCGTACAAAGTGGCGTCCGCAACGCTTTCCAAAGTATACCGCAAGATAGGTTTCTATCAGATTTAAGGTGACAGATGTTCGGATATATAGGACCTGACAGGCCGTACCTGTTCATAAAGGACGAAACGCTTTACAAGGCTATGTACTGCGGCGTATGCCGCTGCATTTCAAAGGAATGCGGGCAGATGGCGCGCACGGCGCTCACCTACGACATAGCTTTTATGTCCGCGCTCCTGCACAATATCCGCGGGGAGGACGTAAAAATAGTAAAGCGGCGCTGCCCCGTACATCCCATAAAGCGCCGTCCGATGACCGAGGCTGACGAGCTTACCCGCACGCTTGCGTGCGTGAATACCGCGCTCGCCTGGTATAAACTTACGGACGACAAGCAGGATGGCGATGCGCGCGGCGCGCTCAGGTTCCTGTATAAGAAGGGCTACAAGGCGGTGCTTGCAAAGCATCCGCAGGTAGCCGAAATCATTTCCCGCCAGATGAGCGAGCAGTCTGCCCTTGAAAAGGCAAAGTGCGACTCCATAGACATGGCCTGCGAGCCGACTGCGCAGATGATGTTGCAGCTTTCGCGCTATCTCTTGGGCGAAAAGGCAACCGCGCATACCGACGGACTTGCGTATGCGCTGGGCAAGTGGGTGTACCTTATGGACGCGCTGGACGACTATGACAAGGACGTAAAGAAGGGGCGCTACAACGTGCTGTACTTAAATTACGGCGCAAAGACGAGAGAAGAGGCGATGAAGAAGGGCGAAGGCGAGCTTGTGTTCGTTTTCGACAGTCTGTTTGCAGACATGCGCACCAATCTTTTCAATATAAAATTTTATTTCAATCACGACCTGACCGACAACATAATTCTGCGCGGCATACCGCAGCGTACGCGGCGGCTTGTTTACGGGCAGGCGTGCAAAAACGGGAGAACAGTAAAAAACGATGAGTAAGAAGTCCAATCTCGAACTTTTAGGCCTTTCGGAGGGCGCAACCGAAGAAGAAATAAAGGATGCCTATACAAAACTGCGCGCAAAGTATCTTGAGGACCGCTTCAAGGACGGCGAAGAGGGCAACGAAGCTGCCAGAATGCTCACCAGACTGGACGCGGCCTATGCCGAGCTCATGAGCCAGCTTGCCGAGGACCAGAACGCATCAAGCGGCGGCACCTCCTTTGAAAAGGTGGAGGAGTACATCCGTTCGGGCGATATTCAGGAAGCTCAGCGCGTGCTTGACAGTTTCAACGAAAGGAACGCGCGCTGGCACTATTTGCAGAGCGTGGTATTCTATAAAAAGAGCTGGATGAACGAAAGCAAGAAACAGCTTGAAATTGCCATGCAGCTTGAGCCCGACAATGAAAAGTACAAGGATGCCTACCGCAAACTGTGCGACAGAATAAAGGGCAGCGCCCAGCAGGCGGGTCCCGAGGCAGGCCGCGGCGTATACGAAGGTCAGACGATGCAGCAGACCTCCGATGACCAGATGGGCGGCAACTTCTGCTCGTGGTGCATACAGTGCTGCGCCATAAACATGTGCGTAAACATGCTGTGCAACTGCTGCAGATAAAAATTTCCGTAAAAGCGGCCGCGTGCCGCGGGTAAGGCGGATATGCAAGACGATTTGAACAGACAGAGCAACTCTCTGCCGCAGGGAGAGGGCGGAAATTCTCAGGAAGAGCCCTTTTCCGACTTCGGCCCGCCCGAAAATGACGGCGCAGCGCCGGATAAGGACGGTCCGCAGAAAGATACCCCATCTCACGGCGCGACTGACGGCGAAGGCGACGTCGGTGCGGAAAAAGAGGGGCATAACGCGCCGCGCGGCGGCAAAAAGGGCGGAAAAAAATTCGTGCTGTGGAAACGTCCCGAACGTTCTCCGCGTCAGAAATATTCCCGTTCTTTTCAGATTGCGCTTTCGGCGGTGTCGTGCGCGGCGGCGGTCATATTTCTCATGCTCGGGTATTTCAGCGGCGTGCTGCTTGCCACGGGCTATATAATCGCGCAGATTGCGCTCATGCTTCCCCTTTCCAAACGCTTTTATCTGGGCGGCTTTTTAGCCTATCTCGGCACGGTGCTGCTCGCCGTAGTGTTCGGTGCGGCGGCCAGGTTCTGGGACCTCGTGCCCTTCATAATGTTCTTCGGCCTGCACCCGCTGTTCAACAGCTTTCAGCTCCGCTACAGCATAAACAAGTGGGTTGCGCTGGTGTTCAAAATGGCGTGGTTCGATGCCACTTTGTACGTCATCTATCTGATAATATTCGGCGGCGTAATCGGCGCGGGGTTCGGCGATTCGGCAGTTTTCGACTTCGTCAACAGATATATCTGGCTGTTCATAATAGTTGTCGGCTCGCTCTTTCTCTGGCTGTACGACTACTTTATGTTCCGCGCGCAGATAATGGTCAACAGGTTGGTTGCAAAGGTAAAAAAATGAATTGAGCCGTGCGGTCTTTCCGTACGGAGCGGTAACGCCGCGCCCGCGTTCGCGGGCGCGGCGTTGAAGTAATGCGGGCGGTTTAGGCGTGCCGCAGATTGCGCCGCGGAATGCGCGGCAAGGGTTAAAACTACCGTCATTCGGAGGGTGAACATATGCAAAAAAATGAGGTATACACAGCGGTAGCTTCGGGTACGGGCACGGAGGGCGAGGCCATATTCCGCGTCGGCGATACGTCCGTATTCGTGCCGTTCTGCATAGAGGGGGAGGAGGCGGAAATTCAGATTCTCTCCGTAAAGGGCGGCGTGGCTTACGGCAAGTGCCTGCGCGTTACAAAGCCCGCGCAAAGCCGCGTTGAGCCCCGCTGTCCGCTGTTTGCAAAGTGCGGCGGTTGCCAGTTGCAGCATATGAGCTATGATGCGCAGCTGGAGCTTAAAAGGTCGCTTGTCGCCGCCACCCTTAAAAAAATCGGCGGAATGGAGACGGATGTGCTGCCTACCCACCCCAGCGCAATGCAGTACGGCTACCGCAACAAACTCGTGTTGCCCGTCGGCACGGACGCACAGGGCAATACCGTTGTCGGCTTTTACGCTCCCCGCAGCCACCGCATAGTCCCCGCCGAGGACTGCCCCATTCAGTCGCCCTGGTGTGCGGATGTAATTGCAGTAGTCAAGGCATATATGCGGGCCAATTGCCTCAAAGGCTATGACGAGTTCACCCGAAAAGGCGATATCCGCCGCGTGGCGGTAAGGGAAGTGGGCGGCCGCTACATAGTCGCGCTGGTTGCTGCCCACAACGTAAACGCCGCTCCCTTTGCCGATATGCTGCAGGAGCGGCTGGGCGAATGTGCGGTGCTTCTTAACATAAACAAGTCGCAGGGTAATGCCATATTCGGCGATGACTGGCGCACCGTGCGCGGCGAAGGCTTTTTCGAGGCCGAGGATATGGGCATAAAGTTCCGCGCGGGCGCAAATACCTTTCTGCAGGTAAACGAGGGGGTGCGCAACGATTTGTACCGTCAGATAGTGGCGGAGGCGGCCGACGGCGGTGCCGTGGCCATAGATTTGTACAGCGGCGGCGGCATGCTCACGGCAATGCTTGCGCGCGCGTGCAAGGCGGCGTACGGCGTGGAAGTGGTAAAAGAGGCCAGCATATGCGCCGACGAACTCAAAAATCTCAACTCGCTTTCGGGCAGAATGTTCAACATCTGCGGAAAGGTGGAAGAGCAGCTTTCGCGCGTGTTTCAGCTCACCGCGGGCGAACGCAGGGTAATCGTGTGCGACCCTCCCAGAAAGGGTATGGAGCGCTCCGCCGTGGAGGCGGTAAGAGAGAGCGGCGCGGACAAGGTAATACTGGTTTCGTGCAACCCCGCAACGCTTGCGCGCGATTTGGGCATACTGCTCGGCTCGCTCAAAGAAGAGGACGGCGCATTGAAAAAGAACCCCGACTATGCCGCAACTAGCGCATATTCTATAGAATATATCCGCCCGTATGACATGTTCCCGCAGACCAAGTGGTGTGAAACGCTTGTCGTGCTTAAAAAGAAGTGATATAAAATTTTTTTCAGGCCGAAACATTGTTTCCGGCCTTTTTCATTCTGAAATCTCTCAATCAGTGGCAGGATGTCGGGTATTGAATTTTTGAAATTTTATGTTATAATAAGGGCGCAATCTGCGGCGGAGGGAAAGCATGCAGGCAATTATTTTGTCAGATAATGCGGAATATGTCTCTCATATTTTTGCAGTAAAAAATTCAGCGCTTAACGGTGAAGTTATTGCTTTCGATAAGGACCTTACGCATATCCGAAGAATTAAAACAAGGCAACGACGCGCTAGAGCATACATACTCGGCGGTGAAAAGTTTAATTGTTCAAAACAAGCCTGGGAAGGTTATGACTGGGTGCTTCAGGACGAAAAATTATGGAAAAAATTGCGCTTTGGCAGAAAAGCTGATTTAAAAGATTTTCCGCAGTTCAAAAAGTATGCAAAAGAAATTGCTTTGCCGCAGTGGTTTGAAATCAATGACGAATCGGATATACAGAGTTTGATGAACCTGGCGGCCGACTTCTGCAGTTCCGCAATTATCGGCTCGGAAAAGGACGGCGATAATATCGTGCTCCGATTGGATATAATGGGCGATTGCTTCATTACGTTAAAATTTCTGGGTGTCAGGGGAAGCGCTTTTGTGGAGGATACGGGCATAATTTACGCCGCGGACATTGAAAAACGCGGGGATGGCTTTATCTGGAAAATAACAGACTTTATTCCGAAAAAAACTGATGAAGGTGAAGGCAGTCTGTCCGATACGGGAAAGCCTTATATTGCATGCGATAAAATTCTTTGGAGCATAAAGACAGAGAGAAGAAAGTTAAACGCAAGGCATTATTTATATGATAATATATATGATATGTACTGCAATCTGAAGGCTTTATCGGAAAACGTTGTCTTTAAAGACGGAAAAATCATTGCGTATTACAAGACCGATACATTGGCTGTTGAAAATAGTCCCAAAGGATACAAAGTTTACCTCAATGGCAATATGCTGAAAGAAAAATGGGAAGAGCAGGACGTTGAAGAGTATGTAAGCGACTTTCTGACGCAAGTCGATGCTGACGACATTGAAGAGGAAATATTGGCAGACGCCAAGTCTGTGAAAAGTTTGTATGTGTTGCATTGCCTCAGATATCCGATTTTGTTTTCTGTCTTGTGGATAGTTTCAGGTTTTTTGCTGGCATTTTTTGCGCATATGTCCTGGGTTTTGTTTGCCGTTCTATTTTGTGCGCCATCGCTGTATGTAATTTTCGTCGTATTGTATGTGACTGTCAGAAGACGAGAGATAAGATATATCATTACGCCGACAAAAATTTATTATTTTTTCGGGGATAAGGCGGAACAAATACTGGATATTTCTGAAATCAAATCAGTAAAGTTGAATATCTGTTCAGTAAAAAAAGATGTCGGTACAATAAAACTCAGGTCCAAAAGCGGGCTGATTTTTGGTTGTAGTCTTATTGCAATAAATGAAGTTAAAAAAGTGTATAATTTGCTCGGTAAGATTATTGGCGGCTGATAGGTGGTGCTGTCGATGTTTTGCGTATATCCTTTGTGTTCTCGCTTGAGCTTTTTGTGAAGAATATCTCGCCCGCAGACCAAGTGGTGTGAAACGCTTGTCGTGCTTAAAAAGAAGTGATATAAAGTTTTATGTTCCGCCGCGCGAATGTTCGCGCGGCGGAATTTTTTTATTTTTTTCGCAATTTTTGCGCTGCGCCTTTTCATATGCCCGTTTCAGAGGGAGGGCGGAAAAATCTTATCCGCCGAAAACGCCTTTTTTCAATGTTCTGTAAAAAAATACCGCGGTTATTTTTTCTTATGCTCATTGAATTTTCACCGTTGATATAGTATAATATTGCAAAGGCATTTTTTTATCTGCAATCTGCACACAATAGTATATGCCTGTGCCGCGCGGCGAACTTTTCGCCCGCACATTATTCCGCGCCGAGCGCGCAAGGAGGAAATATGAAAAATAAAGGCAATGTGTACGCTCCGCCGCCCGTAGAGGACGATTACTGCTCGTCCGCGCGCGAAGAATTTATCGCGGGCGTGGCTGCCGATACGGCTGTCGGCCTTACGGAAGAGGAGGCAAGGGCGCGTCTTGAAAAGTACGGTCCCAACGCCTTTGAAAAACAGAAAAAACGCAGCATATTAAAGCTGATACTCTCCCAGTTCAAGGACGTCTCTGCAATAATACTTATAATCGCGGCGGCGCTCAGCCTCACCATGGCCATAATCGAGTGGGAGGGCCCCAGGAGCCTTATCGAACCGCTGGTTGTGATAGTCATAATAGTTATGAACGTCATTCTTGCCGTCACGCAGGAGCGCGGCGCGGAGAATGCGTTGGAGGCGCTCTCCTCGCTGTCCTCGCCAACGTGCAGGGTGCTGCGCGGCGGAGAAGTGCGCGTAGCCGATCCCGCCGAACTTGTCCCCGGCGACGTTATAGTGTTGCGTACGGGAGACTCCGTTCCCGCCGACGCGCGCCTTATCGAGAGCGAGAGTCTGGCGGCGGACGAATCTTCCCTTACGGGCGAAAGCGTGCCCGCCGAAAAGGATGCTTCGGCCATACTCCCGCCCCAATCGGCGTTGGGCGACAGAATCAACTGCGTGTATTCGGGCTGTCTTATAACTTCGGGCAAGGGAAAGGCGGTGGTTGCGCGTACGGGCATGCATACCGAAATGGGCAAGATAGCGCGCTTCCTCTCCGATACCGCGCAGAAAAAGACCACGTTGCAGGTCAGACTGGATAAGGTGGGCAAGGTGATAAGCGGCCTTGCCATAATCGCCGCGATAATAATGTTTGCCGTCGGCCTGCTCGTATACAAACACGACGCCATGGAAATGCTTATGGTTGCCATAACGCTGGCCGTGGCGGCCGTACCCGAAACGCTTTCGCTCATTGTAACGCTCACGCTCTCCTACGGCGCAAAAAAGATGGCAAAGAAGAACGCGCTGGTGCGTCAGATGCAGGCGGTGGAAACGCTGGGCAGTACCTCGGTAATCTGTTCGGACAAGACGGGTACGCTCACGATGAACAAGATGACGGTAAAGCGGCTGTGGGTACACGGCGGACTTCCCGCGGCCGATACGGACGAGTTTGACGAAAGTCAGCAGCGCCTTCTTCTGCGGCTGTGCCTGGCCTGCTCGGCCTCGATAGGCAGGGATGACGAGGGCAACGAAAAAATTCTCGGCGACCCCACAGAGACTGCTATAATCACGCTCGCGCGGCAAAAGGGCATAGACTATTCAAATCTCGACCTGATGTATAAAAAGGTGGCGGAAATTCCCTTCTCCTCGGCGAGAAAGATGATGACCAACATCTACCGCACGGAGGAGGGGTACCTGGTTCTCACCAAGGGCGCGTTCGACAGACTGCCCTTCGACCGTTAGGACTACAACTTCATGCACGTTCTGGAAGTGGTGCACGACTCCTTTGCGCGGGACGCGCTCAGGGTAATCGCGCTGGCCTCCAAGACCATACCCGAGCTGCCAGAGGACCTCGCCTCCGTGGAGGACGGGCTGACCTTTGAAGGGTTTGTGGGCATAATCGACCCGCCCCGTCCAGAGGCGGCCGCGGCCATATCCAAGGCGCTTGCGGCGGGCATACGCACGGTCATGATAACGGGCGACCACGCGCAGACGGCGGGCGCCATTGCAAGGGACCTGGGCATAGTGGTTGCAAACGAGGGCGTAATCACGGGGCGCGAACTTTCTCAGCTCTCCGACGAGCAGCTGAGCGACAGCATAGAGTTCTATTCCGTGTATGCGCGCGTCAGTCCCGAGGATAAAATACGCATAGTCAGGGCGTGGCAGGCGCGCGGCGAGGTTGTTGCAATGACGGGCGACGGCGTCAACGATGCACCCGCGCTCAAGGCGGCGGACGTGGGCATTGCTATGGGCAAAAACGGCACGGAAGTTTCCAAGAGCGCCGCCCGAATGATTCTCACGGACGACAAGTTCTCCACCATAATAGAGGCGGTGGAGGAGGGCCGCAACATCTTCTCCAACATACGCAAGCTTGTATACTTCCTGCTGGTGTGCAACATATCGGAAATTGCGGTTATGCTGTTTGCGCAGTTTCTCAACTGGCCGCTGCCGCTCACGCCGATAATGCTGCTGATTATCAATGTGCTGGGCGACGGCATACCCGGCCTTGCGCTGGCAAAGGAGCAGTCCGACAGGCGAATAATGAACCGAAAACCCATCGCCAGGGAGGAAAGTTTCTTCGGCGGCGGACTCATGGAAGTGATAATACGCCAGATAGTGGTGTTCTCCGCGGTAACGCTGATAGGTTTCTGCATAGGCCGCACAACGCAGTTTGCGGGCAGTCAGCCCTCGCTTGAAGCGGGCAGAACAATGGCCTTTTTAATCACGGGCTGGACGTCCATACTGCACGTTCTCACCGTGCGCAGCCGCAGCATGCTGTACAAGTACCGCATAAAGGATAACCCTTCGCTGTATATAAGCTGTTTTGCAATGCTCGCCGTGTTTGCGGCAATGGCCGCCATACCCGCAGTGGCCTCCGCGCTCGGCATGGGCAAACTCGGCTGGCAGCAGTGGCTGATTGCGGCGGCGCTGTCGCTTGTTCCCCTGCTTGTTGCCGAATACGGCAAGATATGGGACGCAGTCCGCTCTAAAAATCTCGAAAGGACGAAGGTCAGATAAAATTACGGCGACCGCATAAACTTTGGATATCAAAAAAGCGCGCCTCAAGGCGCGTTTTTTTTCATGCATAATTTACAGTATTTTTACCCGCTTTTGCTTGCCAACGGCGCATAAAAGGCTGTAAAATATTGCGGTAAGAACAAACAAGCAAATTTAAGGAGAGCTATGGAAGGAGTTATTTTCGATCTGGACGGCACCCTGCTCGACTCGATGGGTCTGTGGCGCAGGGCGGGCGTAATCTACCTTGAAAGGTACGGAATAGAGGTGGACGAAAGCCTTGCCGATATAATACTGCCGCTCACCATACGCGGCGCGGCCAGGTATATAAAGGAGCATTTCCCCGTGCCCGAAAGCGTGGAAAACATCACCGCGGGCGTGAACGGAGTGATGGAGGAGTTCTATAAAAACTATATAAAGCCCAAGGAGGGCGCGGCAGAGCTGCTGGCCGAACTTTACAGGCGCGGCATACCAATGGCTCTTGCAACCGCCACCGACCGCTACCTCATAGAAAGCGCTTTCAACCGCCTTGGCTGGAACAAATATTTTCGCGGCATATGCACCTGCACGGAGGTGGGCGTAGGCAAGCGCGACGGCGCGGACGTGTACGACGCGGCGCTTAAAACCTTCGGCGGCACGAGGGGCGGCAGCTGGGTGTTTGAAGATTCCCCCCACGCCGCGGCAACGGCAAAACAGGCGGGGTTCAATGTTCTCGGCGTAAAGGACGAGGGCGGCAAGGCCGACCAGCAGAAGCTTAAAGCCTCCTGCGCGGTCTATGTGGAAAGCCTTGCTCCCGTTGAGCGCGTTTTAAAGCTTATCGGCCTTGAATAAGGCATACTGCGGCACCAATTGAATAAATATGATAATTAAGGCATATGTGCGGGGCAATTTTAATTGCCCCGCACATATCATCTGATTACTTTTAAATTTTTCTGTAATAGAGACGGCAGTATAGCGGCTCTTTTTTATTTCCCTTTTCCCGCTTTTCGGCATTTACTGCCACAAATTCAAACTCCGCCGCACACTCCGGCGAGGTGTAGGCGTACAGCTTTACATACTCGCCGCCATTCTTTTTAAGGCTGCGCGTGCATACGGCGCGGCTCTTATATATGTACATCGGGGTAAGCCCTTCAAAGGCTCCCTCCTCAAACGGGGCAAAGCCCGCTTCGGCAAGCGCGCTCTTCACGCCGCGGGCGTCTTCCGCCAGGTTAAGTTTTTTCAGCTGTCGTCTGTCCATACCGCAATTATACCACTACGCATATCAAAAGTAAATCGCAACCGCCGCACATTTTTATGCGTAAAAGCGCCCCGCAGGCATTCTGCCTGCGGGGCGCTCTGTCGTAAAACTCATTCAAATTTTTCTGCCACTTTTACAAGCAGGTCGCGTATGGGCAGGTGCTGCGGGCAGTGCCGCTCGCACGCTCCGCACTTTATGCAGTCGGAGGCCTTGCCGTGCGTCCTCGTATAGTTTTCGTAGTAGTTCTGCTGCGTGGTCCAGTCCTTGGAGCTGTCCCCGTTTTCAATCAGTTCAAGGTTGTACAGCGAAAAATAGTCGGGTATGGCAATGTTCTTCGGGCAGTTTTCCGTGCAGTAACGGCACGCGGTGCACGCTATCGCGCCCGTGCCCCTGATTACCGCAGCGGCCTGCCTTACAACTTTAAGCTCCTCTTCGCTGAGCGGCTCAAAGTTCTGCATGAAGGAGGTGTTGTCCTCCAGCTGCGCCATGTCGGACATTCCCGAAAGCACCGTCTCCACGCCGTCCAGTCCCGCGGCAAAGCGTATCGCCCAGGAGGGTATGCTCATATCGGGCCGCGCCGCTTTTAAAAGTCCCGCCGCCTTTTCTGGCACGTCGGCAAGCGTTCCGCCCTTTACGGGCTCCATTACAATAATCGGCTTGCCGTGCTTTCTCGCCACCTGCCACAGCCTTTCGGACTGCACGCCCTCGCTCTTCCAGTCAAGGTAGTTAATCTGCAGCTGCACAAATTCGGCGTCGGGGTGCTCGGTCAGTACCTTGTCCAGAAGTTCTGGTGTATCGTGGAAGGAAAAGCCGTAGCGCTTTATTTTTCCTTGCTCTTTGAGTTTGCGGGCAAAGCCGAAACAGTCGTACTTTTCCACAGCGTCAATGTCGCCCGAATTTATGTTGTGCAAAAGGTAGTTGTCAAAGTACTCCACGCCGCACTTTTCAAGCTGACGGTCAAAAATTTTCTGTCTGTCCTCGCGGCTGGTCAGCATGAATACCGGCAGCTTGGAGGCTAAGCGGAAACTTTCGCGCGGGTATCTCTTCACAAGGCACTCGCGCACGGCAATTTCGCTCGCGTAGGCGTGGTACATCCACGCCGTGTCAAAGTAATCGAACCCGCGTTCAAGAAAGGTGTCAACCATCCTTTTTACGGTGTCGTAGTCAATGTTTTTCTGGTCGCCGCCCGTTATGGGCAGTCTCATCATTCCGAAGCCGAGTTTCTTCATTTCGTATCCTCCTTGTGCGCGTACGCGCAGAACGCGCTGCGTGCGCCGTATGGCTTTCAGTGCTGCGGCGGGGTCGTCAATGTGCCTCACCGTCTGTTCCATCGGGCACTGACCCGTGCCCGCGCGGTTTTTTATCGTTTCGGCGGCCTGTCCGCAGTCGCAGGGAATGTTATATTTTTCAAATACCTGCTGTGCGGAACGGCTCATAACCTCCGCATATACCTGCTTCACTCCGCCCAGCGCCATGAGCAGTGCCGCCGCCTTGCCCACGATTTTATCGGCAACGGCTGCGCCTCTCAGTAGCTCTGGGCTGCTTTCGGCAAGGTTGCACAGCGCGTTCACTCCGCGTTCGGTAAAGGTATAGTCTCTTTCGCCGACCACGGCAAGCGTAACGTCGCCTGCAAGGTACGCCCTGGCGCGGTCAATCGCGTTCATGTTTTACCGCCAGCGCAAGCAACAGTACAATTACGGGCACTACCGCCGCCTGAATGTACAGTCCCGTAAGTCCCGTCTCTATCACCGCCCAAGCCGCGGCCGCAGTCTGCGAAAAGATTACGGAGAGCACAAAGTATGTAAGTCTGCCCGCTATCTGCGCGCATATCACCGCGGGGAAGGCCATAAGCGGCGCGGAGGCTATCTTCTTGCTCATAAGTCCGCTTACCAGTCCGAATACGGCCAGTTCGGCAATCATGAAGGGCAGCCTTGCCGCCGCGGGCATTGCCGAGCCTAAAAAGAGGGAGGTGAAGGCAAAACTTGCAACGGGCGAAAGGATGCCCACGCCCAGACCCCACTGCCAGCCGAGTATGCAACCCGCAATCAGCGCGGGAGCGTACATGGGCAGGTATACGGCGCCCGCAGAAGCTCCGCCCGCCATAAAATAAATTTTATCCGCCGCAACGGGCGGAGGTCAAAACAATTTGTTGCGGGTAATTTTTGCTCAAACTGTTTACGTATATGCGCCGATGTGGTAGAATATGAAATATACCCGGCGCGGAATGAAAAAAATTTTCCGCGTTGCACACAATTAAAATAACGTCTGCAACCTTGCGCGCAAGGTTGCGGAAAAAATCAGAAAGGAGAACCAAGTGGACCAGTTCATTCAGGCGGTCAAAGATTACTTTTCCCGCTTCGCCTATGATGGCGGCCTTGCAATCGTGCGCACGGTGGCATTTTTGCTGCTCGGCCTTGCAATCGTGCGCATAGTCTGCCTCATAACGCGCCGCGTGGCGCTCAAGAGCAGGCTGGATAAAGCCGCCGCAACCTTTGTCATTTCAGTCATAACGGTGGTGCTGTACATTGCGCTCGTAATAGTCGTGGTAAGCTCGCTGGGCGTATCCACGGCGGGCATAATCGCGGCGTTCTCGGCCGTGGCCCTTGCCGTAGCCCTCGCCCTCAAGGACAGCCTTGCAAGCCTTGCCAACGGCGTCATAATAATCTTTACAAAGCCGTTCAAAAAGGGCGACATTGTCATGATTAACGGGCAGGAGGGCACCGTGCAGGATATCCGCCTGTTCAATACCAAAATCCTCACCTTCAACAATGAAGAGGTGATAATTCCCAACAGCGACGTGCTCTCCGAAACGCTCATAAACGAAAGCAACCGTCCGCTGCGCCGCGTGGAAATTGCCTTCTACGTATCCTATTCCGCCGATGCCGTAAGCCTTCGCGCAGAAATGGAAAAACTGCTCGCGGAGAATGAAAACATACTCCAGTCGCCCGCGCCCAGGGTGGTCTTTGACAGCTTCGGCGAAAGCACCGTCCGCTGTACGGCGTACGCGTGGGCCGCGATTGATTCCTATACGCCCGCAAAACTCGCCACAAGGGACATAATTTACGCCACGCTCAAAAAGTTCGGCGCGGAGCCTTCATCCAGAAAGTTCAACGTAAACGTGCTCGGCACGAAGGAGGATAAAGATGTCTGAACTTACGTTGCTGTCAACCGAAGCCGCAGAAACTGTCCAGAATGTGCCCTCCGCGTGGGAACTCGCAATGCAGTATATAATCTTCGGCGTTATAATAGTCGTAAGCATTTTCATACTCATACTCATACGCAAGCGTACGCGCCTTCCGCGCCATGCCGACCTTAAAAAGAGGCTGGACAGCCTGCTTGAAGAGGTGCAGGCTCTCTCCGCGCCGTTCGAAAACCGCATGCAGTTCGTAAAGCGCGTATCCCACGTGCTCTACACTGTGGATAACCTCTCCTATATATCGGCCGTTATGGGGGAAAAGGAGCGCTATTCCGACCTCTCCGCCATATCTTCCCTGCTTGGAGAAGCACACAGCGAGCTCGCGCCCTACAAGTTCGGCAAAAAGGAGGCGGAGGAGGGCGAAGGCCTTGCCGCCGCCGAGGAAAAGGTTGTCCGCGCCATCGCCGTTGCGGATACCATTTTAAGCCGCGATAAAAAGATAAAGAAGGGCGCCTGAATGCTCCGCCGCACATTCGGTACGGAAAAATAAATAATAAAAAAAAGCCGCGCGCACGCGCGGCTTTTTCTTTATAAAAATGCGCCCGCGTGCGCGCGTAAAAACATAAATATTCGGCAAAAAAATTCCGTAAATAAATAATTTTTTTAAATGGTGTTTCAAACGGTTCAAAGGGTGGTATATATAAAGTGAAAAAAGAATCAAGGCCAACAACCCGGATCCTTTAAAATATTAAGTTTAAAGGAGATTTAAATATTATGAAAAACTATATCCAGAAAAGAAATAATTATCAGCATGACCCCTTCTTCGATGCGTTTGACGATTTCTTCAAACCCGTGTTCTACGATGACAGGGCTGACAGCATGCGTACAGATATAAAAGAAACGGAAAACGGTTACCAGCTGGACGTTGAAATGCCCGGCTTCGATAAAAAGGATATAAAGATTTCGCTTGAAAACGGTTACCTCACCGTCAGCGCTGAAAAGAGCTCGAGGGAAGAGGAAAACAAGGACAAGAACGAAAAGTATATCCGCAAAGAGTGCACAGTATCCTGCAGCCGCAGCTACTATGTGGGCGACGATATCGAAAGGGAAAACGTCAAAGCCAAGTATGATAACGGTATGCTTACGCTCACCGTTCCCAAGAGCCAGCCTAAGCAGCTTCCTTCACACAATATCGAAATTGAGTGAAAAAGGCGGGGCAAAGCTCTTCGCCGCGGCGCGCGGCAGGCAAAAGCTTTCAGTTGCGGAGGAAAATCCGCCAGGCCATAAGCGCGGGGGAGTAGCTCCCGCGGGCAATAAAGTATGTGTCTGCGGCGGCACGAAAGTGTGCGTCCGCGGCGCAATAAATTAAGATTATACCCGCCATATGCGGCGGTCATTGCGTAAATCTCTCCTTAAAAGTGTGCGGCGCATAAATTCTGCGCCGCACACAATTTTTTTT
>ERZ1090862.585-NODE-586-length-16331-cov-5.603711_pt1 | contig 16331 bp, 11 predicted proteins | sample MGYA00478481_ERZ1090862 | MGnify/ENA primary metagenome ERZ1090862 (study PRJEB33644, sample SAMEA5815745) | chicken gut metagenome | biome: Chicken; feature: Gastrointestinal Tract; material: Caecum | place: Ireland | collected 2019-01-01 | study: A study of the... | reverse complement strand
CCTTCACCCGGATATCCGCGGGTATCTGGCCGGTCATAATATCCCGCGCCTTTACACTCATCAGACGGAGATGTTCGAGAAAGCGCAGGGCGGGGAGAATGTGGTGATCACAACGTCCACGGCCAGTGGAAAGACATTGAGTTTTCTGCTCCCTGTACTGCAGGAGATCCTGAAGGATCCCCTCACCCGGGCGGTCTTTGTATATCCGACCAAGGCTCTTGCGGCGGATCAGTACCGGGCGCTTCAGCCGTTTCTGGAATATTTCGGCGAAGGACGGATCGCGGCGGGAGTCTACGACGGGGATACCATGCCGGCGGAGCGGAGCCGGATACGGAAAAGCGCGAATATTATTCTGACAAACCCGGAGATGCTGAATGCGGCATTCCTGCCAAATCACAGTAAATACGGGTTTGATTTTATTTTTACGAACCTGAAATATGTGGTTGTCGATGAGCTCCACAGTTACAGGGGAGCCTTCGGAGCACATCTGGCAAATATTTTCCGAAGGATGAAGAGAGTATGCGGATACTACGGATCAAAGCCGCAGTTTCTGTGCAGTTCTGCTACGATTGCCAATCCGGTGGAGCTGGCGGAACGGATCTGCGGAGAGACATTTGCGCAGGTAGACCGGGACGGTTCACCGGCGCCGGAGAAGGAGTACCGGCTCGTGCAGCCGCCGGTGATAAAAGGAACAAATGACAAAATCTATGGCCGCCGGTCCGCGTCTTCTGTGGCCGCGGATCTGATTCCGGAGCTGGTGGAGAAGGACCGGCATTTTATTGCATTTGGCCGAAGCCGCCGGAACGTGGAAGTGATTCTTAAGGAGGCGCGGGACAAACTGGATGCGGCTGGATTTTTAGGACACGGGGACAGCGGAAGAATTGCGGGATACAGAGGCGGTTACACGCCTCTTGAGCGAAGGAAGATTGAGCGGAAGATGACAGAGGGGGAGCTGTCCGGTCTTGTTTCAACCAACGCTCTGGAACTGGGAATTGATATCGGGAAACTGGATTCCACGGTGATCGTAGGATATCCGGGAACCCGGGCCTCCTTCTGGCAGCAGACCGGACGTGCCGGGCGCAGCGGCGGGAAGTGTGTGAATTATCTGATTCTTGAGAATCAGCCTTTTGACCAGTACATTGCCATTGATCCGGAATGGCTGTTCTCCCGCACCAGCGAGAACGCTGTTGTGGATCCCGACAATCTTCTGATCGAACTTGCGCATATCCGGGCGGCAGCGGCAGAGATGCCTCTGTCACTGGATGATATCGCGCTTTTTCCGGATCTGGGCGAGGTAATTCCTGTTCTTATGAGCGCGGAGGAAGTGAAGAGTCTTGCCGGGCGGTTCGCCTGGTCAGGACCGGCGTTCCCGGCCGGAGATTGCAGCCTCAGGAATATGGACAAGACAAGGTTCAGGCTGATGGTGATGGATGAAGCAGAGTTTGTGGATGGAAGAAGACAGGCGAAAGGGGCAGGCAGAGAGGTTACGGAGATGGATGAGTCACAGGCGTATCATGAACTGCACCCGGGCGCCGTGTATATGCATGAAGGGGCTCTTTATGAGGTCCTGAAGCTTGATCTGGTCAGCCGTACCGCGGAGGCGGTCCCCTTTTCAGGGAATTATTACACGGTTCCTGAGGGGACGGAAGAGACGCGTATACTGCAGACTTTTCAGGAGGAAGAGCTGGGGAGAACCAGGGTCTCTTTCGGAGACATCAATGTAAATGAAGTGATTTCCATGTATAAGAAGCTGCAGTTTCATAATCATCAGAATCTCGGATATGTGGAACTGACCCGTCCGCTTCAGAAGGACTATGATACGGAGAGCACCTGGATCGGGATTCCGGAAAATGTAACAGAGGTCTACCGAAGCCTTCTTGCGCCTGACAGAAACGGCGAGCTGGTGTTGAACAATCATTTCGAGGGAATGTGTTATGCGCTGAAAAATGCGGCGATGATGACTACCATGACAGAGCGGGATGATATTGACGCGGTAATCTCCAATAATGCGGTCATACCTGACGGGCGGAAAGAGCAGGCAGTTTCTCTTTATATTTATGACAAATATGAGGGAGGGCTGGGGTATTCCGAGAAGATTTACGAAGTGGTCCCGCAGATTATCGAGAATGCGGTTCGAATGGTGGAAGGATGTTCCTGTGAGGGTGGCTGCCCGGCCTGTGTGGGAGACTATAATCTGGATAAAAAGATGGTACTCTGGGGATTGAAGAATCTTCTGGAAGAAAGCGATCCTCCGGAGTTCGAAGGAAAACAAATTGAAGAAGCAAGACCGTTTATTCAGAAAGGATTTTCTTTCTTCAAGCTTCCTGAAGAGTGGGAGGAGTTCTGTGACAGTGTTGTAAAGAACGGGGAGCGCGGCGGCGCTTTTCTGCGGACGGTGGAGCAGGTGGAGACAGAGGGACACCGGCTGATTCTGACAGTGGGAAATACATTTTATGAGGAATGGATGACGGATCCGGACAATATGCGCAGTCTTGAGAATACGCTGAGATATCATGCGGTTTGCCCGGCGGATATGCGAATCGAGGTAAAAGTTGTAGAAAACCGGGAGAGAGCGGATAAGATCCGGGGGAAATTACGGAGGAGATATGATGATCTGTTATCCTAGAGAGAGAAGAAACGAGGTGAAAGATGACGGAAGGGAATATTCGGCAGATACAGTTGAATGAGTATCAGAGAGCAGCAGTGCTGGACGACAGTCCGGCCTGTGTGGTCAACGCCAATGTGGGAAGCGGAAAGACCACGGTGCTGATCGAGAAGATACTGTATCTGCATCTGGAGAGACATGTTCCTCTGGAACAGATGATCGTTCTGACCTTTACCAACAAGGCGGCGGATGAGATAACAGAGCGTCTTCTCCGGAGAGAGCCGGGGATCCGTCCGGAGCAGGTAGAGGGTTTCGGAACGTTTCACAGTGTTGCGCTGAGACTTCTGAAGAACCGGCTCCCTGTGGAAAATGCGGGATGGACAAAAGAGTTTACGGTTATGGATCCGGATGAAGAGACGGATCTGGCTCTTGACATTATTGCCGGACAGGGGCTGAAAGTGAAATACAAGAACCGGCTGAAAAAGAGGATGGAGCAGGAGTATCAGGCATATCTGTCGGGAAAGACAGAGAGCAGATATAAAGATGATCTGTTCCGGCTCTATCCGCTTCTGCTGGAAGAGAAGAAGCGGCAGAACAAGATGTCATTCGCAGATCTGCTGCGGGTGGCATCGGAACTGCTTTCGGACGGGAAAACGGAAGAGGAGCACCGGGAAGCTTCTCCGGAAAGCGGAAAAAGCTGGCGACCTGCATGGATCATTGTGGATGAGGTGCAGGACAGCGATTCGCTCCAGCTTGAGTTCCTGGCGGCGCTCCGTGACTTCGGAAGAACGGAGACGCCTGGGAAAGGCGGGAGGGAGAAGCCGGGCGGTGAGAATGCGCCGGAGAATCATACTTTCTCCGGCGTAAAACTGTTCGCCGTGGGCGACCCGAATCAGGTGATATACAGCTGGCGGGGAACCGGTGAGAATATGTTTTTTCGGCTGAAACACCGGTTTGCGGCGAGAGAACTGAGTCTTCCGGTGAATTACCGGTCTGACGTGTCGATCCTGGAGGCGGCAAACAGGTTCATGCAGTTCGGGGAAAAGATCCGTGGAAGCAGGCAAGAGACAGGCAGGATTGTGGTAAAGAATCATTACGATCCGTTTCAGGAAGCGGAATATCTGGCGGACAGGATACGGTCGCTGCATGAGGACGGTGAGGCCTACAGCGGAATAGCCGTGTTCTACCGGCTGCAGAGGCAGGCAGAGGTTCTGACGAAGGTGTTTGAACGTCAGGGGATTCCATTCGAGCTTTCCGTGAAGAGAACACTGAAGGATATACCTGTGTTGGAATGGCTTTTGAAAGTATTTCGTTTCTCTGTAAATTCTGCAGATATCCAGAGCGCGGTGAATGTGCTTACAGACCCCCGATATGGCGGAAAATGTACCAAGAAGAAGGCTCTGGAGATTGTGCGCGGAGACGGCAGGAACAAGGGAAAGGACAGCCGGGAAACAGAAAAAGGCGGGCGGAAAGAGAGCGGACCGGAGAAACTTTTCCGGAGAATGCGGGAATTTCCGGAGTACTTTGCCGGCAGAACCGAATCGCCTTCAGCAGAGGAACTTTTTGCATATTTCGGTCTGAGAGAAGCGCTTCATCCCGCATCAGAAGGATATGCCGGAGACGAACACGCAGTGATGGATTTCCTGAAAAAGATGTGCGGGGTCTGCTCCGGCGGCGGTGCGGCGGAAGCCGGAGGAAATGAAGCACGGCAGACCCAGTACGCGGAACAGAAGGATTTTGCAGAACGGATACGGGAATTTGTGAACAGTTCTGCTCTCTATGGCATGAAGACAGACGCCGGGGAGAAAGCCGCCGACGGAGAAGATATGCTGCCGCCGGGCAGAGGAAGTGATACGGCGGACCGAGTAAAACTGATGACGCTTCACGCTTCCAAGGGACTGGAGTTTAACGTTGTATTTATGATTGGTGTGAATCAGGGGCTGATCCCTCTGAGGTGCAGGAGTTTCGAACAGGAGGAAGAAGAACGGCGACTGTTTTTTGTCGGGATAACCAGAGCAAAGAGGACGCTTGAACTGTCCTGGTATACGAATCCGGGAGAACCGGGAGCATTTGGAGAGCCGGGCCGTTATCTGCAGATGATTCCGCAGCATCTGATGGAGAGAGAGGACATACGCAGCCATGAGGAGAGACACGGTAATCTCCGGCGTATGCGCCGGGAGGTGCAGGAACAGATCAGAAAGAAACGGGATGGAGAGAACATCGGGGACGCCGGCGCAGAGCGAAAAGGCACAGATACAGGGCAAGCCGCTGACGAAAGGAAAAAAGTAATACATGTGCGCCATAAGAAATACGGGAATGGGGTGCTGATATCTGAAGATGAGATGAATGTGGAAGTGGAATTTCCGGGATACGGCAGGAAGAAGTTCCTGAAGGCATTCAGTGAAGTGGAGTGGATATAAAGAGGGGAAAACTTATAAAAAAGAGATGCATAACAGACATGCATCTCTAACGCAAGAAGAGATCGATCACATGAAGGATCCCGTCATCATCATTGGAACGTGTGATAAAATCAGCTGACTCTTTCACTACGGTCTGGGCATTTGCCATGGCAACTCCCAGACCGGCGTATTCGATCATGGATACGTCATTGTATCCGTCTCCGCAGCAGATCATCTGTTCCGCGGAAAGACCAAGGCTGCTGAGCAGCCGGTGCAGAGAATATGCCTTGTCGATATTCCGCGGCATGATCTCAAGAAAATGAGGCTCTGACCGGTAAATGTTCAGAAGGCCGTGATACTGGTCCTGAAGGCGGGGCATCAGTTCTTCCAGAATTTCCGGGTCGCCCGGGACGAGCATTTTGTTTATGGGAAATGTAAGGGCCGCGGGGAAATCTGAAACGGTCCGGACGGCCATTTTGTTTATGCCGGCTTCTATCATGGTATACCGGTTCGGGCCGATGCCGGAGATGATTTCGGAATCGGTGTAGGTTATGATATCCACACCGGGGCAGGTGCGGACTTCCTCGAAGACCGGGCGGATGACATCATGAGGCAGAGCGCGGTTATAGATGACCTCACCTGTTGAACATTTTGTAATCCGGGCTCCGTTGAATGAGAGCATGTATCCGCCGTATTTTTCCATTTCCAGTTTCCGGGCCAGCGGAGCCACCCCGTTTATGGGGCGGCCGCTGGCGAGGATGAGGATACGTCCGGTTTTCTGTATGTGGATGAGGGCCTTCCGGGTTGGAGGGGTAATCTCTTTCTTTGAGTTGGTAAGAGTGCCGTCCAGATCAAGCGTTAATACCTGGTATTTCATGTATTCCTCCTGTGTGAGTAAATTCTGCCGCTTCCGAATATCCGCAGAGGCGGGTTGTTTCATTTCTGAAGCTCTTCTACGATTTTTGCAAAATCCATTGCATGAGAGGCTTTCACAAGGATCGTATCATTTTTGTGAAGGATCTGACCGGCTTCGTTTAAGAAGTCTTCCTTCGTGTCATAGTGCAGGACTTCCATATCGCTGCCGGAGGAAGCTTCGCGGGCGCCGCGGGCCGTCTCGGCGGACAGACCTCCGATGCAGATCAGGACATTGATGCCTGCGTCAGCGGCGAAAGCGCCTGTCTCGTAGTGCATTTCATTCTCGCTGTTTCCAAGTTCAAACATATCTCCCAGTATGGCGACGGTTCTTGTATCTGCCCCGGAAAGAACGGAGAGAGATGACTTCATGGAAACGGGATTGGCATTATAGCAGTCGTCGATAATGGAATACCGGTCTGTTTCGATCAGATGATTCCGGCCGGCAATGGGGACAAGCTGTTCAATCCCCTGACGGATTTCATCTGCCGTCATGCCAAGCGCCTGTCCTGCTGCGATCCCGGCCAGCGCATTGTATACCATGTGGTCTCCGGGAATGGAGATATGCGCCTCGAATCTTCCGGAAGGAGTGACAAACTCGGCGGTAGTGCCCTTAAGCCCCATGTTCCGGATCTGTTCTGCGTGGTAAGGACAGGATGGATCGAGACCGAAATAGACCGGCTGAATGCCGTTGTCAGGAGTAAATCCGCGCAGCTTATCGTCATCTCCGTTCAGAATGATCGTGCCGTCCGGGTTCATGAATGCGAACATTTCGGTTTTTGCCCTGAGTATGCCGTCGCGGGAGCCGAGATTCTCTATATGTGCAACGCCGATGTTGGTGATCACACAGATGTCCGGCCTTGCGATTCGGGCAAGCCTTGTCATTTCCCCGAAGCCGCTGATCCCCATCTCGAGGACTGCGACCTCATGCTCTTCGCGCAGATTGAAGACTGTGAGTGGGAGTCCGATTTCATTGTTGAAGTTTCCCTCCGTTTTGAGCACATTGTATTTCTGACTCAGGACGGAAGCGATCATCTCTTTGGTGCTTGTCTTTCCCACACTGCCGGAGATCCCTACGACTTTGATGTTCAGAGAACGGCGATAGTGCTCTGCAATATCTTTCAAAGCCTGCTCGCAGGAGTCTACTTTAATATAAGGATATGGGACGTCTCCGAGATCCTGTTCCGAAACCGAACACAGAGCACCTTTTTCCATGACCTGGGGAATAAAGGTGTGGCCGTCCACACGTGCGCCTCTGATTGCTATGAACAGACCGTCTTTTTGAATCTTCCGGCTGTCGATGACGACGCAGGATACTTCTCTGGACAGTGAGTCTTCCGGCCCGTGATAAGTACCGCCGCAGGCATCAGCGATTTTTTGTAAAGACATATTTTTCATAAGATATTAATTCCTTTCATTTAAATGATATAACTTTCATACGCTCGAATCGCCACCGTCTGCCTGCTGCGTGAAGCCTGCCGGTACAACGATGGCGATTCTTGAATGGTGTAAATCTGAAAGTTTACATATATCTTGCTTCCATTGATTTCTGAATGATCAGTTCGCACAGGTCTCCGTACTCGATTCCTGCGACTTTGGCTTCCTTGGGAAGAAGGCTGGCGGCTGTCATACCCGGGAGTGTATTCATCTCCAGGCAGTAGAGTCCGCCGTTTTCATCCAGGAGGAAATCCGCACGGCTGTAGACGTTCAGCTTCAGCGCGCGGTATGCTTTTACGGTGAGCTCCTTCATCCTGTCGGAGATTTCTTCGCTGATATCGGCGGGGCATACTTCATCGGTGGCGCCGTCCTGATATTTGTTGGCATAATCGAAGAACCCTGTCTTGGGAATGATTTCGATAGGCGGGAGCGCCTCGCCGTCGATGATCCCGCATGCAAACTCGCGGCCTTTGATGTATGTCTCGATGACTACTTCATCCTCATAGCGGAACGAATTCTCAAGTGCGTTTTCATACTCATCCTCGGTGTTTACAATGTATACTCCGATGCTGGATCCTCCGGAACAGGGTTTTACCACGACAGGAAGAGAAAGGCCAAGGGAGCTTAAGGAACGGTCAGCGTCATCTTTGTGAAGGCAGGCGCCCTCCGGAGTGGAGATGCCGGACTGGAGGAATACCTGTTTGGTGAATCCCTTGTCCATGGCTACTGCGCAGCCCAGCGAATCCGGACCGGTATAGCGGATGCCAAGCAGATCAAAGGTTGCCTGAAGCTTTCCGTTTTCACCCTCGCCGCCGTGCAGACCGAGGAAAGTAATGTCCGCCATGCGGCACAGATCGATGACATTGGGGCCGAGAAAACAGTCGGACTGATCCGGACGGGAAGCTTTTACGGCCGCAAGATCAGGTTCTTCCGTTCCGATATTCTTTGCAATCTCCAGACCGTGTCCCGGAAGCGTGAAGACGTCCTCAAGGTTTTCCGGGGGATTCTCAAGTCCCAGAAATACATCCAGCAGATAGGCGTCGTGTCCTTTTTCCAGCAGTGTCCGGCAGATGCCGGCTGCGGAGGAGAGGGAGACATCACGCTCCGTGCTGAGTCCTCCGGCTAAAACTATGATCTTCATGATATTTATACTCCTTTGTTTTTGGATTTAAAGCATCAGTTTGTCTGAGCCGATGTTTTATCATATATTTACACTATTGAGAAGCTCTGTCTTTGTGTCATAAAGTTTCTGTGAAAGGTCTACATAGACCTTGTGCGGGTTGAACAGACGTTTTGTCTCATCCCACAGGGTATCTTTTTCCTGACGGCAGAATTCCGCGATCTCCTGGACGGAGGGAGAATTATATTTGCATTCGCCCCGGATGAAGACCGGCTTCAGGATTTCTTTCATTGTGTAGGTCCCGCCTGCAAGACGTGTCTTCTTCCATGTGGCGTTGGGATCGAACAGAAGAAGATCTTCGTCAGTATTGTATTTCTCGTCTACAAAGCAGATCAGGTCCGCACGCATCTTTCCGGTTTCTTTGTCATAGATGCGGTAGATTGTCTTGTTTCCCGGATTGGTGATCTTCTCGACGTTTTCGGAAATCTTGATCTTCGGGACAAATTCGCCTTTCTCGTTCTGAATGGCAGCCAGCTTGTACACGCCGCCGAAGGACGGGCAGTCCTTGGAAGTGATCAGGTTAGTGCCAACGCCCCAGGAAGTGATGGCGGCACCCTGAATCTTCAGATCATTGATGAGAAATTCGTCCAGATCGTTGGAGGCGGCAATAACCGCATCGGTAAATCCGGCTTCATCCAGCATTTTGCGCGCTTTCTTTGACAGATATGCCAGATCTCCGGAGTCAAGACGGATGCCGTAACTCTTCGGATGGATCCCGGCATCGCGCATTTCCCTGAATACGCGGATGGCGTTGGGAACACCGGACTTCAGTGTATCATAGGTATCTACCAGAAGAGTGCATGCGTCAGGATAGAGCCGTGCATATTCTTTGAAGGCCGTGTATTCGTCCTTGAAGCTCATGATCCAGCTGTGGGCGTGCGTTCCGAGAACCGGTACGTTGAACATCTCACCGGCCAGTACATTGGAAGTTCCCACACAGCCGCCGATGATGGCCGCCCTTGCGCCGTACAGTCCTGCATCCGGACCCTGGGCACGGCGAAGACCGAACTCCATGACGCCGTCGCCTTTTGCCGCATGTACGACGCGGGCCGCTTTGGTGGCGATCAGACACTGGTGGTTGATGATCGTCAGGATGGCGGTCTCCACGAGCTGCGCTTCCATGATCGGCGCAACGACTTTGATGAGAGGCTCTCGCGGGAAGATCACGGTTCCTTCCGGAATGGCATATATATCCCCGCTGAAATGAAAGCCGCTCAGATAGTGGAGGAAATCTTCGCTGAAGATTCCCAGACCTCTCAGATAATCGACATCTTCATAGGAAAAGTTCAGATTCTTGATATATTCTATGACCTGATCCAGTCCCGCCATGATGGAATAACCGCTCTTGTTCGGGTTCTCGCGGAAGAACATGTCGAAAATGACGGTCTCGTTTTCCTGAGTTTCGAAATAGCCCTGCATCATGGTCAGTTCATACAGATCTGTCAGCAGGGTGAGATTCTGTGCGCTCATAATATTTTCCCTCTTTTCATTCGCCTGGGCCGGCCGGATCGAGCGCCGGGCCGGCAATTTTTCTTTAAGATTATAGCATATGTGGGAAAAAAGTAAAAGGAAATGGTTAAAAGACGACAGATGTCATTTGTATTTGCCGGTCCGGTGTGTCATAATATTTTACAGACACAGAGAATGAAGGCGGAAAAGCCGGTACAGTGGAAAGGAAGATCATTATGGCAAAACGTGTATTTCTTATTGTGCTTGACAGCGCCGGAGTCGGATATGAGCCCGATGCGGACCGGTTCGGAGATGTGGGAAGCGATACGTTCGGAACATGCATACGCAGCGGGAGGCTGCATGTGCCGAACATGGAGAAAATGGGACTTTTCCATATAGAAGGAACGTCGTTTGAGAGAAAAGGGGCTCCTGAACTGGGCTGCTGCGGCAGGCTGCGGGAGCAGTCCGCAGGCAAGGACACGACGATGGGACACTGGGAGATCGGGGGCGTGATATCACCCAGACCGATGCCTACTTATCCGAATGGATTCCCCGCGGAGCTGCTCCATGAGTTTGCGGAGAAGACAGGACGGGGAGTGATCTGCAATGAAGTGGGATCCGGGACAGAAATGATCCGGAAGTACGGGGCGGAACAGATCGCCACGGGAAAATGGATTGTCTACACCTCGGCGGACAGCGTGTTCCAGATAGCAGCTCATGAAGAGGTTATTCCTCTGGAAGAACTTTATGAGGGGTGCCGCATTGCAAGAGCCATGCTTACAGGCAAAAATGCTGTGGGCAGGGTAATCGCAAGACCATACGTCGGAACAGCGCCGAACTTCACCAGAACAGTAAACCGGCATGATTTTTCTCTGGAACCGCCGAAGGATACAATCCTTGATATGATGAAGGCGGCGGGGAAAGATGTGATCGGAGTGGGAAAGATTTACGATATCTTCGCCGGCCGCGGCCTGACGAGAACTTTTCCCAATGAGGGGAATGAGAAGAATATGGAGGTGACGCTGGCGCTCCAGGATGAAGATTTCGAGGGACTGTGCTTTGTCAATCTGGTAGATTTCGATATGATGTACGGGCACAGGAACGACATCAAAGGATACACGGACGCGCTGAACGCATTTGATCTCCGGCTCAATGAGTTCCTGCCGAAGATGCGAGCGGACGATATCCTGATGATTACGGCAGATCACGGATGTGATCCCGGATTCCCGGGCACGGATCACACAAGAGAGTATGTGCCTCTGCTGTGCTGCGGGAAGAAAGTAAAGAACGGCGTGAATCTGGGAACGAGGGGAAGCTACGCGGATATTGCGGCATCCCTGGCAGAGCTGTTTGAAATTCCGTATACAGGAGATGGCGAGAGCTTTCTCGGCCGGATTCTGTGAAATGATCAGACGGACGCAGCGTCCGTCCCTGAAAATATGCATGAAAAAGCGGAGCAGGTATATCAGGTGGGAGCGGTCTCCCATCTGAGAGGAAGCGCAGGGATTCAAAGGTTATTCTGTCAGCTGACGCTGACCTGAATCCCGCGCCGGGACTCGCAGTCAAGTCCCGGATTTATACCAGCTCCGCATTTTTGCGGATTGTCTCTCTTATTACATTCTCCACGTAATCGCCGATATGGCGTTTCGTGTCTTTATCCAGCTGATCCGGATAGATCGGTTTTCCGTATTCGATCACCACATGTGTTTTTTTTATCTTCGGGAAATGGTTTTCAAAGATCTCCGCAGTATTGTTCATGGAGATCGGAACGATCGCGCATCCGGTCTTTGTGGAGATCTTGAGCGCTCCGTCTTTGAACGGCAGCATGCTGAGTTCTTCGCCCCTGTTTCTTGTGCCTTCCGGGAAGACACAGATGGAAATCCCGTTTTTGATATCGTCGATAGCCTGAAGGATTGTTTTCAGCCCTTCCTTGGGATCTTTCCTGTCCAGGAAGAGACAGTGAAGGCGCTTCATCCATGTCGTAAGCGTCAGATAACGCTCCATCTCCTTCTTGGCAATGTAGCCGGTCAGCCGTCTGCATCTGCTGTAGGTCAGCAGGATATCGAAATAGCTGCGGTGGTTCCCGATAAACAGTACTGCTTCGTCAGGAACATTTTCCTCGCCGATCACGGTTGTTTTCACACCGGTTATCTTCAGTATGACCTTAAATGCCCACTGAACCAGGCGAAGAGAACTGATATCACGTACATAGGGATTAAATTTCCCGATAACCCATTCGACAATGAGAACAGGTATGGTTAGGATCAGATACAGAATCAGAAAGATTACAATACAAATAAATCGAAACATCAGTTAATCCTCGATTCCATCAGTAATACAGGCCGCAGTCCCGCGGTTTTACGGAACTGCAGCGCATCCTGTATCATTATACAATAGCCGTCTGGAAAATACAAGAAAATAGACATCAGTTTTAATAACTGTATTGTTGTCCAGTTACGGTTCGCATTTTATTATGAGGAAAAATGCAGTCATATGTGAACTCCTGCGTCCCGCGTTATTCCTCAATACAGGGAATAATCCCGGCAAAATCTACATATGTTTATATGGAAAATATGCTGCAGGGAGTCTGAGAGTGGATCGAGGCACAGGAAGGAGGGCGGCTGCGTGCGCGGTATGCATTTTGGTATGCATGACAGTGACAGGGTGTGTGACCGGCCCGAAGAATATGCAGAAAATAAGGGACCTTGAGTTTACCGTGCTTGACAGAGAAGCCGTACCGGAAGAGCTTGAGCTGTTGATTGAGGAGAATAAGGATGAGCCCTTTAAACTGACGTATGCCGATCAGGGATATCTGTATATCGCTGAAGGATATGGGGCCCGGCTTACAACCGGCTACAGTGTGAAAGTAAACGAACTTTATGAGGCGGAAGACGCGGTCTGCATACATACCAGCCTTCTGGGACCGGAGAAGGGAGAAGAGACGAAAGAGATCACCACATTTCCCTATGTGGCAGTGCAGCTTGAGTATATTGAAAAAGATGTTGTATTTCAGTGAGGAGGACAGAGATGGAGTTAGTGAAAAAACCGATACATTATGTCAAGGAAGGACGGAGGATATTTGACCAGTTTTATCTGGATGAAGATTATAATGTTCCGGATTCCCGCGATGATGTCCGGCGCATCATTCAGGGAACCGGGGAAGTGAAAGTGGAGGATATCCGGCTTGTGGAAAATTATGTGCGGATCACGGGAAAAGTGTATTTTCAGATCCTGTATGTGACGTCCTCGGCAGATCCCGGGCCGGCTGTTCTGGAGGGAAAGATCCCGTTTGAGGAGATGGTTTACACGGAGAACGGGGAGGGCGAGAACTATTTCATACAGAATGCGCGCACGGAATTCACTGCTTCGGTGGTAAACTCCAGGAAACTGAGTCTTCGGGTTATGGTAGAGCTGGAGGTGGGAAGGGAGAGGCTGGAAGATGAAGAGACGACCACGGATGTGGAAAGCAGTATCCAGGTCTATAAAAAGATGAAGAAGATAAATCTTCTCAAGGTGGCCGTCACGAGAAAAGATACATACAGGATCAAAGAGGAGATTACACTTCCGGGGACTAAGGAGAGCGTGGGGCAGATCCTGCTCACGGATGTGGAAAACCGGAAGCTGGATATCCGCCCCGGACAGGATGAACTGCTTCTGAGAGGAGAGCTTCTTGTATTCTGTATGTATCTGTCCGGGGAGGAGAAGCCGGACTGGATCACACAGAGTGTGCCCTATGAGGGAAGGATATCCTGCGAGGGTGTCTCGGAGGGAATGTACTACTATGTACAGCCGTCTCTTGAGGATACGCTGGTGGATATCCGGATGGACAGCGACGGTGAAATGAGAGTTCTGGGAATAGAAGGGACTCTGAACCTGCGGATGAATATTTATGAAGAAGAGGAGATGGAACTCCTTGAAGACCTGTACTCTCTTGAGCAGCAGTGTGTCCTCGGGACCAGGGAAGCAGTATATGAAGAACTGCTGATGCAGAATCAGTCCAAGTGCAAACTGTCCGAACGGCTTGCACTGCCGGAGCTGAAGGAAGATGTTCTGCAGATTATTTACAGCCGCGGAAGTATTCAGACAGAGCATGTGCAGAACACGGAAGAAGGCATCCGAGTGGAGGGAATACTTCATGTCTCGTTTCTCTATATGCGGGCAGATGACATGGAACCCTACGGAAGCTGGCAGGGCATGGTGCCGTTCACTTACCTGATCGAGTGTCCGGATATGCCTGAAAGCGTCTGCTCCAGCATGTCGTATCATGTGGAACAACTTCAGGTGAACCTGGCGGGGAGCGAGGCGGTGGAGATCAAGGCAGTGCTTGCATTTGACACATTTGTGCGGAAAACGGTTCCGGTAGAGGTGATTACCGACGTGGAGACGGTTCCGGTAGATATGGAAGAAATGGAAAGCAGGCCGGGGATAGTCGGACATATTGTTCAGGAGAAAGAAGATCTGTGGAGCCTTGCAAAGAAGTATATGACGACGGTGGAAGGAATTATGGAAGTGAACGGGCTGGAGAACGAAACAATAAAAACCGGTGATAAGCTGTTGATTTTTAAAGAAAATATGAGTATACTGTGAGTATAATGTATACAAGATACAGCGAATCGGGAAGCTGCACTATGTGCGGCTTCCCTGTTCGCGCAGAGATCATGGAAGCGGAGGACACAGGATGAATCAGATTGAGTTAAAAGCACTTGCCAAGATTAATCTGGGGCTGGATGTACTAGGAAGAAGGGAAAACGGATATCATGATGTCCGGATGGTCATGCAGTCCATCTATCTGTGTGACGGGGTGCGGATATCAAAAAGCGGGGAACCGGGAATCCGTCTGGAGACGAATCTGGGATTCCTGCCCACAGGAGACGGCAATATCGCGTATAAAGCCGCACGGCTTCTGATGGATGAATTTCATATCAGAGATGGAGTACACATACGGCTGGACAAGCATATCCCGGTTGCTGCGGGGCTGGCCGGCGGCAGTTCCAACGCCGCGGCGGTGCTTTTTGGCATGAACCGGCTTTTCGGACTGCATCTCTCTCAGGAAGAACTCATGAAGCGGGGTGTGAAACTGGGGGCGGATGTGCCGTACTGCATCATGCGGGGCACAGTTCTTGCAGAAGGGATCGGGGAGAAACTCAGTGTGCTTCCTCCCATGCCGAAATGTACGGTACTTATTGCGAAACCGCCGATCAGTGTTTCGACGAAAGCAGTGTATGAAGCGCTGGATTCAAAGGATATTACGGAACATCCTGATATTGACGGAATCATCGAGGGGCTGAAAAAGGGCAGTGCGAGGGAAGTGGCGGCGTCCATGGGAAATGTCCTGGAATGTGTGACCATCCCAATGTATCCGATAATCGACAGGATCAAAAAGGAGATGACGGAACACGGGGCGATGGGGGCCATGATGAGCGGCAGCGGACCGACTGTGTTCGGACTGTTTGAGAATCGTGCCGCAGCGAAGGCCGCGCAGAAGAGCATAAGAGATAAAGCACTGACAAAGCAGGTATATGTTACGAACATACACAGTGTTAGGAGGAATCAGAATGGGTACAGATTTTGAAGTTACGATGAATGAATATCTTCCGCTGAGGGATGTTGTGTTCAATACTCTGAGGCAGGCGATCCTTCGTGGGGAGCTGAAGCCGGGAGAAAGGCTGATGGAGATTCAGCTTGCAAACAAGCTTGGCGTCAGCAGGACACCGATCAGGGAAGCGATCCGCAAGCTGGAGCTGGAAGGGCTGGTGCTTATGATACCCCGCAAAGGGGCAGAGGTTGCAGAGATCACAGAAAAGAATCTCAGGGATGTCCTTGAGGTACGGTGCGCCCTGGAAGAGCTGGCTGTGCAGCTGGCATGCGACAGGATCGACGAGGAGGGGCTTGAGAACCTGCGTACCGCGGCCGCACACTTTCGTGACGTGCTTGGCAGTGATGACATTACAAAGATTGCGGAAGCTGACGTGGCCTTTCACGACGTCATTTTCACGGCTACGGATAATCGGCGGCTCATCCAGCTGCTGAATAATCTTCGGGAGCAGATGTACCGCTACCGTATAGAGTATCTGAAGAAAAAAGAATGCTATCCGCAGCTGATTGAAGAACATAAGGCGATCATAGATGCCATCGCAGCCGGAGACAAAGACAAGGCGACAAAGATCACCGGACAGCATATCAACAATCAGGTGGATACTGTGGTGGGGACACTCAGACATAAGGAGTGATTTTAATGGGGGCCAGACCCCCTTTTTAAAGGGGGCCGGCCCCCCAGGACGGCGCAATATGTATATTGGGGATAATACCCAAAAAATTTGGCCTAAATCAAGTATTTGAAAACCAAAAT
>ERZ1090862.583-NODE-584-length-16354-cov-11.573532_pt1 | contig 16354 bp, 15 predicted proteins | sample MGYA00478481_ERZ1090862 | MGnify/ENA primary metagenome ERZ1090862 (study PRJEB33644, sample SAMEA5815745) | chicken gut metagenome | biome: Chicken; feature: Gastrointestinal Tract; material: Caecum | place: Ireland | collected 2019-01-01 | study: A study of the... | reverse complement strand
ATCCCACTTAATCTCCTCTGTATCATATACGACAGGTCCTGTAATATCATATTTTTTCACATGATCCAGAACAAACTCGGCTTCCTCCACTGCCTCTGCGGCGCTGATCGCCTGGGAGAAAAAATATACTCCCACATCAATCCCGGCCTTTGAAGCTTCCCGGATGTTCTGTTCATACATAGCGTCCAGAACAAGATCCCCCGACTCGCCGTATGCGCGGTAGCCCAGACGAATAATTGCAAACTCTACGCCGCTTTTTTTCACCTGTTTCCAGTCGATCTCCTCGCCCTGAAATTCGGACACATCTATCCCCATGCGTGCCGTAACCCCGTTTTTTTCATCACGAAAACTCTTATAGCCAGTCTCTTCATCCGTCGTAAGACACGAAAAATCATATGTACATTTTGGCACATTCTCCAGAAGAGGCGCTTCAAACTCATCCCCTTCCGTATTTTGGAAACTATAATACACACCCTTGTCCGTCACATGAATATTTTCACCGCCTGCCGTGGTTTCTTCTGTCTCTGCCGCACAGCCGGTCACAAAAAGGGCGGCTGCCACAAGGATAAAAAAGATTCTCGGTTTATTCATGAGCAGCCACCTTCATCTCGTCGCCTGTACGGATCACACCGCCCCTGATCACTCTGGCAAACACGCCCTCCCGCGGCATGATACATTCTCCCATCTTTTGGAAAATCGCGCATCCGTGGTGACACTCTTTGCCGATCTGGGTGATCTCAAGCACTACATCGCCACAGATAAGCCTTGTTCCCACAGGGAGCGAGCGAAAATCGATTCCTTCCACAACCAGATTTTCCCCAAAAGCCCCGTCTTCTACTTCCGCGCCTCTTTTACGGAATTCCTGGATCTTATCATAAGAAAGCAGACTGACCTGACGATGCCATTTTCCTGCATGTGCGTCTCCCTTAATGCCATACTCTTCTATAAATACCGCTTCATTTACATTTGTTTTCTGTGTTCCCTTTGACGGGCTGGTACAGACTGCGATTACTGTTCCCATGCTATTCAGCTATCCTCCGATCTGAGACATGTCTTTTGTCTCAAATTTCTTTTCTTCATATACGGACGGATCCGCAAAGTGATGGCAGGATGGTTTCTCATAAATAATCCTGCTCATCTCCTGCCTGATACGTTCATCTTCCGCGCCCGTTCTCAACAGCTTTCTGAGATCCGCGCCTGCTTCATACTGAAGGCAGGCTTTCAGATATCCCTCTGACGTAAGACGGATCCGATTACAGCTGCTGCAGAACTGATGCGTTACAGCGGATATAAATCCGATTTTCCCGTGAAATCCAGGAAAATGTATATATATCGCCGGGCCGTTTCCATATTGTCCGACCCATTTCCCGGCATCCCCAAACCGTCGCTTTAACATACTGTATATCTCGTCTCCGCCCACTCCGGAGAAATCTTTTCCCAATCCGATCGGCATCATCTCAATGAAGCGGACGTCGATCTTCCTGTCTTTCGCCAGCAGTGCAAGCTGAATATATGTCTCCGAAGGCATCTCTCTCTCAGGCACACAATTAACCTTTACCTTTAAAGAAGAATAAGCGAGTGCGCTTTCCACTCCGTCAAGAACGTCCTGCAGGTTCCCGCCGCGGGTAATCTCGCGGTATCGGTCCGGATCCAGAGTATCAATACTGATGTTAACTGAATCCAATCCTTTAGAAACTAATTCGTTTATTTTTTCTTTTAAAAGTATACCATTGGTCGTCAGCGTAACCTGCTCGATCCCCGGCGTACTCTTCAGCATTCCGACAAGTTCCGGCAGGCCGCGCCGCACAAGCGGTTCGCCGCCGGTAAGTTTGATCTTTGTAATGCCAAGCTCTGATCCGATTCTGCATATCCTCCGGATTTCATCATAGGTAAGGATATCGCTGTGACTGACACAGGGGACGCCTTCTTCCGGCATACAATAAACACATCGCAGATTACATCTGTCTGTCACAGAGACCCGCATATATTCGATATTTCTGCCAAAACGGTCTTTCATCGGGCGCACTCTCCGTCTCTGCCGCTAAGGATCGCCAGTCCGTGATCCAGCGCAGGCAGGATCGCTTCAAGGTTCTCCCGTACAGCTTTCGGACTTCCGGGAAGATTTATGATCAGTGTCTTTCCACGGATTACAGATACTCCGCGGCTCAGCATCGCTCTGGACGTCACCTGCAGTGAAGCCGCGCGCATCGCCTCGGCAATCCCGGGCACATTGCGTTCCGCCACTGCCATTGTCGCCTCAGGCGTACAGTCGCGGGGAGAGAAACCCGTACCGCCTGTCGTAAATATAACATCCAGTTTATCGACATCACATAATTTACATAGATACTTTTCTATTTCTTCTTGTTCGTCCGGCAACAAAATTGTTTCTTTCACTTCATACCCTGCCTCCGTGATCATCTCACAGAGAAGATGTCCGCTTTTATCTTCACGTTCACCGGCATACCCCTTATCGCTCAGAGTCACTACTGCCGCTTTCCATCTGTATCCTTCCATATTACCTCCCCGCTTTTGCCTCCGGTTTTCCTGACGAGATGGATTTCTCCGATCTCCATCAACTTATCCATGGCCTTACACATATCATAAATCGTCAAGAGCGCCATGCTTACTCCTGTCAGCGCTTCCATCTCCACTCCGGTCTTTCCCGTCACTTTCACTTTGCACCTGCAGTAAATAGCGTGCTCATGCTCATCCAGCTCAAAATCCACTTTACAATTAGTGATCGGGAGAATGTGGCACATAGGAATCAGTTCGGAAGTCCGCTTTGCACCCATGATTCCCGCCGTTGCCGCTACTCCCAGCACATCGCCTTTCCTGACCGTACCTTCTTTCACTGCCCGGAACACTTCGTCGTTTACGACAATCTTTCCTTCCGCCACAGCTTCTCTTACAGTATCCGGTTTTGCCGTCACATCTACCATGACCGCCTTGCCGTTCTCGTCAAAATGTGTAAACCCCATAGCACCAGTTCCTATCTTTAATTATTAATCGTAAGAGTTCAGTCCGAGCCATTTGTAAAGCCTCACTACCCATGGCGCGGACACATATATAGTATATCCTCTCAGGCCGGCACCGGCAAGCATGACTTTTTACTTTCAGCCTTTTACCGTCTGACAGCTGTTTTCCCTTATCTCAGATCATCTGCGCCAAATCCCAGCGGAAGAAGTTCCTTTAATGTATAAATCTTATAACTGCCGTCTCCGGCCGTCAGAATAATATTGAACGTATCCGGATCACAGAATTCCATCATGACCTGTCTGCATACTCCACAGGGCGCCGTATATCCCGTCACTACGCCGTCTTTTCCTCCGGCAATACAGATGGCCCTGAACTTTCTGTGCCCTTCGCTGACAGCCTTGAATATTGCGTTTTGCTCGGCACAGATCGTAGGGGTATAAGCTGCATTTTCAATGTTGCATCCGGTGTAAAACCTCCCCTCATCAGTGAGCAGGACTGCCCCCACTTTAAAGCCGGAATAGGGCGCATATGAGTATTTCAGCTGCTCCTTGGCCATCCTGATCATTTCTTCTGCAAGACTTTTATCCATCTGCACGTGTTCCTCCTTCCACCAGCCTTACGATTCTGCTCGTGCCGAGACGGTCCGCTCCCAGCGCAAGGAATTTTTCCGCATCTTCAAGAGAATTAATCCCTCCCGCCGCTTTTATCTTTACATTCGGTCCTACATTTTGAGCAAAAAGCTTAATGTCTTCAAATGTTGCTCCTGCCGTCGAAAATCCTGTAGAAGTTTTGATATAATCGGCGCCGGCTTCCGTTACGATCCGGCACATTTTCACCTTTTCCTCCTCCGTCAGAAGGCAGGTTTCTATGATCACTTTCAGGATCTTCTCACCGCATATTGTTTTTAACAGACGTATCTCATCTCTGATCAGATCATATCTTCCGTCTTTGAGCCATCCAATGTTGATGACCATATCGATCTCCGAAGCCCCGTCTGCAATGGCGTCTTCTGTCTCAAACGCCTTGGTCCTGGTGGTCGTATATCCGTTAGGAAATCCGATCACAGTGCAGACCGGCACTTTTCCCTCCAGGTATTCACTCGCCTGCCGTACATATGCCGGAGGGATACACACCGACGCGGTCTTATAACTGACTGCTTCATCGCATGTCTTCCGTATCTCCTCCCACACAGCCGTCTGTAACAAAAGCGTATGGTCAACGTGTGTCAAAATCTCATTTACATTCATTCCCTTTTCTCCATCTATTCCTTCTTTTTTCCGTCTGTCCGTATCAGGTTCGTGACGGCTTCTACCGCCACCTGTACAGCCATATCCGTATCGTGTACGACAGGATTCTCCAGTCCGAGCTTTTCCCTCTCCTGATTGGCAAGTACAAGGAAGCAGGACCCTACTCTGACTTTAAGGCAGCTTGCCACCACAAACAGCGCCGCCGATTCCATCTCAGAAGCAAGACATCCCAGTTTTTTCCAGGCTTCCCACTTATTCAGCAGTTCATATCCTACCGGCTTTGCCTCCGGTTCATGCTGTCCGTAGAAAGAATCCTTGCACTGGACCACTCCCGTATGGAACGGATATCCTTTCTTCTGCGCAGCGTCAACCAGAGCATTCGTTACTGTCAGATCCGGAACCGCCGGGAATTCTATGGGTGCATACTCCCTGCTCGTTCCCTCCATACGGATCGCTCCTGTGGCGATCACAATATCGCCGCTCTTTACCTCCGGCTGCATGCCGCCGCACGTACCGATCCGTATAAATGTATCCGCTCCGCAGCGGTACAGTTCTTCCATGGCGATCGACGCCGACGGCCCGCCGATGCCGGTAGAGGTCACGCTGACTTTCACCCCGTCCAGCGTGCCGGTATAAGTAATATATTCCCTGTTGTCCGCTATCAAAACAGGATCGTCAAAGTACTTCGCGATCAACTTACATCTTTTCGGATCTCCCGGCATGATCACATACCGGCCCGCTTCGCCCTTTGCCACCTGGATGTGATACTGCCTGCCCGGGTCTTCTGAATAATTTTTCATACTGGTTCTCCTTTCTTTTAACTGTCGCTGCCTTATTATAACATATCCGGACAGCTGCGTGGCAGAGATATGGACTGGATTTTCCACCCTATGCCCCTTCCAACGTGCCCGTTTCCCCGACATCCGATCAGACCTGCAGTTCGATTTCGCACTCCGTGCTCCATCTCACTGTAGGGCGTCCGCCCTATGCCCCTTCCAACGTGCCCGTTTCCCCGACATCCGATCAGACCTGCAGTTCGATTCCGCACTCCGTGCTCCATCTCACTGTAGGGCGTCCGCCCTATGCCCGATAAAAAGGGTGCAGCCTTCTGTAAGCTCCGCTTACAAGGCTGCACCCTTTTTATCAGGCGCAGGTCTGATCTGTTGATTCAAACTGCGAGTTATATAACTCGGCGTAAAAGCCGTTTTGGGCGAGGAGTTCTGTGTGGGTGCCCTGTTCGACGATATCGCCGTCTTTCATGACAAGAATCAGATCCGCATCACGGATGGTGGACAGCCTGTGAGCGATGACAAAGCTGGTCCGCCCTTTCATCAGGTTATCCATCGCTTTCTGGATCAGCACTTCTGTCCTTGTATCTACAGAGCTTGTCGCCTCATCCAGGATAAGGATCTTCGGGTCCGCCAGGATAGCGCGCGCGATCGTAAGAAGCTGTTTCTGGCCCTGGGAGACATTGCTGGCCTCTTCATTGAGTTCCATATTATAGCCGCCCGGCAGGGTCTGAACAAAGCGGTGCACATGGGCCGCCTTTGCCGCCTCTATTACTTCTTCATCCGTAGCGTCCAGTCTTCCATATCGGATATTCTCCATGATGGAGCCGTGGAAGAGCCATGTATCCTGAAGCACCATGCCGAACATTTCTCTGAGTTCGCTGCGGTTGAAATCCCTGACGTCATGTCCGTCGATCTTGATCGATCCGCTGTTTACATCATAAAACCGCATAAGCAGCTTGATCATCGTAGTCTTGCCGGCTCCCGTCGGTCCGACGATGGCGATCTTCTGTCCTTCCTTTACTTTGGCGGAGAAATCGTTGATGATGATCTTATCCGGCGTATAGCCGAAATGTACATGATCGAATTCCACATTTCCTTTGAGTCCTTCTACAGATACCGGGTTTGGAACTGTCTGGTCTTCTTCTTTCTCATCCAGGAACTCAAAAACTCTCTCCGATGCCGCAGCTGTAAGCTGGAACATGTTTGTTACCTGTGCCACCTGCTGTATCGGCTGGGTAAAGTTTCTGACATATTGGATAAAGGACTGGATATCACCGACTTCAATCACATTCCTGATCGCCAGAAAACCACCCAGGATCGCAACTCCCACGTATCCAAGATTACCGATGAACTGCATGACCGGCATCATCATCCCTGAGAAAAACTGGGATTTCCATGCTGAATCATAAAGTTTACCATTTGTCTCATTGAAAACTTTGATAACATCTTCTTCTTTATTAAAAGCTTTGATAATATTATGCCCGCTGTAGATTTCTTCTACCTGCCCGTTTACATTTCCAAGGTATGTCTGCTGCCCGCGGAAATATTTCTGCGAATGTTTCATTACGAATGAAATCAGGATCACTGAAACCGGCAGGATCAGAAGCGCTACCAGAGTCATAAGAGGACTGATCGAAAGCATCATGACCAGCACACCGATCATAGTGGTTACCGAAGTGATCATTTGGGTAGCGCTCTGATTCAGGCTCTGCCCCAGTGTATCCACATCGTTCGTCACACGGGAAAGTACTTCTCCGACAGGTTTCGTATCAAAATAGTTCATTGGCATCCTGTTGATCTTCTCAGAAATCTCTTTTCTCAGCCGATACGTTGTCTTCTGGGAAACCCCGGTCATAATGATTCCCTGTATAAAGCTGCAGAGAGCACTGATCAGGTACAGTCCAAGCGTAAACAGAAGTATCTTGCCTATCTTACCGAAATCCATTCCGCTGCCGCCCGATACTTTGCTCACAAGGCCGTTAAATATCTCCGTCGTCGCTTTTCCGAGAATTCTCGGACCTACAATATTAAAAACCGTTCCGCAGATCGCAAACACCGCCACAAAAAGCATGTGGACCTTAAACGCGCTCATATATCTGATCAGTTTTTTAATTGTTCCCTTGAAATCCTTTGCCCTTTCTCCGGCTGCGTTGCCGTGACCGTGCATTCCTCTAGGCATGGACCTGCACCTCCTCTCCGGATCCGCCGACATTGTTCGCGGCTTTTCCTTCTTTTCCTGATTTCAGCTCCGATTCTGAGAGCTGAGAAGCGGCGATCTGCTGATAGACTTCACAATTTTCCAGGAGTTCCTGATGTGTTCCTATACCGGCGATCCGGCCGTCGTTTAGCACGATAATCTGCTCCGCGTTCATGATCGTACTGATCCGCTGAGCCACGATCAGCACCGTGCTGTCCTTTGTTCTCTTTTTCAGAGCTTTACGGAGAGTTACATCCGTCTTGAAATCAAGCGCTGAGAAGCTGTCGTCAAAGATGAACACTTCCGGATGTTTCGCGATCGCTCTCGCAATCGAAAGTCTCTGTTTCTGACCTCCGGATACATTTGTTCCTCCCTGCGAAATCGGACTCTCATACTTCTCCGGCTTCTGATCGATAAACTCTGTTGCCTGCGCGATCTCAGCCGCCTCGATCATTTCCGCTTCTCCCCCGTCAGGATTGCCGAACATAATGTTTGAAGCAATATTTCCGGAGAAGAGGATGCCTTTCTGCGGAACATACCCCAGTCTGTCTCTTAATTCATGCTGAGACACCTGACGGATATCCACCCCGTCAAGGGTAATGCTTCCTTCCGATACGTCGTAAAAACGCGGGATCAGGTTGACAAGCGTTGACTTTCCGCTTCCGGTACTTCCTATGACCGCAGTCGTCTCGCCCGGCCGTGCCGTAAATGAAATGTCGTGAAGCACATTTTCATCCGCTCCAGGATACCGGAAGGAGACATGCTTAAACTCAAGCAGTCCTTTCTCATCTTCATGGAATCTCTCCGGCTGCTCCGGATCATGGATCACCGTCCTGCTGTCAAGCACTTCCTGCACACGGTCCGCTGCGACCGCGGCTCTTGGCAGCATGATGGAGAGCATACAAAGCATCAGGAATCCCATGATGATCTGCATCGTATACTGGATAAAGGCCATCATATCCCCAACCTGCATCTGTCCGTTGTCAATGCCGTGAGCTCCTGTCCACATAATAAGGACAGATATTCCGTTCATGACAAGCATCATGACTGGCATCATAAACGTCATCGCCCGGTTGACGAAAAGATTCGTTCTCGTCAGGTCACGGTTCGCCTTGTCAAAACGCTCTTCTTCATATTTCTGCGTGCTGAATGCACGGATGACCGAAAGTCCTGTCAGTATCTCTCTCATAACAAGGTTTACACGATCCACAAGACTCTGCATGATCCTGAACTTCGGCATGGCTACCAGGAACAGCACCAGGATGACCAGACCGATCAACACAACCGCAAGGGCGATGATCCATGACATGGATACATTTGTCTGGAATACCTGGAAGATACCGCCTATGGCAAGGATCGGAGCATATAAAACGATTCGCAGCAGCATGACGATGATCAGCTGGATCTGCTGGATATCGTTGGTGCTTCTGGTAATCAGGGATGCCGTGGAGAAATGATCGAATTCATTATTCGAGAATCCCACAACCTTATGAAATACTCTCTCTCTTAAGTTTCTTCCCGTAGCGGCTCCTACACGGGACGCCATAAACCCTACGAGGATACTTGCCGCCATTCCAAGGAATGCCAGCCCTGCCATCTTGCCGCCGGTCGTCAGAAGATAGTGAATCTGGATATCATCCATATTCATGCCCAGATCTTCATAAACCGTGCCGACATAGCTGACGGCAGCCTGCTCAAGTATTGCATCCGGCATATCTTCCATCTGTTCTTCCATGGCGTCCATCATCGCCTCTCTCTGATCCGCCGGCATCATCTGCAGAATATCAAACACAGTCATATCATCCGTCACAGTTCCTGCCGGAAGAGACGCTTTGAGCTGCTCCTCAATCCGGGCAGTCATATCACTTCCGGATTCAAAACCTGCAGTCAGCATCATGGGATATGACAGAATATCCTCCAGACTGCTGATATCTTCATCTGAAATATCATCTTTCAAAACATAAGCCTCTACATCATAAGTGCTGTCGTCTTCTTCATATGCATCAAGCACGGTATCGTGATCCTCCGACGGCACAAACAGCAGCAGACGGTTCATCTCATCCGCCGATATCGCTTCCGGCACCTGATCCTCCACGCCGCCCTGCTGGATACCTACATTGACGATATCCGAGGTATAAGCCGGAAGGGAAAGGTCGCAGTACGCCTGTATGAACAGCACGATAATGATAACGATCAGAGTCTTCCAGTGCTCCGCCGCGTATTTAAATAAGTTCTTCATTGTCTGTCTTTCCTTTCATTTACTATTTTGCCTTGAACTATTTATTTCTCATCCAGGTTATCCCTGATCTGAAAAAGCAGCCGTTTAAAAAGCATGATCTCCTCTCTTGTCATCCCCCGGAACATAAGCTCTTCCATCTTCTCTGCCACTGTGTAAACCCCTTTGATACAGGATTTTCCTTTTTCCGTCAGGCTCAGCCGCATCACCCGCTGGTCCGCCGGATCGGGATGCCTTGTCAGATATCCGTCTCTCTCCATCTTTTGTATCGAAGAAGTGATAGACGGCGGCGTCACATTTAACCGGGCGGCCAGTTCTTTCTGCGACATGGAATCACTGTGATGAAGGGTAAACAGGATTCCCGCCTGACTTTTATTCAGATCGAATTCCCGGTACATTTCTTTTGCACGGTTCATCATCTTGTGCATCAGCATACCCATCAGGCCGAATGCCGATATATCTTTCTCCTCACACTGCATGCCATACTCCTTTCCATAATTGCAATTAGTTAGTTAACTAAACGATAGTTTAGTACTATTACACAATATAGTCAAGGAAAACTTCTATGATTTCACAGTTTTTTATACTTTATTCACAAAACTTTACATTGATACTGTTCATCTTCTTTTTTAACAGAACATCCCGGCGCCGTATTCCGACGCCGGGATGTTTCCATCTGTGCTGAAATGATTCTGTTACTCTGATTTCTTCCGTTTCCGTTCTATTCCTGCTATACCGAGTACTGCCGCACTGATGCACAATAGAGCCAGCCACAAAACCGGATCCGTCATATCACCAGTCTGAAGCGACTTGCCGCCGGAAGTTTCCGCCTTTCCGTCAGATGATCCCTGCCTGCCGCCGGAGGCTCCCGTTTTATCGTCGGAGGGTTTCGTCTTATCATCGGAAGCTGCCGGCTCCTTTGTATCTTCCGGCTCTTCCGACTCCTCCCGGGCCGGCGTTGCATCCTCCACATCCCCAATGGCGATCACGCCGTCTTCTCCGACCGTCAATGTCAGGCTGATCATTGTGGTGCTATTGCCCGGGACAATCATCGGGTTGCCATTGCTGTCGGTTGTCACGGTCATTGAACCGCCCTGCGGATCTTCAATGGTAATCTCGCCAATACCGATCACATTTCCGTCTTGATCAGTGACCGTCACCGTGTGGGTGCCGGGCGGTACATCCTTCACAGTAAAATTTCCGTTTTCATCGGTAGTACCGGTCTGTCCTCCAATATCCACCGCTGCTCCGGGGACAGGCTTTCCATCCGGACCGGTAATTGTTCCACTCACGTCATACTGCTCATCCCGGGGAGTAGACGGGGCGTTGGCAAAAACAGCTTCCAACGTAGCATCATCCGTCAGCGCCGGAGCAGTAAATACGCCCGCTCTGACCTGGGCCGTCACATCTTCGCCATTATAGTACAGGGCGGATAAGACCATACCCGCATCCGGCACGATCCACCAGGACTGTACCCTCTGCCGTTCGATCTTCACTGATCCCTGGCAGACTTGATTATTCGCTATGATTTTGCCGCCCTCTGCTTGAACGTTCACGGTATGGCGCTCCGGCACGGTAGTGCGGATCGTCACTTCATCCGCCAAGGCCGTTGTACTCATGCCAAAGACCAGAAACAGGGAAAGCAGCAGAGCTGTTACTTTTTTCATAACTGTCCACCTTCTTTCCAGGTCACGGATTTGCTGCCGCTCCAGACGCCTCCACATAGGAGATGGTAAAGGTTACTGTATCCGAATATTCTCCTGCATACGCCTGATCCCATGCCTGTTTGGTAATATCAATGGTCAGAGGCGTGCTCTGTCCGGCTGCCGTGTATTCCTGGGATACAAACGCTGTGCCGCCGGCATTGATGGCATAGGCAATGGTCTTTGTATCGTCCGCTTTATTTTTCAAGAGCCCGCTGGCTGCAAGCTCCACTTTTACTACGCGGCCCGGATCGATCTGAGCCTTATCCAGAACAATAGTGCCAAACGCAGTGGATGTTTTGTTAAACTCCACCTGGATATCCTTCGGGATGGTCACCGTATAGGTCGGGGCAATGGATGCCGAGATCGTTACTTCTTCTCTTTTGGGGGTTCCGTCTTCCTCCGTAATCTCCGCGGCAAAAACAGTGCATGTCATGGCCATTGTCATGATTAAAGTCAAAAGAATTGCTGTCAGTTTTTTCATATTTCATTACCTCCTCAATGGTTCATATTCTCAACGCTGATCGTAAAGGTTACGGAGCCGCTGTATTCTCCTGCATACTGAATACTGGAATCATTGGCAAGATCAAAGGAAAGCGTTGTGCTCCCACTATCCGCCTCAGACGGATCTACTGTTAGGACTGTACTATTCTTTTCAATGCTAAGCCCATTCGCTTTCACGTTATAGGCAAGAGATGCGCCTTCAACTGTTTTTATGGTAAATTCCTCTTCACCATCAGGATTCTGTTCTGTTGCATTAATGCCGGTCAGTTTCACTACCATCCGGCTGTTCTTAGCCACCCTGACGTTTTCTGCCGATATGGTAACATCACTTCCCAGGGTCACAGAAGAGGGTATCGTGACCATATAGCTCGGATCTACCGTGTAGGTAATCTGCGTGCTGTTTTCCTTATAACGAAAGGAAATATTAGTAAATTCGCTCGCTCCTGTCGCGAATGGAGTTTGACTGGACAGCAGCATCAATACGAGTTTGTGAACGCCGTCAATGGTTCCTTGGAAAGTCTCCGGGATCGAAACCCACTCATAGGCAGTCAGGTCGATATCATTCTGTATCTCAAAGGTTTTCCCTGATAAATCGTTGCCATTATTTGCGAGATAAGACAGGCCCGCCACCTGTTGCGGCGTTGTCAGCCTAAAATAGGGTTGGTCTTCCTCATACCAGCTTATATCATAGTTTCCTTTATCCAGCCAACTGTTTCCGGCCGCCGAAACGGGGAGCGCTTCCATTAAGAGAGCCGCTGAAAGCACACCGACCGCTGCTATATTGCGAAAGGCAGACCATTTGGTTTTTCTGTAAAACGGCTCCGCTTTCACTTCCATGTTTTTCTGCGTATCATTCAAACTGCTTAATGAAAAAAGCTGCGCATTGATAAAGGAAAGAGAACCGTGATGTAAGAGGGATTTATCATACGGATTAAAACCCTCCTGCTGACAGAGAAAGCGATAAAAACTTCCATCATTTTGCGTCTCGATCCTAAGGATCACATAATCTTCTGCCTTTTGCGGTATCCGTCTCTGTACCGTCAACTGATCATCGATATAGGATATCGGAGTTTCCAGCAGTTCCTGAAACAGCAACCGTGCATCCGCCAGACTTTCAGCAAAAAAGCAAAAGCCATCATGGCCGCTCCGGACTGTTTTTTCCTGCAAAATCTTTTGTGCGTTCTTTTTGGAGGTATAGTGGTATACCGTCCGAATGGGTGTTTTGTATTTTACAAATTGCATCATGATCTCCCCTCTTGTGCGGATGCTTCTGTTACGCGGAGCGTAAATGTTACAGTCCCCGAGTAATTACCAGCATAGGCAGGATCATCCGCTGCAAAATGCAGGGCGGCGGACTGCGTCACATTTTTATCTGTCTTAAATGTAGCGACCACATCGCCGCTGCTGATCGGAATGGCGGAATCATCCACTGTGACCGCATACTTCCATTCTGTCTGGCCTGAGGACATCTTAAACGCACCCTCGTTACCCGCCAGGGTCACCTGAATGACATCACCCTGATTCAGCCGGACATTCTCTGCCTTAATCTCAGCCTTCTGTTCATAGGTTACTGTACCGTTTGTTTCTTCCCGTACCAGATTCACTCTCGTCGGGATGGTCACCGTGTAAGTAGGAGCCACGTTATAGGAAACGGTAGCGATTCCGGTTTTATCTGCAGTATTCTGATCAATGGTCGTATCCTCCGCGAATACCGTCACACTCATGGAAAGTGCAAGCGCCAGCGCCAGAATCAAAGTCATCAATTTTTTCATCTCAAAATCCTCCATTTTCTATTTTGAAAGTGCGCTCAGCACGTTCCAATCAGTTGCCGCTGCCTGACGTATCTGTCAGACGCACGGTAAAGGTTACTGTGCCGGTATAGTTACCAGCGTAAGTGATATCCTGATCCTCCGGTTCCAGGAATGACAAAGATACTTGACCGCTGGATGCCGTTTCGGGATTGACTGTGAGTACCGTATCGTTAATTCTGACCGGACTGCCGTTATTTTGTACCGTATACGAGATCAGGGCTCCCTCCTGGGATTTCAGCGCAAAAGCGTTATCCTCGCCGCTGGTACCGGTAAGGGCTACCTCCACCTGTTGGCCTTTCTTCACTCTCACATCCTCTGCTGAAACCATCATGCTTTTCCCCAGCTCTACCGTGGGCGGAATCGTCACTGTATAAGACGGTGCGGAGACATACGTAATGGTAAGCGTTTCTTCGTCTTCCTTCTCACGCAATTCCAGATGCAGGGTAGAGTCTTTTTGAATACCATAATCCTGCAGTGTTTTGCCTTCCTCCAGCATTTTGCCTGCAAATACCAGATTTTGCTGATCTGGCGGGATCCCTATTTTATCCTGGATCTTTGCTTTGACATCCTCAATCCGGTCGGTTGGCTCTACCTCCAAAATAAAATGCTTGCCAACCGGAGGCTTCACAAAAATCTCCATGGCGCTTGCCGTTATTGTCATAGAAAACAGCATGACAAGACACAGCACCGCAGCCAAAAAGGCCTTGACTGGTTTTCTGGTTCTCATGAGCCGCTCACCTCCCTGGTTCTAATGGTAAATGTCATGGTACCAGTATACGTACCGGAAAAAGGTATCTTTTCCTCTTCCGGTTTCACAAAGGTCAGAGAGGTCTCGCCTTTTGCGTTAACCTCGCCGCCGTTGACAGTCAAAACGGTGCTGTTCAGGCTGACGGGATCGTTTCCAGCCTTTACCGTATAGGTAATCTCAGCCCCTTCCTGGCTCGTCAGCGTAAAGGCATTGTCTGCGCCGCTGGTGCCGGTAAGGGCGACTTCCAACTGCTGACCGGAAGCTACGTTGACGTCGCTGGCGCTGATGGTAACTGTACCGCCCAGATCAACCTTCTCCGGAATGGTTACGGTGTAGGAGGGGCCGATAGCAGTGGTCGGTTCGCTGGGGACAGAACCGGTATGGTTTTTATCTCCGGCAATCGCGCTTACCGTAATGACTGCGCCCACATCCTCCACCGTCAGAGTGTAGGTTTCGCCGGTGGCGTCACTAATTACCTCCCCGTCTCTGTACCATTGCCAGGTCACGCTGCCAGCATTACCTTCATAAGTAGCTGTCAGCGTCTGTCCGCATACCGGAGTTCCGCTGATGGCGACTGTGCCGCTGATTTGGATGGTCACGTTAATGGTATAGCTTGCCGTGGTTGTGCCGTCCTCTGCGGTAATGGCAAACGTCCAGGTAGAACCGTTGTCAGTAGTGGCAAGATTGGAAAACTTCGCGTTGTTATCTGCCAAGGTAATCGAAACCTCATTGCTGTCCGTGGGCAAGGATGCCGTTGTAGCGGGCAGTACCACGCTGATCTGGCTGCCGTTAATCATCCCTGTTGTGCCACTGACCGAAACCGATGTAATGCCCGCGTCGGAGGAAAGCCACTTGGCGTAGTAGATTTTATCCTCCGTTTCGGTAGCATCGATTGCCGTGACTGCGTTGCCGGTGAATGTACTATCCTCGTACCAGCCCGCAAATGCGTAGTCCGCGCGGGTCACATCGGTAGGCAGCGTCACGCCCACGCCGTAGGTGTATTCGGTCACGTTGCCGTTATTTACAGTGCCGCCGTTGATTTCCAGCGTCACTTTGTAGGTACTCGCCGTCCACTTGGCATAGAGGGTCGTTGCGGCGGTCACGGTACTGGTAGCAAACGTCCACTCGCTGCCCTCTGCAAAGGTGCTGTCACTGTACCACCCGTCAAACCTGTGGCCTGTTCTGGTGGGTTCTGCCGGGGCGGTCGCGGTGCCGCCATTGGGGACAAGCTGCATGGGGATTATCCCTGTCCCGCCATTCGTATCAAAGGAAACCGTATAGAGCGCGGCGCTTTGGCTGCTTGGGCTGCTGTCAGAATAAGCGCCGCTACCAGTGGCCGTGACGATAAAGGTATAGCTGCCCGCCTGGGTTATGGTGTTTGCAAAGTCATAGGACGTGCCGCTTGTGGTAGCAGGGCTGCCCTGGGCGCTGCCGTCCTTGTAGAGCTGGACGGAATAGCCGGAAGCTTTTGTAACCGCGCCCCATGTGGCTTGGCCGGGGGTGGTGGTACTCCATGCAAGCCCCGTCGGGGCGTCAAGCGGTTTGCTGATGGTAAATCGCTTTGTTGCTTCCGCCGCCGCATACCGACTTGTTTCCGCCGCAGACACTTTCACCCAATAAATGCCGGGGGCAGAGGGGGCGGCATTATCGGTAAGCTGGTTGCCAATCGTCCCGCTGTTGTCCTCATGCCATGTAATGGTGATGGTCGGTGTCGTCGTATCTCCGGTGTAGGTATAGCCGCTGCTGTCCAGGGACACGGCGCTGCCGTTATGGGTCTTATCCAGATTTGCAGTAATGGTAATGGTCGCCGTCAGTTTTGGGTCAATGGAGCCGCCTCCCGTGATTGTAACATTCTCCGGCCAGGAAGCACCCTCCGGCAAAGAAAGGCTTGCCCCATCTGGAATGTTGATCGTGATACCGTCGGGGAATGTCACATCGTTGGGCAGTTGCAGGTCGCCGTAGACCTCGTATGTATTGTTCCCGCCAGTGCTGGGCCGGATACCGGAGCCGTTTGTGCCATCACCACCAGCTTGACTATTTCCTTGCCCGCCACCAATATTGATGCCATCATCGATGCCGCTGGTGCCAGTACCCGTGCCGCCGGCAACCTGGACTGAGGTAAGGATAACTACCATGCCGCC
>ERZ1090862.582-NODE-583-length-16368-cov-6.835469_pt1 | contig 16368 bp, 11 predicted proteins | sample MGYA00478481_ERZ1090862 | MGnify/ENA primary metagenome ERZ1090862 (study PRJEB33644, sample SAMEA5815745) | chicken gut metagenome | biome: Chicken; feature: Gastrointestinal Tract; material: Caecum | place: Ireland | collected 2019-01-01 | study: A study of the... | reverse complement strand
GCGGGCATCTGAGGGGATGGGCGAAAAGCTTCGCGCTCCGGGTGCGTTCCGGCCGGGGCAGGCGCAGGGCTTCACGCCCGGAGCCTGAGGAGCACTGAGCCAAGAACGCATCAAGCGTTCTCGGCGAATTGCTCCGGTACCCGGCCGGAACACCCGCGGAACGTTTAGAATTTCCCCATCTCCTCAGCCGCCCGCCGCCCGCGCACAGCCGGCGCGTCCGGTTTCGTCTCCAAAATTGAAGAATTTGTGAAAAAAGTTGCCCTCCCCGTAAAAAAAAGGTATAATTGACTCGAATGTCATGTCAGAACATGAAAAAATACCGTAAAGAAAACGGTACCGGAGGTAAAGGAGCAATATGAAAAAAACAAGTGCAAAAGTTGTCTGCGGCGTACTTACCGCTGCGGTGGCGCTGAGTGGCCTTTCCGGATGCGGAGACAGCACAGTAGTAGACGGAACCCAGACAGCGTTGGTGATCAACGATGAAAAAATAAATCTCGGAAAGGCAAATTTCATGCTGCGTTACCAGCAGGCGACGATGGTCAACTATTATCAGACCATGAGTTCCATGTTTGGCCAGCAGTATTCTCTGTCTTTTGACGCGCTTGCCGACGAGAGCGACGAGGACAGTCCGACCGTCGGAGAAAATTTGAAAGAAGATGCGCTCACATCGATCGAGCAGGCATTCCTGATGCGGCAGCATGCGTCGGAATATGATGTGTCCCTGACGGATGATGAGGTGGCAGGAGCCCAGGAAGCGGCGGCAGTCTTTGTGGAAGACAATGACGCAGAGACCCTGACGAGGTTGGGTGTAACACAGGAAGATATTCAGGATGTCATCGAGGTATATGCGATCCAGTCGAAGATGTATGACCCGATGATCGCGGATGTGGACACAGAAGTCAGCGACGAGGAAGCACAGCAGTCGAGGATCAGCTATGTGCGGGTGTCCACGGAAGGAACGGAGACAGATGAAAACGGAGACACAGTGGAACTGACCGATGAGGAAAAAGCAGAGAAAAAGGAAATCGCTCAAAGATTTCTGGACGCCCTGAATGCCTCTGAGGATCCGGCGACCGCAGATTTCTCCGACCTGAGAACACAGATCAATGATGAATTGAATGAAGAGAGAAGAGCGGAGGAGGCTGCTCAATCTGACAGCACAGCGGATACTTCCGAAGAAGGAACAGAGGATACCACGGACAGTACAGAAGATACGGATGAAGTATACCTGACTGCTTCCGAGACCACGTTCGGAGCAGACGACGACAGCCTGGATGAGGCGCTGAAGGATGCTGCCGAGACTCTGACCGACGGACAGGTTTACGGAGAGGTGATCGAAGGGGAAGATGCTTATTACGTGGTTCGCATGGACAGCGTTCTGGACCGTGAAGCGACAGACGAAGAAAAGGATACCATCGTACAGCAGCGACAGAGCGACGCGTACAACGATCTGCTGGACAGCTGGATCGATGAGAGCGACATCTCTGTAAAGAGAGCGTGGAACAAACTGGAAGTCACTGATTACGATCTGTATACGATGACAGTAGATTCCTCTGAGGAGAGTACCGACAGCAGCGCAGACACAGCCGGCACTTCCGCAGACGAGTGATGATCCGGACGGCAGCCAGCGGTTCATGAGAGATGAATCAAGTGAGCAGCAAAACAGGCGGTTTCGTCATGGAAAACGATTTAATTGAAAAAGAGCTTATGCGAGAAATCGGCAGCCATTGAACGAATGGCTGCCGAAATGTTACTGAGAAAAAGGTCCGCATAACTGCGGGAAACCACGACCTATGGAAGTGGCAGTTTGGAAGTAGACTTCCAAATCTGCCATTATTGACGCAGTAAATGTGTCAGGAGGAGGAAAAAATGACAAAAGAAGTATTTGCACAGTTGACCGGTGAGGGAGTCATTCTGCTGGATGGCGCGACCGGTTCCAATCTGACCAAAGCAGGAATGCCAAAAGGGATCAGTACCGAAGTCTGGACGCTGGAACATGCGGATATTCTGGTCGGACTGCAGAAGGAGTATCTCGCGGCCGGGAGCCAGATCGTATATGCGCCGACTTTTGCGGCAAACCGGATCAGCCTTTCCAATTTTGGTTATGAGGATCGGGTAGAAGAACTGAATACACGTCTGGTCGCTCTGTCCAGGGAAGCGGTGGGAACCGGTTCCGGACTGATTGCGGGAGACATTACGACGACAGGAAAAATGATGGAACCCAAGGGTGAACTGACCTATACAGAACTCTTTGACGCATATGCGGAACAGATCACCGCGCTTGCGAACGCAGGAGTGGATCTGCTGGTGGCGGAGACCATGCTGAGTGTGGACGAGACATGTGTCGTTCTCGATGCGGCGGCATCTGTCTGCGATCTTCCTGTTATGTGCAGTCTGACGCTGGAAGCAGACGGTTCCGCTCTGTTCGACGGCAACGCGGTAGAGGCGGTGGAGACGCTGCAGGAGATGGGCGCGGCGGCGGTCGGATTAAACTGTTCCGTCGGACCGGACCAGTTGGAGGCTGTAGTCCGCAGCATGGAAAAAGTGGCGACCGTCCCGGTGATCGCAAAGCCCAATGCGGGTCTGCCGGTCATCACACCGGAGGGGGAAGCTGTTTACAGTATGAACGCACAGGATTTTGCGAAACATATGAAAGTCCTTGTGGAAGCCGGTGCCGGAGTGATCGGCGGATGCTGCGGAACGACACCGGAGTATATCCGGCTGCTTGCACAAATGCTGGGAAGATAAAGAAAAAACTCTCTGCCTGACGCCCGGTCATGAACTGGCAGGAAACGGAAGCGTCACCTTTGAGGAACTGAACGGATTCAACTGTCTGCTGTGGTCGGAGATTGGTCTCCGGACAGAATTGTGCCGTCAGAAAATGCCCGCGTCCAGATTCCTGATCCAGCCAGATGAATTTGCTTTTCATGAGCTCGTCCGTGAGGATCGCCAGACCGTATACGAAAAACCCAAAAGCCCTCCGCCTGAGAAAGAAGACGAAGGGCTTTTGATCTTTTTACTTAGATTCTCGCGTCAAACAGACCGCAGAAGCTGTCGATCGGATCTTTGGCCGTAAATGCCTCCGGCCCTGTCGTTAGCTTTTCTATCAGCGCGTCGAACGTCGTATTTTCTGCGTCGTAGGTGTTGATGTATGTACGTGCCTGCGGGATATCTGCCAGCATCGTCGGCTGTCCGCATCCGATGACAATAACCGGGAGCTCGAACACATACCACGGAATCTCGCCGCCGCCTTTGGACATACCGAAGCTCGGTCTTCCGCTGGAGACGTCGCACAGCGTGATCACCAGGTCCATGTCTTTCACAAAATCGGCGATCGCGTTTTTCCCGGCGAAATAAATGTTGATATCCGGTTTCTGGCCGGCTTCGATCTGTTTCTTCATCACATCCAGAGGACTCTCATAGATAAACGCGTCGAATCCTTTCGCACACAGCTTTTCTTTTAGAAGCTCTGCCGGATTCTTCTTTCCGCCCATTCCCATAGCTTTCATCAGGAAGGACATTCCGCTTTCCGCCGCCTTGATATGGACGATCATGATTCTCTTATAACGCTCCGGCGTCAGAGGAAGTACGTCCTGATCTTTGTATTTTACAAGGGTGATACAGTCGTTGCTGATCGCCTTCTGCATATCTTTGTATTCCTGTTTTCCGAGTGTCTGTTCTGCGGTTTCTGGCTGCGGCACCAGATCTTCCTTCGCCTTTTTGTGCAGTCCCAGATGGGCTTTCAGTCCGAGAATCCTGGTCAGTGCTTCGGTCATCCGTTCCTCGCTGATGGTTCCGTCCCGGTAGGCGTTCAGCATGGTATGGAAATCTTCTTCTGGATCGTTGAAGAACAGGAACATATCACATCCGGCATTGATCGTGCGCGGCAGCATCTCGGACCGTTTCATCCGATCGGTCATTCCCACCATATGGGAAGCGTCGGTTACGACCATTCCATTGAATCCCAGTCGGTCGCGGAGCAGGCCCTTCATGATCTCCGGGCTCAGCGTCGCCGGCATCATGTCGTCATCTTTCAGATCCGGGTTGATGGTCCTGGCGTATTCCGGCAGCATGATATGGCCGGCCATGATCGCATCCAGGCCATTGTCGATCAGAGTCCTGTAGACCATTCCGTAGGTCTTGTCCCACTCTTCGACGGTAAAATAATTGACGTTGTTGGAAAGATGTGCGTCGCGGAAATCCTGTCCGTTGCCCGGGAAGTGTTTTGCCGCGCAGGCGAAGCCCGGGATCGTGTGGGCGCCCTTCAGGTAAGCGGCGCTCATGTTGGCGACCCGCTCGGGATCATTTCCGAACGCGCGGGTGATGATCTCTGTATTCTCCCAGTTATAGGCGATATCGCAGACCGGGGCGAAGGCCATATTGCAGCCGATGGATGCAGCTTCTTCGTTGGACATTTTTCCCAGCGCGAACGCATATTCTTCGTTTCCGGTGGCGCCGATCTTCATGCCGGAACCGATCTTCGTGCCGTCCGCGCAGGCACCGTCTCCTCCTGCCTCCGTGTTGCAGGCGATAAATACCGGGATTTTCGCATATTTCTGAAGTTTACGGTTCTGTTCCTGGATCGCTTTTCCCGGAGCAGGGTTGTAACGGCAGCCGCCCAGATGATATTTTTCCATCAGTTCTTTCAGGTATGCTTCGTCGTGAGAAGCCGTCAGCTGAAAGAAAAGCTGTCCCACTTTTTCCTCGTCGCTCATGCCGGCGATGGTTTCCTCTACCCACTGAATGTCTTCGTCAGACAGCCAGTATGGGTTCGCTTTCAGATTTACCATGTCTGTTCTCCTTTCCCGCGGAGGCGGTACGCTGAATCGTGGCTAGCTGTAACAGGTGCTCAGCGCAGTCGGTCCGCAATAAAAAATAAAATGGATGCTTATAACTGCCAAACGAATCTGTAGTAACAGTTATTCTGTTTTTATCATACACAAGTATCGGGGGAAGGTGTTAGAAGAATTTTGTGGAGTTGCGGAAGATTTTTACTATATTACTATGTGGGGATTGGTCCGCCCGTGCAGGCACGGCGGCTGCCTGCATGGCGTATCACGCAAAAATGGCGATATACCGAAGTATATCGCCATTTTCTAATGAGGGGGGAGATAGTGAGTGGTTAATCAACTATCTGTCCTATAGTATACGGAAAAAATGTGTTGAAAGTATGTCCATTTTCTAAAAGAAACGGAAAAAATCTAAAATTCCAATTTATAAAATCCGTAAAAGCTGTCGAAAACCGGTAACCGGTCGCCGGGCCAGACGGTTTTAATCCTTCCGGTAAAGAACGCGGATGGAGTTCAATACGCAGATCATCGCGACTCCGGTGTCGGCAAACACTGCCATCCACATATTGGCGGATCCTGCAAGGCCCAGGATCATGACCAGCGCCTTGATCACCAGGGCGAAGACCACGTTCTGGCGGGCGATCCGCAGAGCAGAGTGAGCGATCTGGAGCGCTTTTGGAACTGCATCCAGCCGGGAAGTCATAAATACCACATCGGCAGCCTCGATCGCCGCGTCTGCGCCGCTTCCCATCGCCGCGCCCACATCTGCGCCGGCAAGGACCGGGGCATCGTTGATACCGTCTCCGACGAACATGACAGCGCCGTGTTCCGCGCGGATTTTCTGAAGAGTATCCAGCTTCTCTTGGGGCAGAAGACGAGCGTGTACTTCATCGATGCCCGTGGCTTTTGCGACAGCGTCGGCATTTTCCCGGGCGTCGCCGGTGAGCATCACTGTGATGATGCCCTTCGAGCGGATCGCGGCAACAGCGTCTGCGGCTTCCTCCTTGATGGTATCGGCAATGACCAGACAGCCGAGAAACTGACCGTTCAGCGCTGCGAGAACTTCCGTTCCGTAAACAGCGGAATCGGACGTCCCCTTCACATGGAACTGTTCCATTAGTTTTTTGTTTCCGCAGAGCACTTCTCCCTGCGGCAGGACCGCGCGGATGCCGCGACCGGCCAGTTCTTCAACGTCAGAAGGCTGTTCCAGAGAGAGATGTCTGTCCCTTGCAGCCGCGAGGATGCTCTGGGCGATCGGATGCGTCGAATTCTGTTCACAGGAAGCGCACAGCATCAGCAGCGTATCCGCGTCTGTGCCATCGGCGGGAACAGCTTCCTGCAGGGTAAAATTGCCCTCGGTGATTGTACCTGTTTTATCCATGACAACAGCACGGACATTTTTCATTGCTTCCAGCGACACACCGCCCTTGAAAAGGATGCCGCGCTTGCTTCCTGCCCCAATGCCGGAGAAGAATGCCAGCGGAACACTCAGAACAAGTGCGCACGGGCAGCTGATGACCAGGAAGGTAATTGCCGTATAGATCCAGTGGTTCCAGTCGCCGGTAAACAGAGACGGAACGATCGCTGTCAGCAATGCGAGGATCACGACAAAAGGTGTATAGATTCTTGCGAAACGTGCGATAAAACGCTCGATCTGCGGCTTGTTTGCGGCAGCGTTTTCCACAGAATCCAGGATCTTTGTGACCATGGATTCCTCCAGTACTTTTTCTACCCGCATTTTCAGCAGACCGGAAGTGTTGACACAGCCGGACACGAGCAGATCGCCGGCTTTTACTGCCACCGGTACCGGTTCACCGGTCACCGGGGAGGTATCGATCCGGCTTTCTCCCTCCACGACAGTTCCATCAAGGGGAATCCGGTCGCCGGGACGGATCTGGAGAATATCTCCGATCTCTGCATCTTCGGCGGGGATCACATGAGTGTGGTCTCCATGAACTTTCGTCACAACTTCCGGACGCATATCCACTGCGTCCATGATCTGTGAGCGGCTCCGCTCAACGGCGATTTCCTCAAACAGTTCACCGATACGGTAGAACAGCATAACGCCGACCGCTTCCTTGAAATCACCAATACAGATCGCAGCGATAGTCGCGAGACTCATCAGAAAATTCTCATCGAAAACCTTTCCTTTCGTCAGGTTCCGCAGGGCAGTGAGAATGATCCTTCCGCCGAGCAGCAGATAGCCTGCCAGCAGTACCACGTCCGCCGGGAGGACAAAATCCAGAGCATTCAGGACAATGCCGGCGGCGAACAAAACCGCACCGGTCAGGATCTGGATAAGATCCTTTCGGTTCTCTGCACTAAGACGGGATTTTTTCGCCGGAGCCTGTGTGCCGCTGCCGGATCCCTCTGCCTCCGATCCGTTGTGCAGAGCAACGTGGCTGTGGTGTGCAGAGACTGCGGAAATTTCTGAGGCGGCTGCCGAACCGGAGGATGTGCCGGAACGTCTGGAACGTGTCTGCTGATAAATCTCCACGCCGGGTTCAACGGAGGAGGCGACGGCGCGGATCTTATCCAGAAGAGCATCCGGATTCTCAGCGGTAATGCGGAGCTGCTTCGTGGCGAAGGTCAGGGCAACCTCTTGCACTTCGGGCATTGCCGCGATCTTCCGCTCGACCGCCGCTGCGCAGTTGGCGCAGTCCAGGTTTTCGATGGTGTAAACCTTTCTCACGGCTGAAGTGGAAACCTGTTTGTCGGAATGGGAGAGTTTTTCTTCTTTGCCGGCCGCGTGTTTGTGTTCCTGCGCATGTTTATGGCCGCAGCCGCAGGAATCGCCGTGGTGGTGATGTTCGTGCTCTTGTGTATGTTCATGGCCGCAGCCGCAGTAATCTCCGTGGTGGTGATGTTCGTGTTCCTGCGTATGTTCATGGCCGCAGCCGCAGGAATCGCCATGATGATGGTGTTCATGTTCCTGTGTATGCTCATGGCCGCAGCCGCAGGAATCGCCGTGGTGGTGATGTTCGTGTTCCTGTGTATGTTCATGGCCGCAGCCGCAGGAATCGCCGTGGTGGTGATGTTCGTGTTCCTGTGTATGTTCATGGCCGCAGTCGCAGGAATCGCCATGATGATGGTGTTCGTGTTTGTGAGTTCCGGCCCCGGGATGTTCCGCTGTGTTTCTTTTGGAGCGTGTTCTGGGATAAATTTCTACTCCCGGTTCTACGGCCGAAGCGGTCTGTCGGATTTTATCCAGAAGGGCATCCGGATCTTCCGCTGTGATGCGAAGCTGTTTTGTCGCGAACGTGAGAACCGCCTCCGCAATTTCAGGCATTGCGTTTAGCTTGCGCTCTACGTTCGCTGCACAGTTGGCGCAGTCCAGATTCTCGATGATGTAGACCTGCTTTTTCAGTTGACTGGCATTTGCTTCCTGGCTCATAAAAGGTCCTCCAATCTCCAGTTCCTTTTACTGGAAAGATAAAGTATAAGGGAATCATTGTTCATAACATACCCTGAAATCTCCGGAAGCCGCACAGAATGTATATATGGCCTACCGCATCCTGCAAGTTTCCGACATTTGAGGTTATGAATATATGAATAGATGTTCATGTGTTCATAATATACCAGTAGATAGGATCCGTCAATAGGTTTTGAAAAAAATTCTGTTTTCATTGGTAACGGTTCAGCCTGCTGAACTGATTTTTTGATTGTTACGTTACGGCCAGCAAACTGTTACCTTTCATTTTCTGTGGGAGTGACCGTTCAGTCAGCGAATCTGTCGCCAATGACCGGACAAGGTTTGCGGGATGCCTTGTCAGACCGAATAAGGTTCTGTATAATGAGCAAAGTTCATGACATAGTTATTGTGGCCAGACTGCAGCTTGCCGCGTGGCCTTTGGCTGAATGGATGTCGGCAGACACCATGTTTTTATACTGCGGCATTGTAAACACGCGGATTTGTCTGAATTGCCACTTTGTCTGAATGATCTTAGAAACAGAAAGGACAATCGTTATGAAAAAAGGAAGAGTAAGAGCGCTGCTCCCCATCGGAGTTTTCTTGGCATCGTTTCTGGGCATGGGGCTGCTCAGCGGCGATTTCAATACCATGCCGGCGGTGGTAGGGTTTCTGATTGCGCTGGCCGTGGCGTTTTTTCAGAATCCCTCATTGAATTTTGAGGAAAAAATAAAAGTGATCACGAAAGGAGTGGGCGACGAGAACATCATTACTATGTGTCTGGTCTTCCTGGCGGCGGGCGGATTTTCCGGCGCGGTCCGGGCGGCCGGAGGCGTGGACAGTACAGTAAATTTCTGTCTCTCTATCCTTCCGTCCTCCGTGGCGGTTATGGGCCTGATGCTGATCGGCTGCTTTATCTCTCTGTCTATGGGAACAAGTATGGGAACCATCGCCGCACTCTCGCCGATCGCCGCAGGCATCAGTGAAAAGACAGGATTTTCCGCGGCGTTGTGTATCGGCGCTGTGGTATGCGGGGCGATGTTCGGCGATAATCTGTCGATGATCTCCGATACGACCATCGCGGCAGTCAAGACCCAGGGTTGTGATATGAAGGACAAATTTAAGGCCAATTTTCTGATCGTGCTGCCTGCGGCAGTGGTATCGCTCCTGATCTTTTACCTGATCACCAGGCATGCCGAATACACGGTCAGCGGTGATCTGGAATATCATCTGCTGAAAATTCTTCCCTATCTGATCGTTCTGGCCGGCGCATTGATCGGTTTCAATGTGTTCGCTGTGCTGATCAGCGGGACGGTCCTTTCCCTGGCCGTGGGCGTGGCGACGGGTGAAATTGGTGTATTTCAGATCTTTACATCTGTAGGCGACGGAGTGACCGGAATGTACGATATTACCGTGATCTCCATCCTGGTGGCCTGTGTGGTCGCTCTGATGCGGGAGTACGGAGGCATTGACTGTATTCTGTACTTTATTAAAAAGCGGATCCGCGGTCCGAAAGGCGCCCAGGTTGGGATTGCGGTTCTGACGCTGCTGGTGGATCTGGCCACTGCCAATAACACCGTGGCCATCGTCATTGCCGGCCCGATCGCAAAAGAGGTGGCCCATGAATACAGGATCGAACCGAAGCGCACCGCTTCGCTGCTCGACATTTTCGCCTCTGTGGGCCAGGGACTTCTCCCCTATGGTGCCCAGCTTCTGCTTGCTGCCCAGGCAGCCGAAACGGCTCCGTTTGAGATCATGCCCTATCTGTATTATCCGTGGATGATGGGAATTTCGGCCCTGATTTTTATCTTTTTCGGAAAACAGCAGAAGGTCTGACCGTTTTCGGACCTCTTTACACCGGGAAAACCCTGTAGTAAACTGTAGATGACAAAAAAAGAGGAATGACAGAAACCGGAGGTATCTCATGAGTACGATAAAATTATACGAGACGGACGCATATCTCGGAGAATTTACGGCAATCGTGGAAAAATGCGTCAGCGAGACAGGAATCTTTAAAGTAGCGTTGAACCAGACTGCATTCTACCCGGAGGGCGGCGGCCAGCCGGCGGACTGTGGAACACTGGGAAACGCGCGAGTGTTGGATGTGCAGGAAATCGACGGGGTCATCTGGCATACGGTGACGGAACTTCTGGAACCGGGAAAAGAAGTTGTGGGTAAGGTTGACTTTGAACGGCGGTTTTCCAACATGCAGAATCATACCGGGGAACATATCGTATCCGGCCTCGTGGCCCGGGAGTACGGTTATCATAATGTAGGATTCCATATGGGCAGCGAGGTGATCACCGTTGATTTTGACGGTGTGCTGACACAGGAGCAGCTGTTTGATATCGAGATGCAGGCCAATGACGCGGTTCTGAAGGACGTCCCGGTCACTGTATCTTATCCTTCCAGAGAGGAACTGGAGGGAACAGATTACAGAAGCAAAAAGGAAATCGAAGGCCAGGTGCGGCTGGTGACGGTGGAAGGCTATGACTGTTGTGCATGCTGCGGTACACATGTCTCTCATACGGGAGAGATCCGCCTGATCAAGATCCTTGGTGTCCAGCACTATAAAGGCGGCGTGCGTATTTCGATGCTTTGCGGAGAGAGAGCCTTCCGGGATTACATGGTGAAACACAGCAACATTGTGGGGATCGCTCAGCTTCTCAGTGTGAAGCCGGAAGAGGCCGGAGACGCGGTCGTTCGGCTGAAGGAGAAAAATATAGAGTTGAAAAAAGAATTGAAGCAGCTGAAAAAGCAGATCAATGCAAAAGAATACAGCGAAAGACAAAAAGACGAGGCACAGAAATGAGCAGGGAAAAAGAGATCAAAACGAATGCCATGAGGATTCTGGAACGGCAGAAAATCCCCTATCAGGTACTTCAGTACGAGTGCGAAGAGTTTATCGACGGAATGCACAGCGCAGAGTTGACCGGCGCGCCGGTGGACCAGTCGTTTAAGACTTTGGTGGCGAAGGGAAAGAGCGGGCAGTACTACGTATTTGTTCTTCCGATTGCGAAGGAAGTGGATCTGAAAAAGGCCGCCCGCACGGTCGGCGAAAAATCGGTGGAAATGATTCATGTGAAGGACATAACGGCGGTTACCGGTTATGTGCGCGGCGGATGCAGTCCGATCGGCATGAAAAAGCAGTTTCCGACGGTGGTGGAACAGTCTGCGGAGCAGTATGATCAGATTTATGTCAGCGGCGGACGGATCGGAACGACTTTGATCTTGTCTCCCGGGGATCTGCTCAGAGTCAGCCGGGCAAAGTACGGCGACTTTGCGGTGGAGGAGTGAGAAAACGCCGGCAGACATTCCCGGCGGGGAGGACAATGGCAGTATAGGAGAGAATTGCAGAGTATCCGGAAAAAATTGTAAGAAATGAAAGAGACAAGGAGGAAGAGCACATGTTATTTTTGGAATACCCATCCTGCAGTACCTGCAAGAAGGCAAAAAAGTGGCTGGAGGAACATGAAGTACCGTATGAAGACCGTCACATTAAGGAGCAGAACCCTACAGTTTCCGAGCTGAGAGAATGGCAGGAGAAAAGCGGGTTGGAATTAAAGAAGTTTTTTAACACCAGCGGCATGAAATACCGGGAGCTGCAGCTGAAAGACAGACTTCCGCAGATGAGCGACGAGGAAAAGCTGGAGCTTCTGGCGTCCGACGGAATGCTGGTGAAACGCCCGCTGGTGATCGGTGACGATTTTGTGCTGGTGGGATTCAAGGTGAAAGAGTGGGAGGAAACGCTGGCGTAAAGGATCAGAAACATCCGGTGAGAGCTGCGGCAGTCTGCCGGATGCAAAAAATCGCCGGACAACAGCAGAGTGCAGGCTACAGTACCTGAACGGTCACGGCTGCAGATGGGAGGAACAAAATGTATTGGGATATGGATCAGACGGCACGACTGCAGGAAGGATATTCGCGCAGCATTAATTGGGAGAATCGAACGGGAGAAAAGGGAAAAGGTGGAATGGCGGAGAGCGTGCTCGGGCCGTCGAGGAAAGGTTCGCCCTGCATTCCCTGTGTGCGCGCCCATGAGACAGTGACACTGGCGCAGATCGAAGGGACGGGGATCATCCGCCATATCTGGATGACCGTCACGGACAAAGTCAGTGACAGAAACCGGTACGTTCTCAGGGATCTTGTCCTGAGAATGTACTGGGAGGGAGAGACAGAGCCTTCGGTGGAAACACCGCTGGGAGACTTCTTCTGCTGCGGATTTGGGGAGACGTATACGGTAAATTCCCTTCCCATTGTGGTGAACCCGGCCCGCGGATTCAACTGCTATTTTTCCATGCCGTTTCGGAAAAGCGCACGGATCACGCTGGAAAACCAGTGCGACGAGGATATTCCGGCGTTCTTCTATCAGATTGATTACTGTCTGAAAAAATCTCTGCCGGAGGATATGGGATATTTTCATGCCCAGTGGAGACGGCAGAGGATGACAGAAAAGACAAAGGATTATGTGATCCTGGACCAGGTGAAAGGAAAAGGGCAGTATATAGGAACCTATATTGCTCTGACAGCTCTGGAACGTTACTGGTACGGAGAAGGGGAAGTGAAATTCTATCTGGACGGCGACAGAGAGTATCCGACGATCTGCGGAACGGGGATGGAAGATTACTTTGGAGGCGCCTGGAGTTTTGCGTCCCAGGAAAACGGGAAGACTGTGGAAAATACCTTCTGTACCCCGTTTCTCGGCTATCCCTACTATTCCTGTCATGACATGAGAGTTCATAACGATTACCATACGGACGACCATCTTCCCCAGAGAAGCTTTTACCGCTGGCATCTTCCGGATCCGGTCCTGTTTGAAAAGGACCTTCGGGTGACGATTCAGCAGATCGGAGTCTCCCATGGAGGATTGTTTGAGCGGCAGGATGACCTTGCCAGTGTTGCCTACTGGTATCAGACAGAACCCCATCAGCCGTTTGGACCGCTGATGGAAAGGAAAGACCGCTGGCCGAGATAAGTGAAGATAAAACAGAAAAATACCCGGAAGACTGTAGAAAAACTGCGGCAGTCTTTCGGGTATTTTCTGTTTTTTTACAGCTTACGGCGGTTCTTCGTTGCAGTTCAGCTGGCTGAATTGTAACGGTTCTTCTGATTTACCAGAGGTTTTTCTTTGCTTCATCCGCCGAGGCAAACGGTCCCGGGATCACATGGGTTCCCCGGTGTTCGCCAAAGTAATCTCTGTCGAAGACGATTTCTGTTCCGTCCGGATTTTCAAAACGCTCTTCCGGTTCGAAGGCGCAGCCGAGGATATCACTGTTGACCATGCCGGTGGAGAAGTCTCCAAGGAATTCATACAGGTTGGTGGAAAGCACCGGTTTTTCGTCCTGACAGGTAACATCAACCGTCACTTCATGTTCCGTGTCAACGAGATGATCTGTCTCGTTTTTCCATGCTTTGGCACCGTTGAAATAAACGTTGCCTTTTACCCAGACAGGGAGCTTGTGGTCGTGGGCCGGAGCCAGCTTGGACATATCCGGAGTGTCCGTGTCCATATCGAACATTTTGATCCATTCCTCATAAGTCGGATAATCATCCATCACATGTGTGCCGACCTCACGGTTTTCTTCATCGGTTCCCTCCGAGCTGTCGCGCAAGGTGACAAAAGGTTTTGCCGGCCATTTCTGTACAAAAATATTATTGTAGAAACGGTCGTCTCCGTGGAGGATCGTCATAAAGCCCATGACTTCTGTACGGTGCGGGATATGGTACGGGGTATAACGTGGTCCGGTGCCGCCGCCGACACAGGTGAGAGCGCCGCAGATCAGATTATGTACCATCGCAACGCCTTCCGTCGCCATGCGGAGGGTTGCGTCCGACAGCAGGATATTGTTGTCGATCAGTGTGGGACCGTGGCCGACCTCCACAAAGATATCCTGGCTCATCATTCCGCCCTTCAGCTGCTTCGCAAATTCCGGTTTCTGGTTGTCATGGAAGAGATTCTGGGTAATACGGGTTCCCTGCGCTTCCCAGTCACACCAGATTCCCATGGTGCAGTGGTGAATATAATTGCGGCGGTAGGTGACGTCGATCGCTGCATGCATCTTGATTCCGGCGATCTCGGCGCCGCCCAGTTCCATCATATTGTTAATGTGATGGATGTGGTTGTCTTCGATGATCGAGAAGACGCCGCCCATACGTCCGATGATGCCGCCCTGCTCGCAGTTGTGGATGTTGCAGCGGCGGACGATGTGACTGCCGACTTTCTCTTTTAGCCATCCGTGGTACTGGCCGCGGCATACGGCGTCCCGCTCCATCTGTGTCGGGCTTTTTACATGCTTATAGGTAAAGTAATGGTCGTTGTCCGGATCCAGATATTTTCCCAGTGAGATTCCGGCGCATTTGCTGTTGCTGATCTCGCAGTCCTCAATGATCCAGCCTTTGGACCAGTGCGGGCCGATCATACCGTCCTGATATGCGGCCGGCGGCGCCCAGGTGGTTGCGGCTTTGTTGATGTTGAAGCCGCTGACTGTGATATAGCCGATGCCGGTTTCCGAGGGCATAAAGCATTCCCGGCGGACGTTGATCTCCACGTTTTCTTCGTTGGGATTTTTCCCCTGGAAGTTTGCGTAGATTACAGTTTCGCTGCCGTCCTGTTCCGCGTACCATTTATAGATAGAAGCTTCCGGTTCCCAGGAGCATTCGTAAACTTCGCCTTTGATACATGCGTCCAGATTCTCCGCCTCATACATCATTTTATCATTCAGATATACCGCGCCGGTATGTTTGCTGCGCCCTGCGAAGTACCAGTCGCCGTATACATAAGTCGTGTAGGGATTGTAGTTTCCGAATACGGAGTTATCGATCCGGCAGACCCAGACATTGTCCTGATACGGTTTCCAGTCCTTTACTTCTTCCGCGCCGGTGATTACCGCACCCAGGGGTTCTGTACTGCGGTAAGTGATCCTTGCATCCTCTGTGCCGGCATTTTTCGGGTTGACGTATTCGCGGTAAACGCCCGGGGCAACCAGGACTTCGTCGCCCGGCTGAGCCGCCTGCGCCGCGTCATTGATGTGTTTGAACGGCATTTCTTTTGAGCCGTTGCCGTCGCGGCCTGCGTTTGCATCGACATAGATTTTCATGTGTTTGGCCTCCTCGTCTTCTATGGTCGCATTATTTGTATATGTTTTGAATCCATCGTACACTATTTTGAATATACCGTCAAGATGTGCGCAGTTCCTAAAAATTGTGAGAAAAAATTTCACATTTTTCACAAAAATAAGCTGTGAATCGTCTGAAAATACTTGTATGTAGAGAGAAAATATGATATGCTGGAAAAGTAAAGAAGGAATATGCAGATCGTTCATATACCGGTCAGACAGTAGATTTTTTGGAGGACGCTCAGTGATATACACTGGGAGTCTGCCCATCTCTGTGCTGGCTGTTTTTTTATCCCTGCGGACAGCGGGCTAAGCGGATATATCTGCATTTCCATTTGGCGGCGCTGTGTGCCGGCGGCGCACGTTTAGTACCGGCCGAAGTGGAGTGAAGACCTGCTGGTAGCCGTTCAGCTGGCCGAATTGTTATGATGGCTGTGATCTTGCATGTCTCGGCCGTTTGACGATCAGGAAATTACGGCAGTCTGGCGATCAGATGCAGTCGGAAATGTTTAAAAACGAAAGGAGAATGAATATGAATCCGTATTCCAGAAGTGAAAAAGGTTATGACAGACAGCTCGCGGCAAGCTACATCATTTATATGATGTGCGGAAGTCTCTTTCGGGAGAGTGTATGCACCAATCCGTGCGAGGAAAGACATCTGTATCTGCATTATGTCGGGATGCCTCTTCAGAAACAATATGAAATGGAGGAAGAAGTTCTGAAGCTGCTGGAACCAATGGAGGAAGAACTTCGCCGGCGTCTGGGAGAGCTGAAATGCGAGGTGCATTTTCAGATGATAGGAACTACGTATCAGATCCTTTTTGAAACAGGAGGATTTGAGACGGTAACGGGAAATGTTGATGACAATGGAAAATTATGGATCGATTTTTAAAGAAAAGGGAACTGTTATGGCATCCAGCCATTGAGCATCACTTTGCGATGAGCTTGGATGCCCACAGACACTATGTCTTCAGCCGGGTCTGCGCCTGGTGCCCCGTCACCGCGGATTTTGTATGGTGGCCGTCGGATTTTGTGTAAAAAGCCGGTTTAAAAC
>ERZ1090862.577-NODE-578-length-16431-cov-10.500366_pt1 | contig 16431 bp, 16 predicted proteins | sample MGYA00478481_ERZ1090862 | MGnify/ENA primary metagenome ERZ1090862 (study PRJEB33644, sample SAMEA5815745) | chicken gut metagenome | biome: Chicken; feature: Gastrointestinal Tract; material: Caecum | place: Ireland | collected 2019-01-01 | study: A study of the... | reverse complement strand
TCTAAATATAGCGGTCAGAAAAGCAAATAGTGGAGAAAGATTATGTTAAATTAATAACAGAAAAAACAGCCCTTGACACATTAATTATGAAGTGTTATATTACAAGTAGAACAAAAGAAACAGTCTGTCAGAGAGGCTTTTCCTAACAAAGACATTAAAACGGTGCGCCTCCCTTGGAACGTCAGGTTCCAGATGGAGGCGTTTCATATAGCAGGTTTTATAGCAGAGGGTGGTTATAATGGATAAAAAAAGAGATTATTATGAAGTTCTGGGCGTTGACAGAAACGCAGATGCCAATGCCATAAAGAAAGCTTACAGGAAACTGGCAAAGAAATATCATCCCGATACCAATGCCGGCGATCCTAAGGCTGAGGAAAAATTTAAGGAAGTTACAGAAGCTTACAATGTTTTGAGCGATGATAAAAAGAGAAAGCTTTATGATCAGTTTGGTCATGCAGCCTTCGACGGGGGCGCCCAAGAAGGAGGCCCCGGCGGTTCCGGCACATACAGTTATAGTTATGGCGGACCGGGCAGCGGATACCGGGAATATCATTTCCAGGGGGATCCGGGAGATATGGATGATATCTTTAAAGATATTTTCGGGGATATGTTCCATGGACAAAGCGGCAGCAGCGGTTTCTCGGGAAGTGGTTTTGGCGGCAACAGCGGTTTTGGAGGCGGCTTCGGAGGCAGCGGCTTTGGCGGAGACTTCGGAGGCAGCCGGAGGAGAAGCTATGGTAATGGCTTTGGAGGATTCGGCTCTCAAAAGGGCGCGGATATGACTGCTTCTGTGATCATCAGTCTGGAGGAAGCGGCTTTTGGCTGCAAGAAAGTCCTGAGCCTGAAGGATCCTGCTACAGGCACGGTCCAGTCTCTGGAAGTCCGGATCCCGGCAGGTATTGAGACAGGAAAAAGTATCCGTCTGAGAGGAAAAGGTATGCCAGGAGCAAACGGCGGCCAGGCAGGGGATCTTCTTCTTCAGGTAACGGTAGAAGAGAAACCCGGATATGAAAGAAAGGGACAGGATCTTTATACTACAGTAAAAATACCTTTTACCACAGCAGTGATGGGAGGAGAAGCAGTAGTACCTACCCTTTACGGAAACGTGGTGTGCAAGATAAAGGAAGGCACCCAGTCAGGAACCAAGATCCGGCTTAGAGGAAAGGGAATTGTTTCCATGAAAGATCCTTCTGTGAAAGGTGACCAGTACGCCCGGATCGAGATCCAGGTTCCCCAGCATGTAAGCCGTGAGGCAAAAGAAAAACTGAAAGAATTCGACCGGGCCTGCGGAAGGCGGAGTTCCGGGAGAGGGAGCGCAGCGTAAATGATAAGAGGTGTGGCGGATTATCCGATTTAAAACGTCGGAAATATTGAACAAGAAAAAGTGGTGTGGTATTATTATAGCAATATAAAAATCTGAGTAGGAAAATCCGAATATCTGTTTATGATATGTACAAATTAGGGAGATTAACATGGAATTATCGAAGGTAAGAATAAAAAATTTCCGTAGCATAGCAGACCAGGAAATTGTACTGAAACCGGGATTTAATTTAATCAAAGGTGAAAACGGCAAAGGAAAATCTTCTATTCTTGAAGCAATAGCTGTAGGGCTTGGAGGATTTCTTGCAGGGCTGAACGGCGTTTCCACCAGACATTTTACCTTAGATGAGGTTCGGACAGATTTTATCCAAGTAGGAGATGGCTCCTATGGGAAAAAACACCATGTACCGGTAGAAGTTATATTAACAGCAGATTTGTATGGAGAAACCTACGAATGGACACGCAGCAAGCATAGCATCAGATCTTCCAGAAGTACTACACAACCAAGAGATATTTGCAGAAAAGCTGAGCAGATGGCAGAAGAACCAGATACAGAACTGCCGGTTCTTGTTTACCTGGGAGCAGGAAGAGTCTGGTCTCAGAAACGGGAAAAATCAGAAAATGTTTTTCGAAAACAATATTTTAGAACAGTAGGATATACAGACTGCTTAGTGGAAGCTTCAAATATAAAGCTGTTACTGAATTGGTGCGTCAAAATGGAGCAGATTGCATGGCAGAAGGAAAAAAAGATAGCAGAATATGAAGCTGTGAAGACAGCAGTGGGGAAATTTATGGACTGTATGGAAAAATGCAGTGGCCACCAGGTGTTTTATGATAGGCAGGAAGAGCAATTGATGTATAAATTTGACGAAAAGATTCTTCCGATTGCACAATTAAGCGCAGGATATCAGTCTCTAATATGGACGGTATTCGATATTGCTTATCGTATGGCAGTTTTGAACCCGGATAAAAGGGCAGAGATTGCACAGACAAAGGGGATTGTGCTGATCGATGAACTGGATATACATCTGCATCCAAGATGGCAGTGGAATGTGATTGAAGCTTTGAGAGAGATTTTTCCAAATGTGCAGTTCATTGCAGCTACACATGCGCCAGTTCTGTTTGCATCTGCTCCGAATGTATGGCTGATCAATGTGGATAACGACAAAATCGACTACGGATATTCTCATTATGGCATTGATGTAAATACGTCTATGTCTGTGTATCAGGGAACACAGGAAATTCCGGAGGCGGTAAAAAAACTTGTTGATGAATTTTGTGAAATGATGGATCGGGAAGATTATGAGAAAGCCGGAAAGATTTTGAATCAGCTGGAAAGAGATACAGCGCCTGCACACCCATTACTGATTGAGCTTAGGACAAGGTATGATTTTGAAAAATCAGACTGACAGGAGAAAATGATGATCTATATCAAGAAAGGAAAAGAGCCGGCATCTTTGACCGCATATAAGAAACAAAAATATGTATATTTTGACGGGTACGATAAAAAAGATGATATCAGGGAACAATTACTGAAAGACCAGGGATATTTATGCGCTTATTGTATGCGAAGAATTGATATTAAACATATGAAAATAGAACACTGGTATCCGGAAAATCTTCTGACAGATCTGGAAACGTTGGACTATAAAAATATGCTGGGATGTTGTGAGGGACATATAGACGGAACAAGAGGAAGTGATGATACTTGTGATACCCGGAAAGGCTATCAGAAGATACAAGTAAATCCTCTTGACAGGAGTACTTTGGAGTCTATCCAGTACAGATCAGCAACCGGTGAAATTTATTCTGAAAATGAAGAAATCGAGAAGGATATTAACGATACGCTGAATTTAAATTCAGAAGCTCACATGCTGAAACTAAACCGAAAGCATCTTCTGTCTCAGGTTATCATGAACCTGAGCAGTCAGCAGAAAAATGGAATATGGAAGAAATCAGTTCTTGAAAAGGCGAAAGCGATATATGAGGGTAAAGATGCCGCTGGTATGAAGAGAGAATATGCGGGTATCGCACTTTGGTATATTGATAAAAAATTGAAAACTGTGAAAAAGTAAAGACATGTCTGGAAAAGGATAAGAGGACTGCCACATAGATGCATTGAAAATTTGCATGGATGCGGCAGTCCCCTTTTATTTTTAAATTGATTCTCTCATAGAAAGAAGTTAAACTATAGGTTAGAAGATTTAATACGAGGTGATGAGAGAATGACAGACAAAGTGAGAGATTTAAGAAGCGCTCTGAAACGGCTGGAAAATATGCCGGGACAGCTGATCACCACCAATGTGGAAGTAGATCCTATGGCAGAGCTGGCCGGTGTATACCGCCATGTAGGCGCGGGAGGAACGGTTATGCGGCCCACTAAAGAAGGACCTGCCATGATATTCGAGAATGTCAAGGGGCACCCGGGGCAAAGGTAGCCATCGGACTTCTGGCCAGCAGGAAAAGGGTAGCTGCCCTTCTTGATACAGAACCGGAAGATCTGGGTAAACTTCTGTGCAGATGTGCGGAAAATCCCGTACAGCCTGTAGTGACAGACAAGAAGCCCCCCTGTCAGGAGGTGGTCCATCTGGCGGAAGATCCTGAGTTTGACCTGAACAAGCTGGTGCCTGCCCCAACCAATACGCCGGACGATGCCGGTCCCTACATAACTCTGGGCATGTGCTATGCTTCCCATCCGGATACAGGCTTAAGCGATGTGACCATTCACCGCCTCTGCATCCAGGGAAAAGATGAGCTGTCTATTTTCTTTACTCCCGGAGCCAGACATATCGGCGCTATGGCAGAGCGGGCGGAGGAATTAGGACAGAAGCTGCCGATTTCCATCAGTATCGGCGTGGATCCGGCGATTGAGATCGGCTCCTGCTTTGAGCCGCCTACAACTCCTCTGGGATATAATGAGCTTTCTATTGCCGGAGCTTTAAGAGGAGAACCTGTGGAGCTGGCCCCCTGCCTTACAGTGAAGGAAAATTGTATTGCCAATGCAGAATATGTTATTGAAGGAGAAGTGATCCCGGGAGTAAGAGTCCAGGAAGACCAGAACAGCCATACAGGCTACGCCATGCCGGAATTTCCGGGATACACAGGACCTGCCAGCAGCCAGTGCTGGCTTATAAAAGTAAAAGCAGTGACCCATAGAAAAAATCCTATTATGCAGACCTGTATCGGCCCCAGCGAGGAACATGTTTCTATGGCGGGGATCCCTACAGAAGCCAGCATTTACGGCATGGTGGAAAAGGCTATGCCGGGAAGACTCCAGAATGTGTACTGCGCTTCCCCGGGAGGAGGAAAATACATGGCAGTGCTCCAGTTTAAAAAGTCTTCCCCTTCTGACGAGGGACGGCACAGATAGGCTGCCCTTTTGGCATTTTCCGCTTTCAGCGAGCTGAAACATGTATTTCTGGTCGATGAGGATGTAGACTGCTTTGACCTGAAGGACGTGATCTGGGCTATGAACACCAGAATGCAGGGGGATGCGGATATCATAACCATTCCCGGGGTACGGTGCCACCCACTGGATCCTTCTAATGATCCTTCCTGCTCCCCAAGTATTCGGGACCATGGGATCGCCTGCAAGACTATCTTTGATTGTACAGTACCCTATGACCAGAAGGAGCGGTTTAAAAGAGCAAGGTTCATGGAGGTGGATCCGGAAAAATGGCTTTAGATCGCAGACAGGAAAACAAGGAGAATACAGAGGGTGAAAGAAAACGGATCCTGGTAGGGATTTCCGGAGCTTCAGGGATCCCGGTGGCTCTGGAAGTGCTGAAAGGTCTTGGGGAAGCAGGAGTGGAAAGCCATCTGATGATCAGCCGGGGCGGAGAGCTGACGGCCGGGCAGGAAGCACCCGGTTCCCTGGAAGAGATCAGGGCTTTGGCAGATGTGATCTATGACAACCGGAACATCGGAGCAGCGCCTGCCAGCGGCAGTTTTCGGAATATGGGAATGATCATTGTACCCTGCAACATGAAAACCCTGGCTGGAATACACAGCGGCTATAGCGACAGTCTTCTCCTTCGGGCGGCAGATGTTGCCTTAAAAGAGCGGAGAAAACTGGTCCTGGCCGTGCGGGAGTGCCCTTTCAGCACTATCCACCTTCGGAATATGTATGAACTTTCTTCCATGGGAGCTGTGATACTTCCTCTGGTGCTCAGTTATTACAATAAACCGGAGAATCTCCAGGATGCCGCCCGGCACCTGGCAGGAAAGATCCTGGATCAGTTTGGCGTGGAATACAGACCCTTTAAGAGATGGGAGGGTATGGAAACAGATGGAATCTTACAGAGAGATTGAAAAAAGCCTCCTGGGAAGAAAGATCACCGCAAGGCTTCAGTTTCTGGATGAGGGGCTGAATGTCCTTCTCACAGGAGGAGAAAAATCTCATATCGGCGCAGTCAGCGGAAGAGTTCCGGGACAGGAGCCGGTGGACATAGAGCTTCCCGGACATAGGGAAGGAAATCTGGCGGCACAATGGGCCGAAGAACTATACCGGACATGGGAAATGCCTGTATGGGTGGAATGCGGCATTCATTATGAAAATCTGAGCAAAGAAGGGATCCGCCAGGTACTGGATGTCTGCCGGGAGATGCTGGAAGAGATACTGGCAGAGCGACTCGAAAATAATTAAAGCGAATGGCCGGGAGCGGATTTATGACAGTTGTCTGAATACATCAGGAGAACTGGATACAGAGGAGCAGGAGAGGATCATGGAGGATAAAGAAAAATTTCAGAAAAATGTAGAAGTAGTCTCGAAAGCCCTGAAGGAGCAGGCTGGGGTGAGAGAACCTGAGGAAGAGGCCAAAAGCCTCTATAAAAAATTTACCCAGACCAGGCAGGAACCGGTGCGGCTGGCGGTGGCTCTTCGGGGGTTTTTTCTTCCCCAGACCGGGGAGGAGGAAAAAGAAGCCTACGGCAGGTATTTAAAAAGCCGGATCCGCCCGGCGGTGGAGGCTCTCATCGATGAAGACCAGGTGGAAAAGCTGGAGATCATAGAATCTCTTGGCTGGCTGGAAGGAAAAAATATAGATGTGTTTATCCGGATCGCCAGACAGGGACAGAAAAATGCCGCTCTGGTGTGGCTCCTCCACCTGAAAAAAGAAAAATATGGATTTAAAGACCGGGATTTTTCCCTGTAAAGGCAGGTGAACGAGATGGAAGACAAACAAAAACACCGGGAAGAACTGGGAATCCGGATCCTGCAGAACAGTCGGAATGAACTGTACTCCTATTTTCCCTATCTGGACGGAGCTTTTGCAGGGCTTCGATACCGTCCTCAGGAGAAAACAAAAACCATAGGGACTGACGGAGAATTCCTGTACTTTTCACCGGTATTTCTGATCAGAGCATATCAAGAAAATCCCCGGCTTGTCCGGAGAGGATACCTCCATATACTTCTTCATTGTCTGTATCTTCATCCTTTTTATGGAGAACCTTTTTTCACAGAGAGGAAGAAGGAAAAAGATCTGTGGGATCTGGCCTGCGATATGTGGGTGGAGGAGATCATAGAAAGAGAGCAGATACCGGGACTTTCCCCGGGAAGGGATCCGGTCCGGGAACAGTGTTTCTGGATCATGAGGGATCAGTCCCTTTCAGCAGAAAAGATCTATTATATGCTGACAGGAGGCAGATTTCCCTATACCAGAGAGGTATTGAAAAAGGCATTTGCCTTTGATGACCACAGGTTCTGGGAAAAAATAAAACAGGAGAAACGGGGCGCAGGGACACGGAAGAAATGGGAAGAACTCCGTTCTCTTACAGGACAGAAAAAACAACAGAAAAAGAAACGGGCGGGAACCCACCGGGGAAGTTCTGAAGAAGATATGGAAGCCCGGCCCCGGGGAAAATTTGATTACCGGAAATTTCTCAAAAGGTTTGCGGTGCCCAGAGAAGAAGTGGAACTGGATACAGAGAGCTTTGATTATATCTTTTACAACCTGGGGATGGAGCGGTATGGGAATACCCCTCTCATAGAGCCTTTGGAATATAAAGAGGTGAACCGTCTGGAGGAACTGGTCATCGCCATTGACACTTCCAGTTCCTGTTCTTCGGAAACCGTCCGGGGATTTCTGGGAGAGACCTACCGGATCCTGGAAGAAAAGGAAAACTTTTTCCGGAAGATGAAAGTCTACCTGATCCAGTGCGACTGCTGTGTCCAGAACGTGAAGGTGATCCATTCTGAGGAAGAGTGGAAGGCTTACAGCAAAAATATTAAGATACAGGGGAGAGGCGGCACAGACTTCCGCCCTGTGTTTCAATATATCAGCCAGCAGCAGGAGAAGAAAGAGATACGGAATCTGAAAGCCCTGATCTACTTTACAGACGGGGACGGGATCTATCCCCAGAGCAGGCCGGATTATGAGACAGCCTTTGTATTTCTGGAGAAGTCAGCCAGAATGGATATGGTGCCGGACTGGGCATATAAGCTGATCGTTCCGGCGAAAACAGAGAAGCAAGAGGAAGAGCTATGAATATAAAAGAGGCAAAAACAGAGATTATCAATACTATCCGAGCATATAACAAGAAGGACGACCAGGGTTGTTATACCTTTCCATTGGTGAGACAGCGTCCCATTCTTCTTATGGGACCTCCGGGAATCGGGAAGACCGCCATCATGGAACAGGCAGCCCGGGAATGCGGCGTAGGGCTTGTGGCCTATACTATTACCCACCATACCCGTCAGAGCGCTATCGGCCTTCCTCATATTGAGACAAAAGTGTACCAGGAAAAAGAAGTCAGTGTCACAGAATATACCCTCAGTGAGATCATTGCTTCGGTATACCAGTGTATGGAAGAGACCGGGAAAAAAGAGGGGATCCTTTTTATTGATGAGATCAACTGTGTGTCAGAGACCCTGGCCCCTACTATGCTCCAGTTTCTGCAGAATAAAACCTTCGGAAGCCATAAGGTGCCAAGAGGCTGGGTGATCGTGGCGGCAGGCAATCCTCCTCAGTATAATAAATCTGTCCGGGAATTTGACATCGTGACTCTGGACAGAGTACGGAAGATCGATGTGGAAGCAGACTGCGACGTATGGATGGAATATGCCTGCAGGCAGGAAGTCCACGAGGCCATACTGTCCTATCTGCGGATCAAAAAGGATAATTTCTACTGTGTGGAAAATACAGTGGACGGAAAATTTTTTGTTACGGCCAGAGGCTGGGAGGACCTGTCAGAGATCCTGAAAAGTTACGAAGAGTTTCAGATCCCCGTGACAGAAAGCCTGGTAGAAGAGTATCTTCAGAAAGAAGAAACTGCCCGGGATTTTGCAGCTTATTATCAGTTATACCGGAAATATGGCACAGATTATGGGATCACCCGGATACTGGAAGGCAGTCTTTCTCCTGAGGACTACAAAGAGAAGATAGAAATGGCAGGTAAGGGAGGTTTTGAGGAGCGGTTTACCGTGGTAAATCTGGTTCTCGGAGCTCTGCACACCGGCTTTTCCCTGTTCGCCGGAAAGGAAAAAAGACGGATCTGCCTGCACGAGGCTCTGGGGTACCTGAAAAATTATATTCAGGACCATGAAGAGATCCAGGATATCCATGCCTTTATCCAGAACCGGAAAAACAGCCTGGAGGTAAAAATCGAGGCAGGACTTTTAAGAGAAAAAGAGATCCAGAAAGAAAACTGGGTGATCCGGAAACTGGAAGAATACGACTTGAACCTGAAAAAAGATCATATCCGGAAATCGGCCCAGGGATTTGAAAAGATCAAAGAATATTTCCAGACGGAACTTCAGGAGAGGGAACAGGAAACCCAGAACCTTCTGGATCAGACGAAGAAGGCATTTCATTTTCTGGAAGAGGCCTTTGGGGACAGCCAGGAGATGGTGCTCTTTGTATCCGGCCTGACCCAGGATGACAAGGCCATGGATTTCCTTACGGTCCATGAAAGCCCCATGTATCTGAAGTGGAGCGAAAAGCTTCTCTACAGACAGGAGGAAGAGAGACTTCTGGAAGAGTGCAGGAAAGAAGAAGATCTGCTGGGAGAATAAGAAAAAAGGGGGGATTTTATGTCTTATCTGTTAGGAATTGACCTGGGAACTACCAATTCCCTGGGGTGTGTATACAAAGACGGAAGGATCCAGCTGATCCCAAACCGCTATGGTTCCTACCTTACGCCCAGTGTGGTGAGCGTGGACGAAAATCAGGAGATCATTGTGGGAGAGATCGCCAGGGAGAGGCTGATCACAGCTCCGGACAGAACCGTCAGCTCCTTTAAAAGATACATGGGTGAAGAGAAGACTTTTCATCTGGGAGGCCTTAACTTTACCCCGGAAGAACTGTCCAGCTTTGTAGTCCGTTCGATCGTAGAGGACGCCCAGGCTTATCTGGGAGAGGAGATTGAAGAGGTGATCATCTCAGTCCCTGCTTATTTTCACGATAAACAGCGGTACGCTACGAAAAAGGCAGGGATGCTGGCCGGGGTACAGGTCCACAGACTGATCAACGAGCCCAGTGCGGCGGCTCTGGCCTCTTATCTGGATAATGGAGAGGAGCAGCTGTTTCTGGTATTTGATTTCGGAGGGGGAACGCTGGACGTATCTATTGTAGACTGCTTTGAAAATGTGGTGGAAATAGAGGCTGTGGCGGGAAACAACCACCTGGGAGGGGATGATTTTCATCAGGTGATGGTGGACTCCTTTTTAAAAGAGCATGAGATTCCCAAAAGGGATCTGTCCCAGAAGGATCTGGCGGTATTGGCCAGGCAGGCAGAAAAATGCAAACGGGAGCTGAGCAGTCAGGAAGAAGGAAAGATGACGGCCTGGATCAGAGACAGAGAATATACCAGCGTGTATACTAACCGCCGTCTGGTAGAGGAAAGCGCAGGGATTTTTTATAAGATCAAAGAAGTGCTGAACAATGCGGTGAAAAGCGCCCAGATCCTTCCAGAGGACCTATCAGGTATTGTAATGGCAGGAGGATCCAGTAAAATGCCGATAGTGAACTCCTATGTAGCCCATCTTTTCCATCGGGAGCCTGCCCTGAACATGAACAGTGATGAAATGATCGTCCGGGGACTGGGATATCTTTGCGGAGTGAAGGCCAGGGATCAGTCGGTGAAGGATTATGTTCTCACAGACATCTGTCCTTTTTCTTTGGGAACTGCCACCAGGAATGTCAGTGACAGCAGCAATCCTTATTTTACGCCTATCATTCCCCGGAATACGGTTCTTCCCTGTTCCAGAGTCCATCGGTTTTATACGGCAGATGACCATCAGAGACAGGTCACCTTTCCTGTACTCCAGGGAGAACACGTCTATGCAAGAGATAATCGGAAGCTGGCGGAATATACCCTGGCAGTTCCCGATGGACCTGCAGGCCAGGAAGCAGTGGATGTCCGGTTTACTTACGATATTGACGGTATCCTGCTGGCAGATATCCGGGTGGTGTCTACAGGCCATACCATCAGCAGCGTGGTGTCCCAGACAGTAGATGATGAGAGGCTCCAGGCCAGAATGAAGGAGCTGGAAAAGCTGAAGGTACATCCAAGGGAAGTTACAGAAAACAAGCTTCTGCTGAACCGTCTTATGACTCTGTGCGAGGAAAGCTCGCCGAAGGACCGGGAATATTTCACCGGGCTGATCGCCTTATTTGAAAAGACCCTGGAAGATCAGGATCCCAGAAAGATCAAACGATGCCGGGAACAGATTCAGAAGAGCATTGCTAATTTTTCCGACAGGGAGCTTTTTGATGATTTTGACTTCTGGGGAGAGATCTACGGCGGCGGAGACGACGGGGAAGAACAGGAGCAGGAGGAGAAACCGGAAGAAGATTTAGATTTTATGGAGTTTAGCAAAAAATGGACAAATTAACAGCGCAGAAGATCTTGGGGGTAAGTCCGCAAGCTTCAAAAAGAGAGATCAAGAAAGCCTATGCGGCTATGCTCCGCATGTATCATCCGGAGGACTATCCAGAGGAATTCCAGAAGATCCAGGAAGCCTATGAGACTTTGAATAAGGGGGGATTTCCGGGAGAAGGATCTGGAAACGAAGGATTTTCGGAGGGAGCTTTTTCAGAAAATGAAGGCTTCCGGAAAGAAGAATGGCAGGAAGAGCAGAAGCAGAAAGAAGAAAACAGGGGAGAACAGTCTGAGGACGACTGGGAGGATGCCTGGGAATCCCTGGACAAGGATGAGGAAGCCTGGAAGAGAAGACAGCAGGAAGAGCAGGAGAGAAGACAGCAGCAGGAAGAACAGGAAAGAAGACAGCAACAGGAGGAGCAGGAAAGAAGACGGCAGCAGGAGGAACTGAGAAAAAGACAGCAGGAAGAGGAGTACCGCAGAGCCAGACAGCAGAAAGAGGAGTACCGCAGGAAGATCCAGGAGGAAGAATACAGGAAGGCCAGAGAAGAGCTGGATTTTGAAAAAATAGAGTGGAAAGCCCGGGAAGAGAAAAAGCTGAAGGAAAAAGAGACTATAGCGGCGGCTTTAAAAGACCTGGAACTTATCGTAAATACTTCTTCCAGGCGGCACAGATTGAAATCCTATGAGGAGTTTTTTGCCAAAGAGGAGTACAAGGAAGTGCTTTTTATGCCTGAATGTGTGGAAGGGGTCTGTCAGATCCTGGAAAACACCTGGCTGAAACGGGAGGTTTACGACATTTTTGCCAGAGAATACCACATGCGGGAGTATAAACCGGAGCAGCTAAAGCCTGGGGCAAGAAAGCTTTATCATATCCTGGATGAACACTGTAAATTCGGGAAAAAGCGCCATAAATATCAGATCGGCGCGGGAATTTTTGTGGCAGTCCTGGTGCTGCTCAGAAGTCTGATGCGGGCAACAGATGACAATGACTGGTTTTATTTTCTCCTGGTTCTGGTGATCGCCGGACTTTACTGGGGTTATCACTGGCTGCTGAAATATTATTCCAGATGGAGGATCCACGTAGTATACAGCCTGGGGATAACGGTGAGCCAGTTTATCATGCTTATGGCAGACGCCTATACGCCTCTGCTGGGAAACCGGGATGCAGGAGAAGTCTTCGGGGCTATGGTATTTCTGGGAGGCTCTCTGTATTTTCTGGTAACTGTGGCTGCATACGTCATTACCGGAATCTCACATAAGATCAGAAGAACAAAAGAAAAAAACAAGTAGAACAACAAGCGTACAAGCTATATAATGTAATATAATACCAGAGGATTGTGGAAGTGCGTAGCACGTAACAATCCGCAGGTATCGTAGTTGGAAAAATGCGGATAAAATAAAAAACAGGAGGGTATTTACATGAGTGCAGCAGAGAACAGGAAAATCATCGAGGAAGGCCGGGCGGTACTGGGTATTGAGCTGGGTTCCACCAGGATCAAAGCGGTGCTGGTCAATGACAAGAACCAGCCTATCGCTTCAGGCAGCCATGAGTGGGAGAACCAGTATGTGGACAATATCTGGACCTACAGTGAAGAGGCTATCTGGACAGGTATCCAGGACAGCTATCAGGATATGGCCAGAGATGTGAAGGAAAAATACGGGGTGGAGATCACAAAGCTGGGCGCTATTGGATTCAGCGCCATGATGCACGGCTATATGCCTTTTGACAAAGAGGATAAGCTGCTGGTGCCTTTCCGCACCTGGAGAAATACCATGACAGAGAAAGCCAGTGAAGAGCTGACAGAACTGTTTGCCTATCACATTCCCCAGAGATGGAGTATCGCCCATCTGTACCAGGCTATGCTGAATAAGGAGGAACATGTAAAAAACATTACCTTTATGACCACTCTTGAGGGCTATGTGCACTGGAAGCTGACCGGCGAGAAGGTCCTGGGAGTAGGAGAGGCTTCCGGCATGTTCCCGGTAGATATGAACATTAAGAATTATGATCAGAAGAGGATGAAGCAGTTTGAGGATCTGGCGGCTCCTTACGGATATCCCTGGAAGCTTCACGAGATCCTTCCAAAGGTACTTCTGGCAGGAGAAGAAGCCGGCCGCCTTACAGAAGAAGGAGTAAAACTTCTGGATACCACCGGAAAACTGGAGGCAGGGATTCCTTTCTGTCCTCCGGAAGGCGACGCAGGGACCGGAATGGTAGCTACCAACAGCGTTGCCAAGAGGACCGGAAACGTATCTGCGGGAACCTCTGTATTCTCCATGGTAGTTCTGGAAAAAGAGCTGTCTAAAGTATATCCGGAGATCGATCTGGTAACTACCCCTACAGGAAATCTGGTAGCTATGGTACATTGCAACAACTGTACTTCAGACTTAAACGCCTGGGTTGGCATCTTTAAAGAATTTTCAGAAGCCATGGGCATTCAGGTAGATATGAACCAGCTTTTCGGAACCCTTTACAGAAAAGCAATGGAAGGGGATGCAGACTGCGGCGGACTGCTGGCTTACAACTATTTCTCCGGAGAGCATATCACCGGATTTGAAGAAGGCCGTCCTCTCTTTGTCCGTACACCGGAGAGCAGATTTAATCTGGCAAACTTTATGAGAGTCAATCTGTTTACTTCCCTGGGAGCTTTAAAGACAGGTATGGATATCCTTCTGAAAGAGGAAGGGGTAAAACTGGACAAGATCCTGGGACATGGAGGTCTCTTCAAAACCAAAGGCGTGGGACAGAATATCCTGGCAGCAGCTATTGATACTCCTGTAACCGTTATGGAAACTGCAGGAGAAGGAGGGGCCTGGGGTATTGCCGTACTGGCTTCCTACCTGATCAACAAAGAAGAGGGAGAGACTCTGGAAGAGTATCTGGACAATAAAGTCTTTGCCGGACAGGAAGGCGTAGAGGTACAGCCTGATGAGAAAGATGTCAAAGGCTTTGATGAATTTATGGTAAGATATAAAGAAGGACTGGCTATTGAGCGTGCAGCAGTAGACCATCTGAAGTCAAAGACCCCGATGTAAGCATACGGGGCATCAAACTAGCAGCGATGCAAGCATCGGGGTATTAGACCCTCGCAGCAGTCGCCAAATGGACATGCCAGCATGTCCGCTTGGCTCGTTGCCTGCGGGAATAAAAGGAAAACAAAATTAAGGGGGCTGTGGCATTAAACAAGATCGAAAATGTTTAATGGGGCGGCCCCCTGTGTTTATATAGGAGAAAAACTATGTATACAGAAAAGATCGTGATTAATCAGGAAAGAAATGTAACTCTGACGGCCTATCTTCAGGAGACAGGAGGAAGGTTTGACTATATTGAAAAACGGCCGGGAATGCTGATCATCCCCGGAGGAGGTTACCAGTACTGCTCTGAGCGGGAGGCGGATCCCCCTGCCATGGCTTTTCTGAAAGCCGGATTTCAGGTGTTTATTCTTAACTATTCCATAGGGAAGGACGCCAGATGGCCAAATCCTCTCAATGACTATGAGGCGGCTATGGAGCTGATCCAGACAAGGGCAGAGGCATGGAAAGTTTACAAAGATAAGATCGCTGTATTGGGATTTTCTGCCGGAGGCCATCTGGCAGCCAGTGCAGCCACCATGGCAGAGCACAGACCGGCAGCGGCTATACTTGGCTATGCGGTGACTCTGGGAGATATGGTGAAAAACTGTGAAGAGACAGCACCGGATGTGGTATCGGCGGTGGACCGCCGCACCTGCCCCTGTTTTGTCTTTGCAACCCGGAATGACAGTGTGGTTCCTATTGAGAACTCCCTGGCCTTCGTAACGGCTCTGGCAAAAAACGGGGTTTCCTTCGAAACTCATATATACGCCTACGGACCACACGGATTTTCCACAGGAGACAGTTCCGTACAGTATAAAGACTCTCATCTGTGCAGCCGGGCGCCTAAGTGGACGGAAGACAGTATTGCATGGCTGCGGGACGTGCTGGGAGATTTCGGAGACAAGACCATGACAGAGCCTGCCTGCCCAAAACATGTAACAGGAGACTATGAGGATACTCTTTCTCTGGAATGTACTCTGGGATATCTGCGCCGTTGTCAAAACGCCGCTGAGGTTATAGGACCTTTCCTGAAGTGGTTGGAAGAGAACCGGCAGCAGGTAGCAGACAGCATAGGTCCCGCCGCCGGAGAGATCACCAGAAGAGAAGGCATGGAAGGATTCTTCCTCATGGCGGATAACCGCACCCTTCGGGAAGTCCTGGGAAACACAGACCTTTCCCGGGAAGAACAGGAGAAAATGAAAGAGGCTCTGGAGAAAATCGAAAATCCTTTTTAATCCACCTCACCATCAGTTTTGAGACTTCCGGTATCTGCCGGGAGTCTTTCCTGTATATTCGCGAAATACTTTGATAAAATGGCTTTCACTGGAAAAACACAGAGCCGCGCTGATCTCGGAAAGGGGGTAATCTGTGTATAATAGCATGGATTTTGCCGTTTCCAGCCGCTCTTTCTGCACATAGGCCAGGGGCGTCATTCCTGTTTCTTCCCGGAACAGATGGGAAAATCTTCCGCTGCTTAAGGCCGAGGCCTGGGCCAGCTGGGAGAGGGAGATCTTTTCCTTAATATGGCTGCGGATATAGCCGATGGCTCTGCGGACTGCCTTGGAATAAGGGGGAGACTCCTTTTTATGTTTTACTGCGCTGACGAAATCCCTCAGCGCCCGTGCCCGCAGTCCATCTATCTGAGAAAGGGCAGTGCATTTTTCAGATGTCTGGATGTAGCTGTCGCTCATAGCGTAGGCCAGATCTTCTTCCACACCTCCGTCCATGGCGGCTCTGGTGATCTGGGTGATGTAGGAAATAAAAATGATCTGGGCCTGGCGGAGAGGGTTGGAACTGAGTTTTCCCGCCTGTCCGGTTTTATCCAGGATTTCCACGCACTTGCGGGCCAGGGCCAGATCCCCCAGACGCACGGCCTCCAGCATATCTTTTTCATAGCGGTAGGGAGTATGAGGCACAAAAGATTCTCTGGAGGCCAGCAGGATCTGTCTTGTTTTCTTATCTAAAAAATCAAAATTATCCTTTTCAAAAATACTCATAGATCTTCCTCCTGATAACTTTTATTATACTTGAAAAATGGCAGCATTTAAATGATAAAAACAGCAGAAATATGATATTTTTTCAGCTGGATTTGTGATAGGTTTAAGCCATAAAGAGATTGCAAAGGAGCGATAAAATGAAACGTGACGTAAAAGCGATTGTTAAGGAAATGACCCTGGAAGAAAAGGCCGGTATGTGCTCCGGAAAGGACTTCTG
>ERZ1090862.576-NODE-577-length-16433-cov-13.976920_pt1 | contig 16433 bp, 18 predicted proteins | sample MGYA00478481_ERZ1090862 | MGnify/ENA primary metagenome ERZ1090862 (study PRJEB33644, sample SAMEA5815745) | chicken gut metagenome | biome: Chicken; feature: Gastrointestinal Tract; material: Caecum | place: Ireland | collected 2019-01-01 | study: A study of the... | reverse complement strand
AATTTGTGAGCCCAAATAAAAAAAACTCTCCAAATTAAGCCCCCAAATATAAAAAATTATACTTTTTTTTTTTGGGGGGGCGCGGGGCGGCCGCCGCGCGCCGTCTGCATTTAAAAAGGATATGGATATAAAGGTAAACGCACTCATGATAAGGGCCGTTGACTTCGGCGAAAACGATAAAATTCTCACCCTGCTCACTGCAGAGCGCGGCAAAATTTCAGCGGGAATAAAGGGAGTGAAAAAGGCTTCGGCAAAGCTTAAATTTGCCGCCCAGCCATTCTGTCTTGCGGAGTACATACTTGCCTGCCGCGGCGAAAGGTATACCGTAATTCAGGCCTCCGAAAGCGAAAGTTTTTACGACCTTCGCTGCGACATAAATAAGTTCTACGCCGCGTCTGCGCTGTGCGAGGCGGCCTCCGCGCTCACCTTTGAAGAGGACGGCTCCGCGCAGATGTTCTTATACTGCATAGAGGGGCTCCGCGACATGTGCGAGGGCGATGAGTGTTTTGCCTTAATAAAGTTCCTGGTACGCGCGCTTTCGCTCTCGGGTTACGGCTTTTCCGTCGGAGACTGTGCGGAGTGCGGCGCCGACTTATCTCAGGAGGAAAAACTGCGGTTCGATATGTCCTCGGGACTTTTTACCTGCTGGGACTGCGGCACCGGCGCGGGCGTCAGCGGGTCCACGTACGCCGTTCTCCGTGCGGCCGAAGGCAGACCGTGCGGCCCCGTTACGGAGGAAGGGGAAAAACGCGCTCTGCGCCTTCTGCGCGAATACTTCGCCCTGAAAACGGACAGCCGCTGTTTAAGCCTTTCCGAATATCTCCGTCTGCTCTGAAAATTTATATGCCCCGCGCCGCGGGGCTTTTTCTTGCTCCGTACAGGCTGAAATTTTTTGCAATATTTTAACATTTTTATGCTAAAAAAATTTTAATGAAAAATTTATTGTGTCACATTGAAATTTCGCATTATGAGTCAAAACAGGCCGTTTTTCGCCCTTGAGTGCCAAAGTAGGGGCAAAAACCGCTCAAAGCCCGCGGTTGCTGAAAAAAATTGTTATAAAATTACTGAATATTCCGTTCAAACGCTTGCAATAAATTTACATTTATTGTAGAATAAAAATGTTGAAAAAAAGTAAATTTTTAGTTGGAGGAAAAATTTATAATGGATAAAAAGTATTGCTATCTTTTTACTGAAGGCAATGCGGGAATGCGCGAACTTTTAGGCGGCAAGGGTGCAAACCTTGCAGAGATGACCAATCTTGGTCTTCCCGTTCCCCAGGGCTTCACCATATCCACCGAAGCCTGCACTCAGTACTATGAGGACGGCAGACAGATCAATCCCGAGATAAGGGCGGAAATCATGACTTACATCGACAAGATGGAAAAGATCTGCGGCAAGAAGTTCGGCGATAAGGAAAATCCCCTTCTCGTCTCCGTACGTTCCGGCGCGAGAGCTTCCATGCCCGGCATGATGGATACCATCCTCAACCTCGGCCTCAATGAAGAAGTTGTAAATACAATAGCTACCAAGTCCAACAATCCCCGTTGGGCATGGGACTGCTACAGAAGATTCATACAGATGTTCTCCGACGTCGTTATGGAAGTCGGCAAGAAGTATTTCGAAAAGCTCATCGATAAGATGAAGGAAGAAAAGGGCGTTCAGTTCGACGTTGAGCTCAACGCAGACGACCTCAAGACCCTTGCAAACCAGTTCAAGGCAGAGTACAAAGCTCAGCTCGGCAAGGACTTCCCCGATGATCCCAAGGAACAGCTTTTCGAAGCAATCAAAGCCGTATTCCGCAGCTGGGACAACCCCCGTGCAAACGTATACCGCATGGACCACGACATCCCTTACAGCTGGGGTACCGCTGTAAACGTTCAGATGATGGCATTCGGCAACATGGGCGATGACTGCGGCACCGGCGTTGCATTCACCCGTAACCCCGCCACCGGCGAAAAGGGCCTCATGGGCGAATTCCTTATGAACGCTCAGGGCGAAGACGTCGTTGCAGGCGTCCGCACTCCTATGCCCATCTCCAAGATGGCAGAAGTTCTTCCCGATGTGTACAAGCAGTTCCTCGATGTATGCAAGACTCTGGAAACACATTACAGAGATATGCAGGATATGGAATTCACCATCGAGCAGGGCAAGCTCTACATGCTCCAGACCCGTAACGGCAAGCGTACCGCTGCGGCAGCTATAAAGATTGCATGCGACCTCATCGACGAGGGCATGATAACCGAGAAAGAAGCTCTCATGCAGATAGACGCAAAGTCTCTGGACATGCTTCTTCATCCCCAGTTCGATGCAGCGGCACTCAAGGCAGCTGACAAGAACAACATAGTAGGCAAGGGTATTGCCGCATCTCCCGGCGCTGCAGCTGGTACCATCGTGTTCACCGCTGAAGACGCCGTTAAGGAAGGCAAGAAGGGTAAGAAAGTCGTACTCGTACGTCTCGAAACCTCTCCCGAAGATATCGAGGGCATGAAGTTTGCTCAGGGCATCCTCACCGTTCGCGGCGGCCAGACTTCGCACGCAGCGGTTGTTGCACGCGGTATGGGTACCTGCTGCGTATCCGGTTGCGGCGACATCAAGATGGATGAAGAGAACAAGCAGTTCACCCTTGCAGGCAAAGTATTCAAGGAAGGCGATGCGCTTTCTCTCGACGGTTCCACCGGTAACATCTACGACTGCATGATTGCCACCGTTCCCGCAGACCCCAACAGCGGTTACTTCGGCAGAATAATGGCTCTTGCAGATAAATATAAGGCACTCGGCGTACGCACCAACGCAGATACGCCTAAGGATGCAAAGCAGGCTGCAGCTTTCGGCGCACAGGGCATCGGCCTCTGCCGTACCGAGCATATGTTCTTCGACCCCGCACGTATCGGCGCATTCCGCGAGATGATCTGCTCCGATACCAAGGAAGAGAGGGAGGCTGCTCTTGCAAAGATCGAGCCCATGCAGCAGGCAGACTTCGAAGGCCTCATGGAGGCTCTTGAAGGCCAGCCCGTTACCATTCGTTTCCTCGATCCCCCTCTTCACGAGTTCGTACCTACCGAAGAAGAGGATATCAAGGCGCTTGCAAAGGCACAGGGCAAGACTGTTGCTCAGATCAAGCAGATAATCTCCGACCTTCACGAGTTCAACCCCATGATGGGTCACCGTGGCTGCCGTCTTACCGTAACCTATCCCGAAATCGCGGTTATGCAGACCAACGCCGTAATCAAGGCTGCCATCAACGTTCAGAAGAAGCATCCTGACTGGAAGGTTGTTCCTGAAATAATGATTCCTCTCGTAGGCGAGGTTAAGGAACTTGCATACGTAAAGAAGACGGTTGTTGAAACCGCTGATAAGGTTATAAAGGAAGCAGGTGTTGACCTTAAGTATGAAGTAGGCACCATGATAGAGATTCCTCGTGCAGCGCTCACCGCTGACGAAATCGCTAAGGAAGCTGAATTCTTCTGCTTCGGTACCAACGACCTTACCCAGATGACCTTCGGCTTCTCCCGTGATGATGCAGGCAAATTCCTTCCTGCATACTATGCAGCAAAGATTTACGAGTTCGACCCGTTTGCAAAGCTTGATACCACCGGCGTAGGCAAACTTATGGAAATGGCAGTTAAGCTCGGCAAGAGCCAGCGCAAGACTCTTCACTGCGGTATCTGCGGTGAACACGGCGGCGATCCTTCTTCCATAGAGTTCTGCCACAACATCGGTCTTGACTATGTATCCTGCTCGCCTTTCCGTGTTCCCATCGCACGCCTTGCAGCCGCTCAGGCGAACATTAAAGCTCCGAGGACCAAGTAATTGTGGTCTAACAAGTAGATAACACTATATATTGTGTTTTTGGGCTTATCCCGACAAGGGATAAGCCCTTTTTTTATGCCAAAAATGGGCAAAAAAAAGGCAAAAAAAGTTGTTTTCCGCACAAGTTGAACACTTGATTTATGCAAAAAAATATGGTATATTATTAATAAGGAGTACCACTCAAATGACTAATTACAGAGCAATTCTTCTATATTACAGCAAAGGGAATACCACAACGCAGGTCGCTACGATCTGCGGATGCTCTCGTACAACGGTCATCAGGACAATTAAAAGGGCAAAACAGATTAACTTATCTATCCCTGTATCAGATTCTATTAAGGATAAAGAGCTATATTTTATGCTTTACCCGGGAAGAGGTCCGAAAAAAGAGTATTATATGCCAGATTTTTATCTTTTGAACAAAGATAAGAAAAAGAGAAGCTTCACTAAATTCCGCGCATGGCAAAAATACTGCCGTGTCGCCAAGAGGGAGGGGTATCGGGCATATTCAAAATCCCAATTTTATAAGTTGTATCAAGATTTCTTTTCTACTTTGCCGGCTCCTACCGCAGTGCGTAGCGAGAATCTGACAAAGATTAGAATATTTACTCTGATTAAGAAGTCTATTTTCGAGGCTAAAGAGTTTTCCATTAGTGCGTTGTCGAGAGTAGAAAGTGAAATAGACGAGTGGTGTAGGGAGAGACGATTAGATAAAATAAAGATATGGGGCGCAACGGTAGGTTGAGTCCTTATTGTCATACAAAATTTGCGTATCAATGACCCTTTTAGAGTCATAAATCTATAACTAATTTGTAGAAGCTACTTCAGTATAAATTGAAGTAGTTATTTTTTTACCTTTTATACATACTAAATACATGGCATACAGTTATAAAGGAAGTATAAGTTTTGGATTGGTGTATATTCCGGTTACACTTCACAGCGCAGTCAGGGATAATTCCATCAGTTTTAATATGATAGACAAAAAGACCATGAGCCGCGTCAAGTATAAAAAAACGTGCGCGGACTGCGACGGAAGGGAGGTAAAGCAGGAGGATATTGTAAAAGGTTTCGAGTACGAGGAGGGAAAGTATGTCGTGTTCGACGATAAGGACTTTGATAAGCTCAAATCCAAAAAGGATAAAAACATAACGATAGAAAAGTTTGTCAAGCTCTCGGAGGTTGATCCAATTTACTTTGATAAACCTTATTACGTTGTTCCTACGGGAGCCGAAAAGGCTTTTGCGGTACTACTCTCCGCGATGGAGCAGGAGGGAAGGGCAGCAATTGCGAAAACTGTCCTTGGCACAAAGGAAACGCTCATTCTCATCCGTGCAAGGGACGGTCAGATGATGCTTAACACTCTGTTCTTCAGCGAGGAAATTACATCCAATCCGGTTAAAGAGATAAAAGAACAAGGAAGCGAACCAGAACTTAAAATGGCAAAAGCACTCATAGAGGGGATGAGTGGCAAGTTCAATCCCTCGGACTATAAGGACGAGTATCGCCGTAAGGTGCAGGAAGCAATAGAACGCAAAATAGCAGGAAAGGAAATAGTGTTGCCCAAGGAGGGAGGCTCAGGTAAAATGATAGATTTGATGGAAGCTCTTACAAAAAGTCTTGAGATAACCCAAAAGCCAAAAACGTCTAAGCGGGTTACAACAAAGAAAACGTCGGAGCGTAAAAAAGCGTGAGCGATCTCTTTGATGATAAAAACATTCCACCCATGCTTCTGTATGAAACCAAACCTTTCGATGATGAGAACTATATTTACGAATTAAAGCTGGACGGAATACGTTGCCTTGCGTATATAGATAATAAATCAGTAGTTTTGCATAATAAGCGCCATAAGGATGTAACGTCAATATATCCAGAACTTTCTCGCATGAACAGATGTGTTAAGGAACGCGTCATACTCGATGGAGAGCTTGTTGTTCTCAATAAGGAAGGTAAACCTGATTTTTATGCTATTCAACGGCGCAGCCTTATGACAGATACATTTAAGATTGGGCTTGCTGCAAAAAGTAATCCGGTGCAGTTCGTCGCCTACGACATAATTTATAATGATGGCGATGATCTTACTGATAAACCACTCATGGAAAGAAAAGCAATACTTTCAAAAGTGGTGAAAGAAGGTAATAATCTGACAATTTCAAGGTATATAGAAAAAAATGGTGTTGCATTCTTTGAGCTTGCCAAAGCGCAGGAGCTTGAAGGCATTGTCGCAAAAAGAAAGGACAGCCTTTATCAAATAGGAAAACGCACGCGTGATTGGCTGAAAATCAAAGTAATGCAGGATGAGGACTTACTGATTTTAGGCTATCAGCCAGACCTAAAGGGTGAAGTAAAAGATTTAATTTTGGGCTACTTTGATGATGACGGAAAACTGCAATGCCGTGGAAAAGTCTATCTCGGGATATCGAAGGAGGAGAGAAGAATAATATCGCAATTTGCAAGGGGAAATACGGTCAGAAAACCTTGGTTTCCAAAATATAAAAATGTGGTATGGCTTAAGCCTCAACTTGTCGGGACAGCACACTTTATGCACGAAACGGAAAATGGTGGCATGCGCCAGCCCGTATGGAAAGGTCTTCGAACTGATAAATCTATTGACAAATCGGATTTTATGTATTAGAATTATATAAACATATGTTCGCATTATGGAGGTAAAAGATGAATAAAAGAACTTACATTGCTATTGATCTAAAATCATTTTATGCCTCCGTGGAATGCGTAGATAGAGGACTCGACCCATTAAACACGAATCTTGTCGTTGCGGACAAGACCAGAACTGAAAAGACTATCTGCCTTGCAGTGACTCCGGCACTTAAATCGTATGGAGTGGCTGGGAGAGCAAGACTGTTTGAAGTGATACAAAAGGTCAAAGAGATAAATCGAGGAAGACGCAGGAATGCTAAAGACAGGAAGTTCACGGGAAAATCCTATTTAGATAGCGAACTGAAAGCGGATCCCTCACTTGAACTTGATTACATTGTGGCCCCGCCGCGTATGGCTCACTACATTGATTACAGTACAAAGATATATCAGATATATTTGCAGTACGCCGCACCAGATGATATTCATGTTTATTCAATAGACGAGGTGTTTATAGATGTAACTTCATACCTCAATACAGCGAAGTGTACTGCTCGGGAATACGCTATGCGTATGATTAAGCATGTTTTGAAGGAAACAGGAATAACAGCGACGGCAGGTATTGGTACTAACATGTATTTGTGTAAAGTCGCAATGGATATTGTCGCCAAACATGTACCTGCTGATAAAGATGGGGTGCGTATAGCCGAACTTGATGAAATGACTTATCGCAAAACATTGTGGAGTCATCGTCCGCTTACTGACTTTTGGCGCATAGGAAATGGTTATTCCGATAAGCTGGAGCAATGCGGACTTTTTACAATGGGTGACATTGCACGCTGTTCAATAGAGAATGGAGCTATTTATAACGAAGGTTTGCTGTATCGACTATTCGGTATCAATGCAGAGCTTCTCATAGATCACGCATGGGGATGGGAACCATGTACAATAGCAGCGGTGAAATCATATAAGCCGCAGTCTAACAGTATTAGTTCAGGACAGGTGTTGCAGGAGCCGTATCCATATGAAAAAGCAAAACTCGTTTTGAGTGAAATGGCGGATGCGCTTGCGCTTGACCTTGTAGCAAAGGGGCTTGTTACCAATCAGATAGTCATAACGGTAGGCTACGATTGTGACAATAAGAATTATACCGGAGAATACTCCATAGACCATTATGGCAGGAAGATACCCAAACATGCTCATGGAACTTATAATTTCAAGATGCGGACTTCATCATGTAAATATATAGGTCTTGCGGCAAATGAGCTATTTGACAGAATAGTTAATAAAAAGCTCAACATTCGTCGCTTGAACATAACAGCAGCGAAAGTTGTGTATGAAAGAGAAGTGTCGGAGCCTGAGCTTGAACAACTTGATCTTTTTACTGATTATGAGCAGCTGTTTGCCGAAAGGAAGGCGCAGAAAGAAGAAAGCGAAAGGGAAAAGAAAAGACAGAAAGCAGTTCTCGCAATTCGTGAAAAGTATGGAAAGAATGCGATCTTGAAGGCAAATAGCCTTGAAGATGGTGCGACGGCAAGGAGTAGAAATGAACAGATAGGAGGGCATAAAGCATGAACGATTATGAGGATATTATCAATCTGCCGCATCATCAATCAAATACTCGCCCGCATATGTCTTTACATGACAGAGCGGCACAATTTGCGCCATTTGCTGCCCTTACGGGTTATGACGATGCTGTGAAAGAGGCAAGAAGGCTTACAGACGGTAAGCCTGAACTTGATGAAAATCAGCTAACAGAACTCGACCAAATGCTCACAGAACTCACCAAACGTATTTCAGAACATCCGGAAATAATAATAACTTATTTTGAGCCGGACAACAAAAAGGATGGCGGAGCTTATATTACCTTTATTGGTAGACTTAAAAAGATCGATAATTATAAACGCATATTTGTTTTTGAAGATGGCAGAGAGATTCAAATCTGTAACATAATTAATATGGATGTTTTGGATTGAGCGTGCAATATGTTCTAAACTCAATCAACGTATTGAGAGTTTTATATGCAATCAGAAGCGCAAGTGATAGACTTGCGCTTTTCTTGTTGTGGTGAGAGAAACGATGAGCTATTTTACCAAGGCTATTGACTTAATCACATAAATTTGCTATAATTTTACTATAAGCAGTTGCCGGATATCGGCAATGGTAGTTGAGGTGAAAAACGTGTCGTTCAGTGACAAGGTAAAGTATGTTCGAGAAAAACTTCATCTTAGTCAGCAAATGCTTGCCAAAGAATTAGGGATTGCCTTTTCAACGGTAAATCGTTGGGAAAACAGTAAGGGCAAACCGCAGTATGCAGCTGTAAAGAAGTTCTATGATTATTGCACAAAAAACGGAATAGAATTCGATGATTAGTACTGTAAGTCAAGCCAAATATCTTGCCCATAGGCTAACAAAAGAAAGTAAGTTTGGCGAAATTGAGAAGCTGATACCCGTTTATTTGAAGTCGGGGATTGAAGTGTATTTCGTTCTTGAAACAAAAGGCACGACTGACGAACATAAGCTGCGCCCTTCCGAACAACTGAAAATACGTTGCGGCAGAGAGCATTTCAAGGCTCTTGGCAACGAGATAGAATACGAATTTACAAAGGATTGGCAGGAACTGAAACGCAATAAGGTGTAAACAATAAGGTAAATCAGCTATTCGATAATAAAAACAGACACAACGGGATAGGCAATTTGATAAAGAGGATAAGATGAAATAATGCAGATAGCAAAAGAAAGAGAACTTAAAATTAGAAAATGGTTCTCGATGTGGATAGACAAAAACTGCACGGGAATAGAGGATTTGTTTTGTCAAGATGCTGTATATGTGGAGAGTTGGGGCCCGAAATATGCTGGAATAAACGCTATCCGGTATTGGTTTGAAGAGTGGAACACACGCGGTTGCGTTAAAACGTGGGATATAAAACAGTTTTTTCACAAAGACGAGCAGTCGATTGTAGAGTGGTATTTCTGCAACGAAATGAATGACGGAACAACAGAGGAGTTCGATGGGCTTTCTTTGATTCAATGGGAGAACGGTAAAATCTGCTTTCTAAAAGAATATGGTTGCAATATCAATAACTATAATCCATACGAAGAGGGCGGCAAACCTGTTTTCAGAGATGAGAAAAGCAAGTGGTTTTGATAGGAGAAGGATATGAGTGAACTTCGCAAAATACCCAACGTGGGAAAAGCAACGGAAAAAGACCTTATTGCAATGGGATACACGACCATAGAATCGTTGAAAGGGAAAACCGCAGAGCAACTTTATAAAGAAGAATGTGCTTTACGGGGAGAAATCATCGACCGCTATCAGTTGTATTTATATCGTGCCGTCGAATATTTCGTAAATTCTGAAAACCCCGATTTATCCAAATGCTCTTGGTGGTATTGGAAAGATGAGTTTGTAGCGCCTTCTCCTTGCGGCGCGATATGCGCTGAATGCGGACTGTTTCCCAAAACATGCGAAGGTTGCCGCAAAATAAAAGGAAAAGTGTATTGGCTGCAATACACGGGCGGGGATGTGTGCAAAGTTTACGATTGCTGTGTCAATCAGAAGGGGCAGACAAATTGCGGAAAATGCGACCATCTGCCTTGCGAGCGATTTACAAAAGATCCCACAGTTTCGGATGAGCAAAACGAGGAAAATCTTAAAAAGATGTTGGCGCGGTTAAAGGGATAGAGAGGAAAGTGTATGCCGAAAAAAGAGAAAAATAACGATGTTGAGATCGTAAAAGAAAACTATAATAAAAACGCACAGTTGGAATGGGAACGGCTGGAAGGTTTCCATTTTGAGTTTGAGATTGCAAAACATTATCTGAAAAAATATCTGCGGGGGGAAAACTGTTTTGGACATTGGAGGCGGTCCGGGCAGATACAGCGTGTGGCTTGCCAAGCAGGGGTACGACGTGACCCTTGTGGATCTGAGTGAAAACAACATTGCACTTGCAAAACAGAAATTTCAAGAGTATGGTGTACAGGTAAAATCGTATGTCAGTGATGCGCGGGATTTATCTGCTCTCGACCTTTCGATTTTCGATAATGTGCTCATCATGGGACCGCTTTATCATTTGTCCGACGTTGAGGACAGAAAGAAATGCGTTTTAGAAGCGAAAAAGCACCTTGCAAAAAACGGTATTTTGTTTACGTCGTTTATTACGCTTACAGCGGGACTGAACTATTATCTCGATACGGCTCCTGAACAGTTGATACACGAACCCGCAATGGATCTGTTTGACCGTATGGAGAGGGACGAATCTTGGAGCGGTATGGCTTTTACGCAGGCAACCTTTATCAACAGTCTGGAAGTGTTGCCGTTTTTTGACGAACTCGGTTTTGAGAAACTTGCTCTGTTGGGACAGGAAGGTCTGACGGGTCCGCGCCTGACAAAAATCGAAAACGCCGATGAAGAAGTGCGCAAAACATATCTGGAAATTTCGCTGCGTGTATGTGAAAATCCGCAGTATTACGCATACAGCGATCATCTGTTGTATGTCGGAAAAGCTAAGGAATAAATAATTGTTTGCGGGAGAGGAAAAATTATGAGCGCATTCAGTATAATTGATGAAAAAACATGGAAAAGATCCACGCATTGCGCGGTTTTCCGAAACTGTATAGAACCGAGTTTTTGTGTTACCTTTGATCTGGATGTTACGAACTTTTACCGCGAAATCAAAAAGAAAGGGCTGTCCTTTACTTTTGCACTGATATATATCGTAACAGAGTGCGCAAATCAGATCGAAGAGTTCAGGTACCGCTTTTTGGATGGAAAAATAGTTATGTTTGATAAGATAGACACGGCGTTTACATATCTCGATAAGGAAACCGAACTTTTTAAAGTGGTAAACGTGCCGTTTAAGGGCAGTATGCAAGAATACTGCAAAACGGCAAAACATAAGGCGCAAACGCAAAAAGAGTATTTTACAGGACCGCTCGGCAACGACGTGTTTCAATTTTCGCCTATGCCGTGGGTAACGTACCGCCATATTTCGCATACAAATTCGGGAAAAAAAGAGAATGCAACGCCGCTTTTTGATTGGGGCAAATTTTACGAAAAGGGCGAGCGGCTGTTGCTTCCTTTTTCTGTGCAGGTTCACCATTCTTTTGTAGACGGGATACACATCGGTAAACTTGCGGGAAAAGTGCAAGAAAAGTTGAATTTGTTACAATTATGAGGATAAAGAACGGCATAGAACAACGAACATCTTACGATGTAATGGAATAAACTTTGATTGGTGAGAAATTTATAAAAGACGGTATACTCCAACCAATAACAAAGGCAAAGTCGGAAGATCCGTCTTATCACAGAATGTTAAGAAAGGTAGGTAAGTAGAAAAATGCAAGTTGTGCGATACATTTGAAGTTTATAAATGTCTGTACGCGATGAAATAACAAATACCTAACAGAACGCAATAAGGTGCTCTTGACATTAAAAATGTGAATATGGTAAAATCTTTACAGGGTTTAAAATACGCTTACGTAAAAGCATCAAATAACAGAAAGCGTAAAGGAGAACAATGAGAACAATTCTGCAAATCGAACACTTGAGCAAAACATATTCAGGCGGTAAAAAAGCTGTTGACGATCTGAGCCTTAGCGTGTGCGAAGGGGATATCTATGGCTTCATCGGGCAGAACGGCGCAGGTAAAACGACAACTTTACGCGCAGTGACTGGCATCTTACCCTTTGAAAGCGGACAAATATTGATCAATGGTATTTCCATAAAAGAGCAGCCTGTTGCCTGTAAAGCGATACTTGCGTATATACCCGACAACCCCGATCTTTACGAATACCTCACGGGTATACAGTATCTCAATTATATAGGCGATATCTTTTGCGTGTCTCAGTCGTTGCGCAGAGAACGCATTGAAAAATATGCTGATATGTTCCGCATAAAAAACGATTTGGGCTCTCTCATAGGCTCATATTCACACGGCATGAAACAGAAACTTGCAATCATAGCAGCGCTTTTGCATGCTCCAAAACTTATGGTTCTTGACGAACCTTTCGTCGGTCTTGACCCTGAAGCGGCGTTTAAGTTAAAGCAGGTATTCCGCGAAATGTGTGACGAGGGGAGTGCCATCTTTTTCTCTACCCACGTTCTGGATGTAGCCGAAAAACTCTGCAACAAGATAGCTATCATAAAGAGCGGCAAGCTGGTAGCCGACGGCAATATCGACAAAGTTCGTGGCGACGAGAGCCTTGAAGATGTGTTCATGGAGGTGCTTGAAAGCCATGAAAAGTAAGTGGCTGTTGCTGACCAAAATACAGCTTTTGGGCATGCTTGACTTTAATAAGGCGCGATACACAAAAGATGCAAAACTCAAGCGTCGTTCGGCTGGTTCGGCTGCAATAATTGCAATCATTGCACTTGTAATCTGCGTATATTCGGTCATTTTATCTCTTGGCTTTTGCGAGCAGGGTATAGGCGTACATCTTCCCGCATTCCTGATAGCGGTAACCTCTTTGATAACTCTGATGTTCTCGCTTTTGCAGGGATGCACGCCTCTATTTGCGATGAAAGATTATGACCATGTCATGACTCTGCCCGTAAAAAAGTCAGAAATTCTGGCAAGCAGACTGGTGTGCATATACCTTTCTAATTTACTCTTTGCTCTGCCCGTGGTCATTCCCGGAACAATAGTGCTGTTTGCGTTAGATGGGTTTTCTTTTGCTGTCCTTGCCATTACTTTGGTGGCAACAATTCTGTCCCCGCTTTTACCTATGGCTGTAGCCATTACTTTGAGCGCGCTGCTTACGGCAATAACGGCTAAATTCAGATACAAGAACATTTTGCAGATTATACTCAGTCTGATTCTGTTTTTAGGAGTTATGATCGCAAGTTTTACGGTGTCGTTTACCACTTCTTCCAATGAAGGGATGGATATGAGTGCCATTTATTCGGTGCTTGTAAGAAATATCTATTTACCTGCAGTACTTGTCGATATGACACTGACGGGTACTCTATGGGGAATTTTCGCATTTGCAGGTGTTTCGATTGTCGTCGCGGCATTGTTTGTCATCGTGCTGGTTCTTTGCTATGAGCGCGTGCACGAAGCGCTGACTGCAAAATCGGCAGGAGCTAAATTCAAATCAGAGAATATCCGCACAAGTTCGATATTTTCTGCCCTTATCGGCAGAGAATTCCGCCGCCTGTTTTCTTCTTCGGGATACATGTTGAATGCATTAAGTGGCACAGTATTGCTGGTTATTGCGGCAATCGCACTATTATTTATCGACCCGAATATTTTATTTGCCGAAATTGAAGAACCCATATCATTAACTTTGTTTGCTTATGCGGGTGCAGGATTTGCCTTTTTGTTTATAGGGATGAGCAATCCTGCGGCCAGTGCGCTCTCTATGGAAGGTAAAACGAGAGAGCAGCTGTTTGTTCTACCTCTTACGCTCAGACAAATAATCATAGCTAAAACAGCCCCTACATTTATTTTCAATGCTCCCGCAGGCATTATCTTTTCTGTTGTGTTCTGCCTGAGATTTGAGGCTGATCCATTGTGTTGGGTGATAACTCTTGTAAGTGTACTTCTGTTTAGTGCCTTCTGTGCGTTAATGGGGAGTTTTCTGAACTACAAGTTCCCTAAATATGACTGGACTAATCCCACTATGGTTGCAAAGAATAGTATACCAGTTATGATATGTGTCTTCGGCAGTCTCATTCTGGGTATTATATGTGTCCCTTTAGGTGTAATATTTGGGTTCTTAACATATATAGTCGTAGATATACTCTGTATTATTTGCTCTATTGCTGTTTTGCTATACTTCTCTAAGCAGAAAGCATTCAGCATGGAATAAAATAAGGATTGCTACAATAATCCAAGCTAATTTATTTGCTTAGCTATTAAAAACTTCCCTGTTGTGATGATGCGGGGAAGTTTTATTTTTAAAAATTTTTGCAAAATATAGAGCAAGAAAAACTTTTTTATAAAATGCGGGAATTGTTATTTCAGGTTGACAGATTTCCAACATTTGTTGGTAGACGGGTGTTTTGACTTTTGCTATAATCAAGGCACAATAAAACAAAAGGAGCTTTGAAGATGAATTTTAACGAGAAACTGATTTCATTAAGAAAATCAAAAGGACTGTCGCAGGAAGAATTGGGCGCCGAATTAAATGTTTCAAGGCAAACAATTTCAAAATGGGAGAGCTGTCAGTCGTATCCAGACTTTCAACGGTTAGTGTTGTTGAGTGATTTTTTTGGCTTGACATTAGATGAACTAATCAAAGATATTGACGTGCAGGAGGTTCGAGAAAAAAATATAAATGAGGAGCGGTTGAACTCCATTTATACCGATAAAGAAAACGCTAAAAAAATTATCAAATGGGGCGCCATAATCGGAGGCGGCATTGCGGCAATTCTTCTCTTTTCTGTAATAGCGCTGATCATTGCTTTCGTATAAAGCATAGATTTTTATATATTCATCTCTGAAACGACTATGAAATCATGAAAATGTATGCGGCCTGCCCGATATGCGGGTATAAATTATGCAAAGGCGAAAGCGGCTCGGATGTGGATATTCTTAGTCCTCGCTGCGGGAAGCTCGTTCGCGTCGTCATAACAGAAACGAACACGAATTGCACCCCCACCGACGCTCCTAAAAAGGCGGCAAAAGAATTAAAGTAACATAAAAGCTCGGCAAGTCTGTCGAGCTTTTTTATAAGATGACTTGCCGTTGTCATCTTTAATATGGTATAATTAAAGAAAAGTACATAAGGAGGTCGTCATGCTTGATACAGTACCAACCGCGGAAGAATTGACAAATCTGGTCGGAAAATCTTTATACGAAATATGGGATAGTTTAATTGCTTTGATCGATGAAAGCTATGATATGGAACATATATGGAATAATGGCGGCAAGGCATGGAAGTATGAATACAAATACCGCCGCGGCGGAAAGACGCTATGCTCGCTCTATGCGCGGGAAAACTGTATCGGGTTTATGGTCATTTTCGGGAAAGACGAAAGGACAAAATTTGAAAAAGAACGAGATTGCTACTCAAAGGAAACGCAAACTATTTACGACAAAGCACAGACATACCACGACGGTAAATGGATGATGTTTGAGCCGACCGATACCGCCCTGTTCAGCGATTTTATGAGATTGTTGAGCATCAAAAGGAAACCGAACAGATAATAATTGATATGCAAACCGAAAGGCTTTTTGAAATCGTATATACTTTACTCGATAGAGGAACGGTAACGGCGCAGGAGCTTGCAGATCGGCTCGGCGTATCTAAACGGACAATTTTGCGCGATATAGAAACACTTACGCTTGCCAAAGTCCCCGTCTATACCACACAGGGCAAAGGCGGCGGCGTTTCGTTATTGGAGGGATACGTCCTCGATAAAGCCGTCCTATCAGACGAAGAAAAAGAACAAATACTTCTCGGCATTAAAACGCTTTTGCCGACGGGAAGTGCAAGCGGCAAGGCTTTGTCGAAGCTCGGTTCACTCTTTTCGGTAAAGAATACCGATTGGATCGAGGTCGATTTTTCGCGTTGGAGCAACCCTACACACGACCGAGAGAAATTCAACAATTTGAAAAATGCTGTTATGCAGAGGAAAGCGCTCGCCTTTTCCTATCCGAACTCGGTGGGTGAAATATCCGAACGCAAGGCATATCCTCTGAAACTTGTTTTTCAGGGACAGGCGTGGTACATACAGGCGTTCTGTCTTTTGAAAGAGGACTATCGTACATTCAAAATCAATCGAATGATCGATTTGCAGGTGCTACCCGAAACATTCGATGCCGCACTCTATGCGCCGCCGCCCGTCGTGCCGCAAAACATCCCTCCGCACGTTAAAATACATATTCGGGCAATTTTTACGGCAACAGTCGCTTACCGTGTCTACGATGAATTCAACATAGAAGATATATCAAAAAACGCGGACGGCTCTTTTACCGTCGATACGTCCATGCCATTTGACGAATGGGTGTATGGCTACTTTCTCTCTTACGGTGATAATGTGCGTATCCTCGCACCGACAGCCTTGCGCGAAACATTGCAGGAAA
>ERZ1090862.575-NODE-576-length-16436-cov-6.370002_pt1 | contig 16436 bp, 12 predicted proteins | sample MGYA00478481_ERZ1090862 | MGnify/ENA primary metagenome ERZ1090862 (study PRJEB33644, sample SAMEA5815745) | chicken gut metagenome | biome: Chicken; feature: Gastrointestinal Tract; material: Caecum | place: Ireland | collected 2019-01-01 | study: A study of the... | reverse complement strand
CCGGATCTTTACCTCGCTGGAATCAAGCTTGCAAATCTGTTTCGCAATTACCTATTTCTGAACGCTCCTGCAGAGCATACAAAAAGGATACGCCGATGAATGACATATCCTCTATAACTCAGGAGATTATATAACACTTTTTTCCTGCTGTAAATATTTTTTACTAACTTTTTATGTTCATCTTCTGAGAAACAATATTTTCTCTTCTTCTATTTTTAAATAATCCGGTTTTCCCTTTTCCTTCAGCTGCTGGAGTTCATCCCGCTGGACAAACCAGCAGATCACTTCATCCGCGTCAGCCTTTTCCCCTGAGCGGATATAGTAATTCTGTTCAAAGGGGAGAGACGCGCTGCTCACCGGATCGAATTTCAGCATATTCTCTCCCCTCTCTCCCCATACCGGGATAAAATCATGCGCACGGTATCCCATATATTCTGCGTCTTCCGGAACTGTTCTCTCTACATGCAGAACCAGGTTCCAGTCAACTGCTTCCACCGTATCTTCCCCCAGCTTTCGGATTCTCGAAAAATTCTTACATCCGGTCAGTCTCGCCGCGGTTTTGTTCTCCGGATTCCGGAATACTTCTTTCGTCGGTCCTGCAGCGACGATCTTCCCCTGATCCATGATAAGCAGTTCCTCGCTGAAGCGGTAAATCTCGTCCCTGTCATGGGATACCATGATCACTGTCCCTTCATAGTCCTCCAGCATGTTCACCATCTCTCTCTGCAGCTGGTCCTTCAGGAACATATCCAGCGCAGAGAACGGCTCGTCCAGAAGGATCACATCCGGCTCATAGGCCATGATGCGCGCCAGGGCCACTCTCTGCTGCTGCCCGCCGGAAAGCTGCCCCGGAAGCTGCTTTTCAAGTCCTTCCAGCCGGAATTTCCGCACCATTTCCTTTACCCTTTTCTCTTTTGCAATACGGTTTCCCTTCAGTCCGGCTCCGATATTCTTCTCCACCGTCATGGTGGGAAAAAGCGCGTAGTTCTGGAAAAGATACCCTGCATTTCTCTTCTGTGGCTTCAGGTCGGTCCTGCTGTCACTGTCAAAAAGAACCCTGTCCTCCACCGCGATCCGCCCGGCATCCGGCGTCACGATCCCGGCAATGCACTTTAACGTCATACTCTTTCCACATCCCGACGCGCCCAGTATCCCGATACGCCGGGATGTACTCCGGAAACTTACATCCAGCATAAAGCGGTTCAGTTTCCTATGTATCTCCACAGAAATCGCCATATCCTACCACCTCCCCACATTCTTCATCTTTTTCCCCGAGATCAGATTCATCAGGGAAATAATGACAAATGCGATGATCATCACGATGACGACCCAGATCCCGGCAGTCAGATAGTCTCCGTCCTGTATGACCATGGCGATCTTCTGCGAGATGGTCCCTGTCTTTCCCGGAATATTTCCCGCCAGCATGGATGTGGCCCCGTACTCTCCCAGCGCCCTTGCAAATGTCAGGATCGTCCCGGAAGCAATTCCCGGTCCCGCTGTCGGGATGACGACTTTCCAGAAGATTTCAATATCTGACATGCCGAGAGTCCTCCCTGCATAGACCAGATTTACATCGATCTGTTCCATCGCCGCCCTGGCATTCCGATACATCAGCGGGAAGGCAATGACCGTGGCCGCGATCACACATCCAACCCATGTCTGCACCACCTTAAATCCGAACTGCTCAAACAGGAATTCGCCTAAAAGTCTCCTTCTGCTGAAAAGAAGCAGGAGAAAAAAGCCGGCCACAGTGGGCGGAAGCACCATGGGCAGAGTCAGTATCCCGTCCATGACCGCCTTTTTCCCCGGCGAAGCCTTCACCACTTTTCGCGCCGCATAAATTCCCAGAAAAAAGGAAATGACCGTGGCCGCAACTCCTGTTTTCAGCGAAATAAACAGGGGGCTCCAGTCCAGTTTCTCCAGTATCTCCAGCATTTCTTTCATCGTCTTCCTCCTCACTGCGCAGCCGTCCGTTACCGCCGGAAAGGGAGCGGCGCACCGTACCGCTCTTTCCGTGTGCCGCTCCCTTTCTGCCGCATTTTATCTGTCTTTATTCCACATTTGTGTCGAAATAATAGGAATCAAATACTTCCTTCGCCTCGTCTGAAAGTACATATGCGAGGAAATCCTCTGCCGCTGCAGTCTGCGCCTCGTCTGCCTCTTCATTTACAACACGTGCGATCGGATAAATAACATCCCCTGTCAGATCATAACTCACTGTCTCAAGGATATCAAGATCATCCTCATATCCGTATGTATCGGAATAATAGGTTGTACCCACCTCACAGGAACCTTCTACGACTGCTACGAGCACCTTGCTGACATTGTCCTGCTCACTGATCTCCACGCCGCCAAGCGCTTCTGATACTTCTTCTGTTGTGATGGACGCCGGATCATCCGTCTCCGGAAGGATTCCCAGGCTGATCAGCGCCTGTCTTGTATATCTTCCCACCGGCACGCTTCCGCCTGCAAGGGCGATGCTCTCCGCATCTCCGATATTTTCAAGGCCAGTCACGCTTGTCCCGCTGTCTTTCAGTGTGATCACTACAACCTGATTGTTGACCACGTTGGCTCTCGTTCCCTCGACCATGAGCCCGTCCGCTTCCAGGTCATCCATCTGCTTCTGCGCTGCAGAGAAGAAGATATCGCACTCATACCCTTCCTGGATCTGCGTCAGCAGAGTTCCCGAGCTGTCCGCGTTAAAGGTGATCTTTACTTCCGGATGCTCTTCCTTGTACCGCTCTGCCAGATCTGTCATCACCGTGTTCAGGCTCGCCGCGATGAACACCTGGATCTCTGTTTCTTCCGCGCTTCCCCCATCCTCAGCCGTTGTGCCGCTGTCCTGTCCGTCTGTGTTCTCCGCAGTCTGGCTGTCATCACTCTCTCCGGAGCATCCCGCCATGGAAAATACCATCCCTGCTGCCAGTATCGCCGCGAAAATTCTCTTTTTCATCTTTCCCCCCTTCTTTCTGAAAAAACGTTTCAGGTCACATTTTTTAAATTCCTTTCTTCTCTTCTCAGAAAGACTGCTCCCAGCTTTGCAAGCCGCTTTTCGGTCTCCTTCGCACGGTATCCGGTCACTACCACGATATCCTCCACTCCCGCCAGACGGAACGTCTCGATCATCCTTCTGACCATTGTCGTCCCGTCTGTATGCTCCAGCTCCTCATACGCACGGTATCCGCCGGGCATCCCCGCCGCAGCGATCACTGCACCGATCCTCATCGATCACCTCACCGCTTTCTGTTTCTTTGAATAGTATGTGTTTTCCATGGGAAGCCTTGTCCTCAGAATATGATCCATCGCATAGTACGCTCCCTGTACCGCCGGAGCCGTGGGGATCGTGGCAATCTCTCCGATCCCCTTTGCGCCGTAGGCGAAGGGAAGGAGTTCTTCCTTCTCCACATAGATCGCATGGATATCCGGGATCTGCGTCGAACGCAGCAGCCCCAGCGTGCCGTATTTTGCCTGGGGCACACTGTTTTTCAGAGGGAAGTCTTCTGTCAGAGCATATCCCAGCCCCATCAGCACGCCGCCTTCGATCTGTCCCTGTATGGCGATGGGATTTACCACCTTGCCGGAATCATGAGCCGCATAGACTTCCTTCACTCTTCCCTCGTCGTCCAGGATGACCACATGGGTCGCGAAACCGTAAGCCACATGGCTCTTCGGGTTGGGTACGTCCGCCCCCAGCTTATCCGTCGGATCGAAGAACTCGGCAAAGTATTCCTTTCCCTCCAGTTTCCCCAGGTCGCCGCCAGCTTCCACAAGATCCCTGTTTAAATCTGCTGACGCCATCCTCACTGCCTCGCCTGTGATCAGAGTCTGGCGCGAGCCGGAGGTGGTGCCGGAATCCGGCGCCACTTCTGAATTTGCGCCCATGTTCCTGATCTTCTCCTTTCCAAGCCCTGTGGTCTCGGCGACCATCTGGACAAAGACGGTAGCGCATCCCTGACCGATATCGGATGCGGCACTGTACAGTTCCACCTTTCCGTCATGAACGATCAGCTTTGCCCTTCCTTTGTCCGGCAGGCCTACGCCTACGCCAGCGTTCTTCATGGCACAGGCAATCCCTGCTCTTCCGGGATTGCTCTCGTAGGCGTCTTTCACGGCGAGAAGTGTCTCCTTCAGAGCAGTGGAACAGTCTGCGATCTGCCCGTTCGGAAGGACTTTGCCCGGTTCAATGGCGTTTCGGTAACGGATCTCCCAGGGAGAGATGCCCACCTTCTCCGCCAGCAGATTAATGTTTGATTCCAGAGCAAACTCACTCTGACAGACGCCGAATCCACGGAAAGCGCCTGCCGGCGGATTGTTCGTATAATAACCGTATCCCCGGATATCTGTATTCTGGTAACAGTAAGGTCCCACGGAATGGGTGCAGGCTCTCTCCAGGACCGGGCCGCAAAGCGACGCATATGCCCCTGTATCAAAGTAGATCTCACAGTCCAGCCCGGTAAAGATTCCGTTCTCATCGCATGCAAGCGTAAAGGTTCCTTCCATGGCATGGCGCTTGGGATGGAAATTGATAGACTCCTGCCTGGAAAACACGACTTTGACCGGCCGGTTCACCTTCAGCGCTGCCAGCGCCGCGATATGCTGGGTGGAAACATCCTCTTTTCCGCCGAATCCGCCTCCCACCAGCTTGTTTTCAACCACAACCCGATCCGGATCCCATCCCAGCATAATGGAAATCTCATGCCGGGTATCATAGACTCCCTGATCCGAAGAGTAAACCTTGACGCCGTCCTTATAGGGGAACGCCACCGCACACTCCAGCTCGAGAAATGCATGTTCCGTAAAAGGCGTGCTGTATTCCTGTGTCACTACATATTTCGATTCCGCGATAGCTTTCTTCGCATTTCCCCTTGTGACATGCCTGCTCTGGCAGAGATTTCCCTTTGAATGCACCTTTGGCGCGTCCTCTGCCCTTGCCTCCCACACCGACGTCACCGGCTTCAGCTCTTCATATTCGATCCGGACAAGTTTCTTCGCCTTCTCCAGGATCTCCCGGGTTTCCGCGACGACAAGACAGATCGCGTCTCCCACACACCGCGTCACGCTCCCCTTTTCAATCATTACATCCCAGTCCTGCTGAAGGTGCCCCACCTTGTTATTGGGCACATCTTCTGCTGTGAGAACCGTCAGCACTCCCGGGAGGGCCTTCGCTTTCTCCGCATCGATCTCCAGCACTCTCGCCCGGGGATATCTGGACCGCACCGCCGACGCATAGACCATGTTCTCCAGCTCCACATCGTCCGGGTATTCTCCATACCCCAGAACCTTTTCCCTCACATCCAGCCGGAACGCTTTCTTTCCCACGCCGTACTCCTCGCCCTTCTCCAGCGTTTCCTCGATCTTCTCATCGCCCCGCAGGATCGCAGCCACAAGCTGGATCCCCTCGATGATCTTTTTATATCCGGTACAGCGGCAGACATTTCCCTTAAGAGCTGTTTTTATCTCTTCCTCCGTCGGGTCCGGCACCCTGTCTATCAGAGCCTTTCCCGCCATGACCATTCCCGGGATGCAGAATCCGCACTGAACAGAACCTTTGGATCCGAAAGCATAGACAAATGCCTCTTTCTCCGCCTCGCTCAGCCCCTCTGTGGTGATGATACTGTGTCCCGCAGCCAGTTTTGTAGTCAGCACACAGGATTTTACCGCATTTCCGTCCACGATAATGGTACAGGTGCCGCAGGCTCCCTCGCTGCATCCGTCCTTGACCGAGTGCAGATGAAGATCATCCCTCAGATACCGGAGCAGAGGTTTCTCCCTGTCTGTGCTCCGCAGAATACCGTTTACCATAAAGCAATAATTCTCTTTCATATCCTCACCCCTGCTCTTCCCGGGTTGTGAAAATCCCATTATAATCCCTGATTGTTCCCCTCGGACATTTGACTGCGCACATGCCGCAGGAAATACATTTTTCCTCATCGATCACCGCGTGATCATTCTGTATGCCGATGGCGTCCACAGGACAGTTTTTCACGCAGATCCCGCAGGCGATACAGCCTGTGTCACATTCTTTTCTCGTCTGTGCGCCGGGATCCTCATTGACACACGCCGGATAGATATTGTATTCCGGAAATGTCAGCCGGATCAGTTTTCTGGGACAGGCTTTCACGCACAGCCCGCAGCCCGCACATTTTTCCCGGTCCACTTCCGCGATCCCCTGTCCGTTGATCCTGACTGCTCCCGGACGGCAGACCTCCACACAGCTTCCTCCCCCGAGGCATCCCCATCGGCACTCTGATACTCCGGCGGGATAAAATGCCAGGATCTCTTCACAGTTTCCTTTCCGCTCTTCCAGCGGAACCTTCTCCTTCGCCCTACATCCTCCGTAACACTGTACGACAGCCACTCTTTTCCTACGTCTCTGCGCCATTGTCTCATCTCCTCTCCCCGCCTGTCTGCAGAATGTCATTCCGCTCTCTCCGACGGTGATTCCGGTCTTTTTGTCACGACAGACCTTCCCTTCTGTCAATATCTTTCAATTCCTCCGGGTCAGCCTGCACGATCCGGAGTTTTTCCCTGTGTCTTTTTATCACCTGTCTTCCTCCCTCATCTCCGGAAAGTTCCATCAGTTCTCCGAAGAAACGACGGTCCCAGAAAACAGGATTACCGGTCCTTGCCCCGCTGCCCGCACAGACAATGCTGCCCGGATGACGTGACGCTGTATTAAAGATCCTCTGGACTGTTGACGTCTCCATACAGGGCTGGTCACAGACTGAGAAAAGCACGCCTTCCAGATCCGGATTATCATCCAGCGCTTTTTTCAGCCCAAGTCTCAGCGATCTGGAGATTCCTTTCTCCGGTTCTGTATTCCTGACCGGATACAGGCCTCTCTTCCGCACTTCCCGGGCGATTTCTTCATTTCCCGTCACGAAAAAGACCGGGAAGCCGAATGACTGCATCCTCTCCACCGTATGCAGATACAGAGGTTTGTTCCGAACAGGAGCGCTCAGTTTATCTCCGCCGAATCTCGTCCCTGCGCCTGCCGCCAGTATGACAGAGGCATATCTTCCTTTCATCCGCTCATATCCTGTCACCGCTTCCAGCACGCCGCCTCCGATGGCCCGCGCCTTATCGGAAATGGTATAGCAATGAGAAATCTCTGCCCTCGCATCGATATCACCGATCTTCAGTCCATTTTTCACACGCGCTCCCTCCTGGAGCATTCCTCTTACGATGCCTGACATCTGGGCATATACCGGATTTCCGCCCGTAACCGCCACGAGCTGCCCCATTTCCACACTGTCTCCGATCTGCACTTCCGGCTCGATCCTTCCGTCCCCGGAGGCGCGGATCAGCCTCTCGATGGTATAGCCGCCCACATTTCCCGGAACGCCTGTATTCGGGATTGCGCTTCCTTTCCAGATGATATTCCCCAGTGTGTGGCCCCGCTTGGTCTCCACGACACAGTTGCAGTCGATCCCTGCCGTAAATCCCGGCCCGGTACCAATGACAAAAGGCGCGTCCGTGATCCGGGTCCCTGTATTCCTTTTTGCGATGATCGCATCCACGATCACATCCGGACAGAACCATTCCCGGCATCCTGCCCCGGGATCCACCATCACTGCCACATCCCCGGCATCCATGATCTTCTCGGCACCGTACCGGTCTTCTGCAAGGATCCCGTTCATATCTTCCACCCTGGCGCTACCCTCGTACACAGCCCTCGATAATGCCACTGTACGCCGCACTGTGAGAGGCTCGGGTATCTCTGTCATCAGGATCCTGTGTCCGGCTCCATACAGTCTCGACGCGATCCCGGTAGCAAGATCTCCGGCTCCTTTTATTAAAATCTTCATCTTTCCTTAACTTCCTCCCGGCTCATCTTTGCTCTACACAGGATGATACGATCACATCCCCTGTTCCCTGTCTCTCCAGAAGCCCGCATATCGCAAGCGCACTCTCCCTGAGCCTTCTGCTGTCCGCTTTATTCAGGATAACTGTGTATCCCGCGTTCCCGGGGCACGCCTTTCTTCCCGCCCTTTCCGAGGAGGCAAGAACAGCGATATCCTCTTCTGTGACCCGCTGCGTCTTCCCCTTCTTTAACAGGACCGCCGCCAGTTCCGGGCGAAAACATACCTCATCCAGTCTCTTTCCCAATGCATCCAGTCCGTATACAGACAGGACGTGAGTCGTCTCCGGAAGAATGACAGGCTCGTGTTCTGCCGGAGCTTTATGCGGAAGCCTTCTTGCTCCGTCCGCCTCAATGAGCACCGGGACTTTCTTCCTCCATATGCGGGGAAGGAACTCTGCCGGCAGACTCTGTATCTTCCCCTGCCCGGAAGGAATGCCCATCCAGACCTGTCCGTATTTTTTCAACAGGCTGTCCATACGGGCTTCTGACGGTTCTGTCAGAAACCAGGGCAGTTCCTCCGCCATCATATGTGTCGTGGTCATAACGATCACCTGTCCGCCGCCGGCCGCATATTCCCGCGCCAGTTCCCGGATCAGGCTGGTCTTTCCGCCCGCCCCGACGACCGAGACCACCGGACACTCTCCGAAATGTTTGTTCTCAGAATCACCAGGAGTTTCCAAAGGCATATCCCGGGGTTGTATGCTGCTGCCAGGACCTCGGACAAGCCCGGGCTTTGGCTCGACGACGTTGCAAAAAGGCAGAGCCTCCAGAAGAGAATCCTTCTCCCGGAGCCTGCCCTCTTTATACTGAAAGATCACCATACATTCTTTCCTGTTCCATGCTTCACATATTTTCCGGTCTTTTCTCTGAGGATCTTTCCGTTCTCAGCGACCAGTTCTCCCCGGAGATACACCTGTTCCGCCCGTCCGCGGATCTTCGCCCCCTCCATAGGACAGAATCCTGATGCAGACTGCTGATTCTCCGCGGACAGGGTCCACTCCGTTTCCGGATTCCAGACTACGATATCCGCGTCGCTTCCTGATTCAAGACTTCCCTTCTGTGGATAAAGCCGGTAAAGCCTGGCAGGATTTTCAGACAGATAAGCGCACATCTGCTCCGGCGTGATCTTCTTATCATTTACACCAAACTGCCACATCAGCGCCGGCCTTTCTTCCGCCCCGGGCATTCCGCAGGGCGTCTTCAGGAAGTCTTCTGCCCCTGCCGCCTTCTGGCTGCCTGTGAAACTGCAGTGGTCTGTGCTCACGGTCTGAATTCTCCCTTCTCTCAGAGCTTCCCAGAGTATCTCCTGATTTTTCTTCTTTCTGAGAGGCGGCGCCACCATATAGCGGCGCGCCTCCTCCGCCGGCAGGAAATACCTTCCCTCGTCCAGAAGCAGATACTGAGGGCATGTTTCCACATATACCGTCTGCCCGGCTTCCCTTGCCCGCAGGATCTCTCTGTAGCCAGCCGCTGTACTCAGATGGACTATGATCACCGGTGTATCCACACATCCCGCTATCCTGAGCAGCCGTCCCACAGCTTCCGCCTCCGCCTCTTTCGGCCTGGTCCACGGATAATCGGATACGTCTCTGCGGTTTCCCTTTTTCTTCATAACCTCTTTCTGCCGCGCACAGATGATCCCGTGATTCTCGCAATGAACTCCTGCGATGCCGCCCAGCTCTTTCAGCCTGGACAGCACCTCATATATGGTCTCATCGTCCACGCGGTTGTCATAGGTCATATACATTTTAAAAGAGGAGACGTCATCCTTCACGATCTCTTCCAGCTCTCTGCTGATCTCCTCATTCCACTCTGAGAGAGCCAGATGGAAGGCGTAGTCACAGGACGCTTCCCCATCCGCTTTCTGATGCCAGTTTTCAAGAGCCTGCCCCAGCGACTCTCCCGCATACTGGGTAGCAAAATCAATAATACATGTGGTTCCTCCCGCCAGTTCCGCCTTTGTGCCGGTATCAAAACCGTCAGCCGTCACCGTTCCGCAGACCTCAAGAGCCATGTGAGTATGTGCGTCGATAAATCCCGGGAAAAGCAGTTTTCCCGTTACATCCACGATCTCGGCATCCCGAAAGGCCAGGTTGTCCCCTGTCATGAGGATCTTTTCCCCCTTGACCAGGATATCTGTTTTCCGCAGGCCGCCTGCGCTGACGATGGTCCCCCCTTTAAATAATCGTTTCATCCATAACCCCTTCTTTCTGTTCAAACTGCAAGCCGTTTTCCTGCGGAAACAGAACTGTTCCCGCAGGCCGGATTCCTTTATGATCTTACGGCCTCAGAAGATACGGGTAATCCCTGCAGACCGTCTCCATCAGTTTCTGCAGCCCTTCCGGGATCCTGGTCTCTTCTCCTTTGGTCCAGACAGATGTCTCACCGAAGAACCGCACGCGGAACTTCATCCGCTCTCTGTCCAGCACTGCGAATCCCTGATTCTTGCTGTCTTCCATGTCCTTCTCGTCTGCAAACAGCGTGAACTTATCAAGATACGGCGCGCTGTCATAAGGACAGAAGCTCCGGCAGTTTCCGCATTCGTTGCACATATAGTCCACATGGATGATCTGATGCCTGTCCATGCCCGGAACCCGGATGGAAATGTTCGCTCTGTTGGGACAGACTTCCACACAGTTCTCGCATACCTTACCGCAGGTGAGACATCTTCCGCTCTCCTCCTTATCCTCTCTCAGGTCGGCAAGTCCGCCTCTTCTGCTGTAGATCGTCTCCTCACTTATCTCCGGAGCGAAATCCCGGACAAGCGTTTCACCGATGACTGCCTCTGCAGCCTTAAGTCCGTCGCGGATCCCCTCCACTACCGTGGCAGGACCGCCCAGGCCGTCGCCCACGACATAAACACCTGCAAGGTTTGTCTCACAGGTCTCTTCATTTACAAGAGCCCTTCCCCGCTCGTTCACATTGATCCCGTTTGCCTCATAGAATGAAGTCGGCACCCGCTCGCCTACTGCAGCGATCACAGTATCCGCCGGGACCTCTTTTTCTTCTCCAGCCTCGACAACGCCTCTTCTTCCGGATGCGTCAAAATCGCCCAGCTTCATGACTTTGCAGAGAAGTTTTCCATCCTCCTGCTTCACCGGAGCCAGAAGTTCCATGAACTCCACTCCATCGTCCACTGCCATGATCAGTTCTTCTTCGTCCGCAGGCATGTATCTTTTCGTTCTCCTGTATACCAGATAAGCATGCTCCACACCTCTGGTGCGTTTCGCTGCTCTGGCCGTGTCCATAGCCGTATTCCCGCCGCCGATGATCACCACGTTCTTTCCGATATCCAGGTTTCCATCTTTTTCCTTAAAATCAGCAAGGAACTCCAGCGCGTTTATCGGTTTCCCCTTCTCCAGGCGGAGCACGCCCGGCTCATGGGCGCCAACCGCAAGGATCACCGCGGTATATCCCGCGTTCTTCAGCATGTCGATCTCTTTGATCTCTGTATTCAGGCAGATATTGACGCCCATCTTTTCCAGAAGCGCCGCATCCTTGTCAATGGAATCTGAAGGAATCCTGAATTCCGGGATCACATGGCGCACGACACCGCCGAGAGCATCGTTCTTCTCAAACAGAGTGACTTCCATCCCGGCACGGCGAAGGAAGTACGCTGCCGACATTCCAGCCGGACCGCCTCCGATGACAGCCGCCTTTCCGCTTCTTGTCACCGCCGGCGCTGAGAGTTTCTCCATAAAAGAGTCATAGCCATTCTCCGCCGCGATCAGTTTCATGGCACGGATGTGGACCGGTTCTTCATAAAAGTTTCTCGTACACTTGCTCATACATGCATGAGAACAGATTGTTCCTGTTATAAACGGAAGCGGGTTTTTCTCCGTGATCACCTCAAAAGCTTCCTCATATCTTTCTTCGTTCACGAGCTGCAGATAAGCCGTGATATCCTGATGGATCGGACATCCCTCTTTGCAGGGTGCGGTAAAACAGTCGAGAAGCGGCACCTGTTTCTTCAGTTTTCTGGACGGAAGAGGTTTCACTGCCTTCACATGGTACGGACTTGTCTTTGCATCCTCCGCCAGTTTTGCCGTCTTTGTCGGATCGATTCCCGTAAAGACTGCATTCTCCTCCTCAACAAGCTCCGCCATCTGAGTCATCCGGTCATATCCGCCCGGCTTTAACAGAGTGGTAGCAACTGTAACAGGCCAGATTCCCGCGTCAACAATGCCTTTAATATTGTGGAAATCCGCCCCGCCGGAGTAGGAGATGCGAAGTTTCCCGTCAAACTCCTTCGCCAGCTTTGCTGCAAGGGAGATAGACAGCGGATAAAGTGACTTTCCGGACATGTACATCTCCTCACTGGGGAGCTCATTCTGCTTCACATCCACCGGGAAGGTGTTGGTGATCTTTACCCCAAACTCCAGATTTCTCTCCTGGCAGACTTTCATCAGCCTGGTCAGCATGGGGACCGCGTCTTCATACTGAAGGTCATCCTTAAAATGGAAATCCCCGAACGCCACATAGTCATATCCCATCTCGTCCATGGTCTTTCTCGCGTATTCATATCCGAGCAGCGTCGGATTACATTTGATAAACGTATGGAAGCCCTTCTCCGTGATCAGATACATGGCGATCCGTTCGATCTCCTGGGGAGGGCATCCGTGCAGAGTAGAAATGGTCACGGAGTTGCAGATCTCCCCGGAAATACTCTCGATGTCTTCCGCCGTCACATTCTCAAACAGATCTGTATGCTCCAGCAGATACGACTTACATGATTTAAAAATATCGGAATCCTGCGCCTGCTTCATGGTGTTCAGGAAATTGTCGATCTTCTCAGACCGGATCCCTGCCAGGTCATATCCCACGCTGATGTTGAACTGGAAGCCGTCCATGCTCCCCAGTCCGAACTCCTTTGCCATCACCTTGCACAGGAACCACGCTTTGATGTACTCCTCCATTGCCTGGGGGACATAAAGTTCTGTGGACCACTCACAGTTATAGCATTCGTCATCCGCCTTGATACACGGTTTGTTTACACAGGCGGACAGCTCCGCACCATCCATGACCTGCACTGTCTTCAGCTCAAAGAAACGGCTCCCCGTATAGTATGCCGCCGCAATGTTCTGGGCCAGCTGGGTGTGCGGTCCGGCTGCAGGCCCTACCGGCGTCTCCAGCGTACGCTCAAAGATCGTGCGGTTATATTTCGCATCAGCATGATACGGATGATGTTCTCCGAACACGGTGCCGCTCTGCTTTTTTTCTGTCAGGATCCAGTTCAGAAGCTGTTCAAACGCCATAGGTCTCATAATATCACTCATAATCGTTTCCTCCTGTCATTAGGGGCGCATCTACTGCGCATCCGGTTTGTCCTTCGGCAGTATCAGGTTCAGGACCACCGCAAAGATCGTTGCAAGAACGACCGGCGATGATGCAAATGTATTGTTGATGATAGACTGGAAACTCTCCAGGCTCATGCTCATATTCAGAGCGCTGTGGATGCTTGCGGACATCTGATTCAGACAGCCGTCATTTAAGGAAACGCCCATTCCGATGGCAATGGCCAGTCCTGCAACTGTTGTATTTCTGTATGTCAGCTTCTCTGTCACGAGAAGCTTGATCCCCGTCATGGCAATGGATGCGAACACAGACGCTACCGCACCGCCCAGCACACACTGGGGGATCGTTCTCAGCAGTGCGGAGAACTTCGGGATCAGCCCTGCGATCAGAAGGATCACCGCCGCTACGGAGAACACTTTTCTCGATACTACTCTTGTGGAACCTACGATACCCACGTTCTGGCTGTAGGTTGCCGTGGGAGGACATCCGAAGAATGCGCCCACAATGTTGCTTGCGCCGTATCCGATGATACCGCCGTTGAGCTCGTCATCCGTGGGAAGACGGTCCATGCCTCCGCTTGTTGTCGCTGAGAAATCGCCCATGGCCTGGATCGAATTGACCAGGAACAGGATCGCCAGAGGAAGGATCGCGGAGATGTCAAACTTCATCCCGAATGCGAGGGGCATCGGCACCTGGAACCATCCGGCACTGGACAGCGCGGAGAAGTCCACCATTCCGAAGCAGAGCGCCACCACATATCCGCAGATCAGACCGATCAGGATGGATGCAAGTTTAAACAGTCCTTTTCCGTAATGGTTCAGAAGGACAACGATGATCAATGTGATAAATGCAACCAGCCAGTTCTGCCAGGAGCCGTATACAAGCGCTTCTGTCTTGCCCTGCTGTTCTACCACCAGTTCGTATGTATTGGAAGAATTTCCCGCCATGTAGTTCACCGCTGTGCTGTACAGGGACAGGCCGATGGCAAGGATGACCGTTCCGATGACAAGGGGCGGGAAGACTTTGCGGATCTGACGGATCGTAAGCCCTACGATGATCGCCACCACACCGCCGATGACCATGGCCCCGAAGATGGTATCCACGTCTTTCGCCTGGGCTGCGATCGCCGTCATCGTCGGGACATATGCAAAGCTCACTCCGATGATGACCGGAAGTCCGGATCCCAGCTTCAGTTTGTTCCCATACAACTGGAGAAGTGTGGAGAGCGCCGCGAACACAAGGGATACCTGGATGAGCAGTCCCATGTTCACGTTTCCGCCCGCATTGTTTGCCGCGTTTGCGACCAGGATCGCCGGCGTAACGCATCCCACTACCGCTGCAAGGACATGCTGCGCTGCAAGGGGGAGGACCTGGCTCATTGGCGGGTTCCCGTTCCACTTGAAAAGTTCCGAATTGTCTTTCACTGTCTTTTTGCCGTTCATTGTGTTTTATTCCTTTCTTAGATCACAGTCTTTTCCATCTGTGCGGCCGGATCATTCCCGGATCATCCATCCGCATATCAGGGATCATTTCGTCTCTGTTTGAATTTTTTCTACCGGCTGTTGATCCGCCCGGCAAGTTCAGCAGCCGCCTGCCTGCAGTCTGCCATCACCTTTTCCACATCGATCTGTGTCAGCCGTCTGTCTTTCATGAGGACTTTCCCGTTTGCCACCGTGGTCACCACGTCGTGTCCTGTCACGCCGAACAGCAGATGACTGTTGATATTGTCTGCGTTCAGCGGAGTGAGGGGATCATAATCCACGATGATCACGTCAGCAGCCGCCCCTTCTTTCAGGACGCCGAGTTCCGTTTCAAAGTACCTTCCCGCAATCTTCGCGTTGTTCACAAAGAGCATCTGCGGGACCTCTCCCCAGGCCGCGTTTGGATCGCAGAGATGATGCTTGTGGAGGATATTCGCCACTTTCCAGGACTCCATCATATCATGGGTATATCCATCGGTTCCCAGACCGGTCAGGATTCCTCTGTGGACCAGTTCCATCGTCGGCGGGCATCCGCAGGCATTTCCCATATTTGACTCCGGATTGTGTACTACCATGGTGTCCGTTTCCCTGATCAGCTCCATCTCATGAGGATTGATATAAATGCAGTGGCCCAGCAGCGTCTTTTCTCCCAGGATCCCATGGTCCATAAGCCGGTCCACGATCCGCTTTCCATAATGTTTCAGGCAGTGGTGAAGATCCTCGATCCCCTCCGCCACATGGATGTGATAGCCGACTTCGTCCGGCTTCTCCCTCGCTGCCAGTTCCATGGTCTCGTCCGAGATCGTAAACTGGGCGTGCATTCCCATCATTCCCGCGATCATCCCCGTGTCGTCCTTCAAGGCGTGACGGATAAACTCCGCATTCTCCATCACGGATTCTCTCGCCTTGTCCATTCCGTCCCGGTCTGATATCTCATAGCACAGACAGGAGCGCACCCCGGTCTCCTTCGCCGCTTTCTCGATCTCAAAGAGAGATCCCCGGATCGCGCCGAAACTGGCGTGGTGGTCGAATACGGTAGTGACGCCGTTCCGGATGCAGTCAATATATGTGGCCATCGCGCTCAGATATGTGTCATGCAGCGTCAGATTCCTGTCAATAGTCCACCACTGTCCGTCCAGGATATCAAGAAAACCTTTCGGGTCATACCCCTTGATTGAAAGTCCCCTTGCAAATGAACTGTAAATATGCTCGTGAACATTGATGAACGCCGGCATGATCAGCCCGCCTTCCGCGTCAATATACTCTGCGTCCGGATAAGCCGCCTTCAGTTCCTCGTTGTTTCCCACCTTACAGACTTTCGTGCCGTCGATGGCAACCGCGCCGTTCTCGATCAACGGCTGCGCTGCGTCTCTTGTGATAACTCTTCCATTCCCTAAGATCAGCATCTTTTCTTCTCCTTTTTTACATTTGAAAATACCTCAGATTGCCGATGGCACTCGTCTGACCGCTCCTGATTTTCTGTGCATTTCGCACACGAATGCCACTCATTTCCTATAGAATACCATTAAAATTGTATAAATGCAACACGCGTTCAAACTATTTTTTAGACCACCTAAAAATTTTTTAGAAAAACTATTGACTCTTACTTTTTTTATGCTATGATGAGTTTAGAGACGCAGAAGATCTGCTGTTTCAGGACACCCTGTATCAGCAGGTGATTTCATTCAGAAAAGGCAGGTGAAACAATGTCCCGCCAGCTTGACTTTTTAAAGCAGCTCGCCCACGGACTGGCAGTTCAGTTTGGCAGTTCCTGCGAGGTGGTCATCCATGATCTG
>ERZ1090862.570-NODE-571-length-16468-cov-10.035764_pt1 | contig 16468 bp, 12 predicted proteins | sample MGYA00478481_ERZ1090862 | MGnify/ENA primary metagenome ERZ1090862 (study PRJEB33644, sample SAMEA5815745) | chicken gut metagenome | biome: Chicken; feature: Gastrointestinal Tract; material: Caecum | place: Ireland | collected 2019-01-01 | study: A study of the... | reverse complement strand
GACAGCCGCGGTAAGCACGTAAGTGCGTCTTTGCGAGTGGCGCGGGTGAACTGTGGCCGCTCAGGGAGCAAAGAAGCGGCGACAGCCGCGGTAAGCACGTAAGTGCGTCTTTGCGAGTGGCGCGGGTGAACTGTGAAAATACAGGTTAGCGAAACAGACAGATTATTTATTATAGAAGAGAGGTTAAGCATCATGGCGATAAAGAAGGCAACACTTGTTCTGGAAGGAGGAGCCACCCGGGGCGTCTTTACATCGGGGGCTCTTGATTATCTGATGGATCAGGATCTGTATATGTCGCATGTGATCGGAGTTTCAGCAGGCGCATGCAATGCCGTCGGCTATGTGTCGAAGCAGCCGCGGAGGACAAGAAACTGTATGATACCTGAGGACAAGAGCGGAAATTACTATTATGGGCTCAGGGAGTTTGTAAGAGAAAAGAGTGTCATGAATATGGATCTTATCTTTGACAAATATCCGAATGAACTGATTCCCTTTGATTATGATACGTATTTTGGATCGGATATCACCTGTGAGATTGTGACGACAAACTGCATAACAGGAAAAGCTGAATATATGACGGAGGATCATGACAGGGAGAGGCTGATGAAGATATGCAGAGCGTCCTGCAGCATGCCGCTTCTGACGCCGATTGTAAATGTCGATGATATTCCGTATCTGGACGGCGGACTGGCGGATTCTGTTCCGGTCAGACATGCGCAGAAGATCGGAAATGAGAAGATAGTCGTAATTCTCACAAAGAATCGGGGATATCGCAAGAAAGTGATTTCTCCTGCGCTGCAGAGAGTCTATAAGAGAGCATATAAGTCTTATCCGAATCTGATCCGTACCATATTCCGGAGAAGCTTTGAGTACAATAAGATGATGAATCATATCGACCAGCTTGAAAAAAGCGGTGAGATCTTCGTTCTGAGACCTCAGATGAAGCCGGTCTCCAGGCTGGAGAGGAACAAAGAGTCGCTGGAAGCTTTCTATGAACATGGATACAGTTATATGGAACACAGGATGGATGATCTGTTGGCATATCTTGAGGGCTAAACGGTGGCGATCAAATATAATAAGGAGACAGAGATATGGGAAAACAGGAGATACTGGACTACACGCAGAACAGGGAACTGTCATGGCTGCGGTTTAACCAGAGGGTGCTTGAGGAAGCGAAGGATGAGACGGTTCCGCTGATGGAGCGGATGAAATTCGTCGCTATCTTTACGAGCAATCTGGACGAATTTTTCATGATCCGCGTGGGAAGTCTCTATGACATGGCGGCTGTAGACAATAAGAAGCTGGACACCAAATCGGGAATGACGCCAAGGCAGCAGCTCGACGCCATTTATCAGGCGGTTGCTCCGCTTTATAAAGAACGCGACAAGACTTATGCCGATATCAAGAAACAGTTAAAGCCCTACGGTGTCTGCGGTCTGGATCTGAAAGAACTGGAACAGCAGGAAAAGAAATATGTAAAAAAGTATTTCAAAGAACAGGTTCTGCCGGTTCTGTCTCCTCAGATCGTAGATACAAATCATCCGTTCCCCCATCTGCTGAACAAAGAGATTTATGTCGTGGCAAATCTGAAGCTGGGCGGCAATACGATGATGGGGATCGTGCCTGTGCCTCAGTATATATCCGACATACTATATCTACCGGGACATGATATCCGCTATATCCGGATGGAAAAGGTTATTATGGAATATCTGGAACTTGTTTTTGATAAATACGAAGTTTCGGACAAGAATTATATCTGCGTGACGAGAAATGCAGATATTTCACCGGATGACGAGGCTTATGCGGACAATGAAGACTTCCGTTTCATTATGAAAGAGGCGCTGCACAAGAGAAGAAGAATGGCGGTTGTCCGACTTGAAACAGCTTCGCCTCTGAGCAAGGAGATGGAGAAATATTTCTGCGACCGCTTTAAGATCACACCGGCATGCATTTTCCGGACAAAGATGCCGATGAAACTGGGATTTATCTTTGCAATAGCCGATAAAATTCCTGACTCCATGAAGCGGGCCTTGATCGATGCACCTTTTACTCCGCAGCCCTGCGCGTCGCTTGCCGACGGCAGCGTGATGGAGCAGGTAAAGCATAAGGATGTTCTTTTGTCCTATCCGTATGAGAGTATGGATCCGTTTCTCCAGCTCATTCGGGAGGCGGCGTACGATCCGGAGGTTATGACCATCAAGATCACGATTTACCGTCTTGCGAAAAAGGCGAGACTGGTGGAATATCTCTGCGCTGCGGCTGAAAACGGCAAGGAAGTCACCGTGCTGATCGAGCTGAGAGCCCGCTTTGACGAGCAGAACAACATTGACTGGTCCGAGCGGATGGAGGAGGCGGGATGCCGTGTCCTTTACGGATTTGAAGGGTATAAAGTCCACTCAAAGCTCTGCCTGATCACGTACAGGACTAAGAATGATATCCGATATATCACGCAGGTCGGAACCGGAAATTATAATGAGAAGACGGCAAAAATGTATACAGATTATTCCCTGATTACATCCAATCACGAAATCGGAGAAGATGCGGCTGTGTTTTTCAAGAATATGTCCATCGGCAATCTGGATGGAACATATGAACATCTGCTCGTATCTCCCACGAGTCTGAAACCCGGAGTTTTGTCTTTGATGGATGAGGAGATTCGAAAAGGCGAACACGGCCGGATTGTTATGAAGATGAATTCTCTGACGGATATGGACTTCATACGAAAGGTATCTGAGGCGTCTCAGGCGGGGGTGAAGATTGATCTGATTGTGCGCGGGATCTGCTGTATACTTCCGGAGATCCCGGGAAGAACCGAGAATGTGAGGGTGACGAGCATTGTAGGCCGGTATCTGGAGCATCCCAGAGTATTTGTGTTTGGTACGGGAGATGACGCAAAGGTTTATATCGGCTCTGCAGATATGATGACGAGAAACACCGAGAAACGTGTGGAGGTGGCATGCCCGATCTTTGATCCGAAGATCAGAAAGAGACTGATGCACGATCTGAATGTAATGCTCTCCGACAATGTGAAAGCCAGAAAAATGTTGAGCGACGGTACATACAGGAAAAAAGTACAGGGAGAAAAGAAAGTGAACGCACAGGAGACGTTTATGAAAGAAGCTCTGAATGCAAGGAGACCGTCATCTTTGACACATAAGAAAGGAAAACAGTCGCTGCTGGATCGGATAACAAGGATATTCCGCAGGAAATAATCCTGCAGATAAATATAAAATAAGGAGAAAAAACATGGGAAACGAAACATTATTTGGAAAAACAAAGGACGGCAAAGAAACGCATCTTTATGAGCTGGTGAACAGGAACGGTATGAAAGCGTATGTCAGTGATTTCGGGGCAACGCTTGTACGTCTGCTCGTACCGGATAAGGACGGCAAAATGGTTGACGTAGTGCTGGGATATGACGATGCAGCGGAATATGAGAATAGAGGCGGAGCGCTCGGGGCCACCGTAGGAAGAAGCGCAAACCGTATCGGAGGCGCCAGGATCGAGATCGGCGGCGTTACATATGAGCTTGAGAAAAATGATAACGGCAACAACCTGCACAGTGGAGAGGACTATTATCAGAAGAGAATCTGGAATGTAGAGAAACAGTCGGAGAACGAGATTACATTCCTGCTTCACAGTCCGGATGGGGATCAGGGGTATCCGGGGGCTCTGGATATGCATGTGACCTATACGCTGGATGATGAGAATGCGCTGAATATACATTATGAGGCAGTTCCCGATAAGGATACGGTCATCAATATGACAAACCACAGTTATTTTAACTTAAACGGTCATAACAGCGGCACTGCGCTTGGTCATAAAGTAATGCTGGACGCCGACTGTTTTACTCCGGCGGATGCAGAGTCCATTCCGACGGGAGAGATCCGCAGCGTGGAAGGAACCCCCATGGATTTCCGCGAAGGAAAGGTGCTGGGAGAAGAAATCGACGCAGATTACGAACCGCTGCGTTTTGGCGGCGGCTACGACCATAACTGGGTATTGAAAAACGGGGGCAGATTTGCTAAAGTAGCAGAAGTGACGTCAGATAAGAGCGGGATCAGGATGGAAGTGTACACGGATCTTCCGGGAGTTCAGATGTATACCGCGAATTTCCTGGATCATTTACCGGGGAAAAACGGCGCTGTCTATGAAAAACGAGACGCAGTGTGTCTTGAAACACAGTACTTTCCGGACGCAGTGCATCATGATAATTTTCCGTCTCCGATCTGCAGAAAAGGAGAGAAATATGACACACGCACTGCATACCGCTTTCTGACAGAATAAATGAAAAAGGACATCTATGGGAAAATCAGTATACATTGCGGAGAAGCCCAGTGTGGCGCAGGAATTCGCAAAGGCATTAAAACTAAAGACAAGACGGGGAGACGGATATCTGGAATCCGATGAAGCGATCGTCACATGGTGTGTCGGGCATCTTGTGACGATGAGCTATCCGGAAGCTTATGATCCGGCGCTGAAGAAGTGGAGTCTTCAGACATTGCCCTTCATACCCGACGATTTTAAATACGAAGTGATCCCCTCGGTGGCAAAGCAGTTTAAGATCGTCAGCAACATTCTGAACAGGGAAGACGTGGATACGATCTATGTCTGTACGGACTCGGGGCGGGAAGGTGAGTATATATACCGTCTCGTTGAGCAGGAGGCCCACGTAACAGGAAAAAAACGGAAAAGAGTATGGATCGATTCACAGACAGAGGAGGAGATCCTAAGAGGAATCCGTGAAGCAAAGGACCTCTCGGAGTATGACAATCTGAGTGATTCCGCCTATCTGAGAGCGAAAGAAGATTACCTGATGGGAATCAATTTTTCACGGCTTCTGACTTTAAAATACGGGAACAGCATCTCCGGGTATCTGCATACAAAATATTCGGTTATTTCTGTGGGCAGGGTTATGACCTGTGTGCTTGGCATGGTCGTCCGCAGAGAGCGGGAAATCCGGGAGTTCGTCAAGACGCCGTTTTACCGGGTGCTCAGCACGGTGGATGCAGCCGGCCATACGTTTGAAGGGGAGTGGAGAGCGGTAAAAGGTTCCCGCTACGTTGAGACGAGAGCGCCGGGAAAGGAAGACGGCGGGCAGACAAAAGCCGGCTCAGAGGAAGAAAATCTGATCTATTCCCGTGACCTGTATAAGGAGAACGGATTCAAAGAAAAGGAAAAGGCGGAGGAGCTGATCGCTTGGCTGTCCGAAGAACAGCCGCTTTCCTGTGTGATAGAGTCTGTGGAAAAGAAGAGAGAAAAGAAGAATCCGCCCCTCTTATACAATCTGGCGGAGCTTCAGAATGACTGCTCCAAACGGTTTAAGATCAGTCCTGATGAGACGCTGCGCATTGTGCAGGAATTGTACGAAAAGAAGCTTGTGACATATCCGAGGACCGACGCCCGCGTTCTCTCTACGGCTGTTGCAAAGGAGATAAGCAGAAACTTAAACGGCCTGTCAAAATATCCGATGGCGGCCCCGTATCTGCAGGATATCCTTGGATTCGGCAGTTATAAGAATCTGGCAAAGACAAGATATGTCAATGATAAACAGATCACAGACCATTATGCGATCATACCTACCGGTCAGGGACTGGCGGCATTGAAGTCCGTCCCGGCCACCGCACATAAAGTCTACGACCTGATCGTACGCAGATTCTTAAGCATCTTTTATCCGGCCGCCGTGTATCAGAAAGTGGCTATCGTCTCGAAGATGCGGGGAGAGAGTTTTTTCTCTAATTTCAAAGTGCTGGCGGAAGAAGGATACCTGAAAGTGGCCGGAGTGCCTCAGGCGAAACGTTCCGGAAAGAGCAGCGCCCGTCCGGACGGACAGTCCGGTGAGACAGGCGGCGAAGAACAGAGCCGGGACAGCGGACAGGATCAGGCGCTGGATACCGCCCTTTTTGAAGTGATCAAAACATTGAGAAAAGGAACGGTTCTGCCGGTAAGGTCACTGGATATCAAGGAAGGGGAGACTTCCCCTCCCAAACGTTATAATTCCGGTTCCATCATCCTTGCCATGGAGAATGCAGGACAGCTCATCGAAGATGAGGAACTGCGCGCGCAGATAAAGGGAAGCGGGATTGGAACAAGCGCTACCAGGGCGGAAATCCTAAAGAAACTGATTCATATCAAATATCTTGACCTGAATAAGAAAACACAGATCATTACTCCTACACTTCAGGGGGAGATGGTATATGATGTGGTGGATAACTCCATCCGGTCTCTTCTGAACCCGGAGCTTACTGCAAGCTGGGAGAAGGGCCTTACTTATGTGGCGGAGGGCAGTATCACATCAGATGAATATATGAAGAAGCTGGATGACTTCATCACAAGAAGGACTGTCGGAGTTAAAGGGCTGAATAACCAATATAAGTTAAGAGCCTGCTATGACAAGGCGGCAGGTTTTCATAAAAAGGGCCGGAAGACCGGCGGAAAGGAAGAATAACAAATGGAAGCATTGACAGTAAAGGAACTTTATACACTTGACCAGACGATTGCGAAAGATATTTTTGAGGGTGTGACATATCCGTGGGAGGTACTTCCGAAGATCAGCGCCTTCATCGTAGAGCTGGGCAATACCCTTAGCGAGGATGAATATGAGAAACGCGGTGAAAATGTGTGGGTCGCAAAGTCTGCCAAGGTGGCTCCGACAGCATATATCAACGGACCGGCTATCATCGGAAAAGACGCGGAAGTACGTCATTGTGCATTCATCCGCGGCAACGCCATCGTAGGCGAGGGAGCAGTTGTAGGCAATTCTACAGAGCTTAAGAACGTGATCCTGTTTAATAAAGTCCAGGTTCCGCATTACAACTATGTCGGTGATTCCATCCTGGGATATAAATCACATATGGGAGCCGGTTCTATCACATCTAATGTAAAATCCGACAAGAAGCTTGTAGTCGTAAAGACTCCGTGGGGAAATATTGAGACAGGTATGAAGAAATTCGGTGCAATGCTGGGCGATGAAGTGGAAGTCGGATGCGGAAGCGTCCTTAATCCGGGAACTGTTGTGGGAAGTCACAGCAATATCTATCCTCTGTCATCTGTGCGTGGTTTCGTACCGGGGAACAGTATCTATAAAAAGCAGGGAGAAGTCGCAGAGAAGAGAGCAGACTGATCAGAGAGAAAAATGATCAGAGAGAAAACAGACGGGAGAAGACAGGATGAAACAGATTGGATTTATCGGAGTAGGCATCATGGGGAAATCCATGGTACGCAATCTTATGAAAGCCGGATATGATCTGCATATCTACGCGCGTACAAGATCAAAAGTAGAAGACGTGATCGGCGAGGGCGCCATTTTTCATGAGAGTATCAGCGACTGTGTAAAAGGCTGCGAAGCGGTCATTACGATCGTTGGTTTCCCGAGAGATGTGGAGGAAGTGTATTTTGATGAAGGAAATATACTTGACAGTGCGGAAAAGGGAGCTTATCTGATCGATATGACGACGACAAGCCCGCAGATCGCGGAAAAGCTGTATGCAGAAGGAAAGAAGCGCGGATTTCATGTGCTGGATGCGCCGGTCACGGGCGGAGATCAAGGCGCAAGAGAAGGAACTCTTTCTATTCTTGCAGGCGGTGACAGAGAAGATTATGATGCCTGCCGTGAACTATTTGAGGCTATGGGCACCAATATCAATTATGAGGGAAAAGCAGGCTGCGGACAGCACTGTAAACTGGCAAATCAGATCATGATCGCCGGCACCCTTTCCGGCGTGTGTGAGGCGATTACTTATGCAAAAGAAAAAGGTCTTGATCCGGATACGTTTATTCGTTCCGTCGCATCGGGAGCAGCGGGAAGCAGGCAGTTTGATACGCTTGCCCCGAAGATCATCGCGGGCGATTATGCGCCGGGATTTTTCATTAAGCATTTTATCAAGGACATGAAGCTGGCGCTCATTGAGGCAAACAGGAGCGGACTCGACCTCGGCGTGCTCAGTCAGGTTCTGGCAAATTATGAAGAGCTGGAAGCAGAAGGATACGGAGAACTTGGCACGCAGGCGCTTATGAAATTTTATGATGAGGAACACAGGTATTCGGAAGAAGAATCTTAAGAAGATTCTTAACAAAAATTAAGTTGACAATCAAAGATAAGTCCCGTATCATTGTATTAAATAAATAATACAATGGTGCGGGGCTTTTTTATAGGAAATTTCGATTTCTGAGCGATTGTGCCGAATCAAAATTTGCTATAATTCCGCAGACAGGAGGGTTTATGTTAGAGATACAGGGGCTGACCAAATCTTATGGAAAGAATGTGGCGGTCGACAATGTGAATTTTACAGTGCCGGACGGGCAGGTGGGAATCCTGCTGGGGCCGAACGGCGCCGGAAAGTCTACTATTATCAAAAGTATTGCGGGACTTTTGAGATATAAGGGAATAATCCGGATTCAGGGTCTTCCGGCCCGCACGCTGGAGGCGAAGAAAGTCTTTGCTTATGTTCCGGAGATCCCTAACATGTTCGATGCGCTTACAGTCAGAGAACATATAGAATATATCAGGATGGCATACAGCAGTACGATCACCGATGAGGAAGTGGATGAGATCCTGAAGGAATTCGAGATGGATGACAAGCAGGATAAGCTGGGCAACGAGCTGTCGAAAGGTATGATGCAGAAGGTAAGTATCTGCTGTGCGCTGGCTGTAAAACCCCAGGTGATTCTGCTCGACGAGCCGATGGTAGGCCTTGACCCGGCGGCGATCCGCATGTTAAAGGAGGTCGTATTAAAACTCAGAGATCAGGGCGTGACAGTGCTGATCAGTACTCATATGCTGGAGATGGTCGAGGATCTGTGGGATATTATGTTTGTGATGGAAAAGGGGCATATCATCGGTTCCTACACAAAGGAAGATGCAAAAGGAAGAGACCTCGATGAATTATTCTTTGCGATGACAGGCGGTGAAGACAAATGAAAGCGTTGATCTATCTGACAAAACGGAGCTTTATCAATAATCTGAAGCGTGCCGTCAGGAAACCGTCTACACTGATCGCACTTATCTTTGGCATTGTGTACGGTGTATTTATTGTGTTTTCGCTCGGAAGCCTGGCGGTCAGTATCCATATTGATTCGACAAAAGGCCTCCTGGCAATCCTGACTGTCTGGAGTATTTACGGAATATTGGGAAACTTTATGGCATATTCCTCGCGCAAAGGCATCATCTTCAAACAGGGGCATGCGCATTTTGTATTTACAGCACCTATAAGTCCGAAACTGGTGCTTATCAGCAGCGCATGGATGAATTATCTCACATCGGTGATCATCTGGATCGTGATCGCAATCGGAGCGCTTACGGTATTTCGTATTTCACCGCTGAGTACCGCTGTTGTATTCCTGGCGGGATGCGTGCTGGAACTTGTGTTTGAAGTGGCGGTGATCGTGTTCCTCTATACAAACGATCATCTGCCGGAAAAACTGATGAAAGGAATCCGCACGGGGATCAAAGTGTTCCTCATTGTGTTTACACTGGCAATCGTGCTGTATTTCCGAAGATATGGACTTACGCTGGAGAGCGCCTGGAATCTGATCGATCTCCCGGTCCTTCAGATGGTTCCGGTAATCGGATGGCAGATTGCCATATACCGGCTGATCCTGTTGGGACCAACCACACTTAATGTCATATGTTCGGTTCTGTATCTTCTTATGGTAGTGGTTTCCGCTGCGGCAGCAGTCCGCATGAAGTGTGACGGAGGATACTACGAAGAAGCGGCGAAATTCGCAGATGATTATGCAGAACTGAAGAAACGCCAGAAAAACGGCGAGATGGTGATGGGGCTTAGCGGGAAGAAACGCAGATTCCGCCATGTACGTGAAAAGATCGGCGGAAAGGGAGCCAAGGCGATATTCTACAGGCAGATTCTTGAATATAAAAAAGAAAGATTTTTCTTTTTTGATAAGATCACACTGATCTCGATTATCCTGGCGTTTGTGTTCTCATATGGACTTAGCGATGCGGCGGCAGATTCAGGCGCAGGGCAGTTGTTCCTGCTCGGCGTAGTGGCTTACGTATCCCTTGTGATGAGCGGTTATCTTGGAAAATGGGAGAGCGAACTGAAAAGTCCGTATCTGTTTCTCATACCGGATACTCCGCTGAGAAAAATGTGGTATGCTACATTGACAGAGCATATCAAAGCCTTTATAAACGGATGTATCATCTGTATTCCGATCGGTATTTTCTGGCATGTGCCTGTGATCGAAATAATATTCTGTATTATGATCTATGTAGTGATTCAGGCAGACCGGCTGTATACCACAGTTCTTGCCCAGAGCCTGCTGGGAGATGTGTTTGGAAAGACGGGCCAGAATGTACTCAGGATGTTCATACAGATGGCGCTTCTCGGTCTGGGGCTTGGCCTGGCCGTAATAGCCGGCATCTTTATAAATATGGATTTTGTCTTTCCAATCGTATTGATTTATAGTATTATGGTTACAGTGGCAATGGGAGTTCTGGCGTCTCTTCGGTTCGAGACGATGGAACAACTTGTATAGGAGGTAATACTTATGTTGGATGATAATTACGTGACAATGGAAATTGGCAAGACAAAACATATCGCACTGGTAGCGCACGATGGAAAAAAGAAAGAACTGGTAGACTGGTGCGATAGAAATAAAGAAATCCTGAAAGGGCATTTTCTCTGCGGAACAGGAACAACGGCACGCCTCATCGCAGAGCGCACCGGACTTCCGGTAAAAGGTTTTTGCAGCGGCCCGCTGGGAGGAGATCAGCAGATCGGAGCAAAGATTGTGGAAGGGCAGATTGATTTTATGATTTTCCTGTGGGATCCGCTTGAGGCTCAGCCTCATGATCCGGATGTAAAGGCTCTTCTCCGTATTGCGGTAGTATACGATATTCCGATCGCGAATAATCTTGCAACGGCGGATTTTATGCTTTATTCTAAGTTTATGGAAGAGCCGTACAGCAGACAGATCGAGAACTTTAACAAGACAATCCAGGAGCGGGTTAATAAGATGAAATAAGACGAAACTGAAACAGAGTTAATCTTACTTGACACGGGCGTTATGCCCGTGTTATTCTATACCAAGATACTTTATTGCTTTAAAGCGTAGAACTTTAAAGCGCAACGCTTTAAAGCGAATGAAAATAAGATGGGAAAGACGAGGAATGAGAAATGGTGATCAAGATCATACTGCTTATCGCATTTTTTGCAGTGATGGTGGGAGTGGGAATTTATTCGAGAAGACATGCTACAAGCGTAGACGGATTCGTGTTGGGCGGAAGATCCGTCGGCCCATGGCTGACGGCATTTGCCTATGGTACGTCGTATTTTTCCGCCGTCGTATTCGTTGGTTATGCAGGGCAGTTCGGATGGAAATACGGAATTGCGAGCACTTGGATCGGAATAGGAAATGCCGTGATCGGAAGCCTGCTGGCATGGGTGGTGCTCGGCCGGCGAACCAAGATCATGACACAGCATCTTGGCTCTAAGACGATGCCGGACTTTTTCGGTCAGCGTTATAACAGCAAGGCTTTAAAGATTGCAGCGTCAGTCATTGTATTTGTGTTTCTGATACCGTATACTGCATCGGTATATAATGGCCTGTCCAGACTGTTCGAGATGGCGTTTAACATTCCTTATACATGGTGTGTTATCGCCATGGCGCTCTTTACAGCTCTGTATGTGATACTGGGCGGTTATATGGCTACAGCCATCAACGACTTTATCCAGGGAATCATTATGCTTGTGGGTATTGTCGCAGTGATCGCTGCGGTTCTGAACGGGCAGGGAGGATTCATGAATGCAATCTCCGAGATGGCTCAGATCCCCAGCGATGTTGCCATCACAGAAGGACAGCCGGGAGCGTTTACTTCATTTTTCGGACCGGATCCCCTTAATCTTTTGGGAGTCGTCATACTTACTTCCCTGGGAACATGGGGCCTGCCCCAGATGATCGGCAAATTTTATGCGATCAAAGATGAGAAGTCCATCAATACCGGAACTGTGATTTCCACACTCTTTGCAGTGGTTGTTTCCGGAGGATGCTATTTTCTCGGAGGATTTGCAAGACTTTTTGACAGCCCGGCGATCTATGATGCATCGACAGGCGCAATTGTATATGACAGCATTATTCCGCATATGTTATCAGCCCTGCCGGATATCCTGATCGGTATCGTGGTCGTGCTGGTGCTTTCGGCTTCCATGTCCACATTATCGTCGCTGGTATTGACTTCCAGCTCTACGATGACACTGGATCTTTTGAAAGATAATGTCATGAAAAATATGAGCGAGAAGAAACAGATCGTTACCATGCAGATACTCATTGTATTTTTCCTTGTTGTGTCTGTCGTGATCGCTCTGGATCCGCCTACTTTCATCGCACAGCTCATGGGAATTTCATGGGGAGCTCTGGCAGGAGCGTTCCTCGCACCGTTTATGTACGGATTGTACTGGAAAGGAGTAACCCGTGCCGGCGTGTGGGCAGGATTTATCGCCGGAGTCGGACTGACTGTGGCGAATATGTTTATCGGATTTATCGAATCTTCGATCAACGCCGGGGCAGCGGCAATGGTACTGGGACTGATCGTTGTGCCTGTGGTGAGTCTTATTTCGCCGAAACTGGAGAAAAAGAAAGTGGATGAGATCTTTGAATGTTATGAAGAGAAAGTGGTGATATCCAGGAAAAGATCGCTGCAGGAGTAAATAAATCCTGTATTTCCCGGATCGAGAAAGTATCCGCCGGGAGATATGTATTGTTAGCGCACACGCTTTCGCTCGGTCGCAACGCAGCGGTACATAAGAGCGCAAAAGACGCGCTCTAAGTGCCGGCGCTGCTCCAACGGTGCATACACAATACATATTTCCCGGCTGCTTTCTTTCCTATTCCGAAAATCACATTTAAACGGAAGGACAAAGAACGGAACTTTCTCGATTAGGAGTTTTGTTCGACCGGTTTTCTGTAAATTCCGTGATTGTTGGGGAGACATTTCTGATTAGATGAACGTAGAAAATCAGTCGGATATAATTCTCTTGATGAACTTTTCGGGACACGAGGGAAGGGGATGCTGACGGCGACTGTGGAAGAATATTAGACAAAGTTAAAACCTGAGATACAGCGTTAATCAGGAAAATGAAGTTATCTGAGTGAAATGAGTTCTTCATTTTCCTGATTGCTTTTTGCTGTATCGCAGGTTTGTTACTTTGCCTTATGATCTGTAACCGGAGACGGAATCATCCTCTCCCCGTCTGTTCCGAATACGTGAGTCAATCCATTATATCCGATTGCTTTTCGGACGCTTTACCGAGTAAATGCCTCTCTTTCAAACGCGAATTTACAGTTTCAGATTTTTGAAGAGATCCCCAAGGCTTGTTCCGATGTCTTCGCTTTTCGGGAGAACAACCTTCTCTACAGGCTCTTCTTTGACTTCTTCAAGAGCTTTCATGCTCAGGCTGACTTTGCCGTCTTTGATTCCGATGACTTTTACTTTGACTTCATCGCCTACGTTCAGTACGTCTGACGGAACTTTAACGCGTTTCTGTGAGATCTGGGATACGTGAACCAGTCCGGAGAGCCCGTTTTCCAGTTTCACGAAGGCACCGTAATTCTGAAGTGTCTCAACTGTTCCGTTTAAAACAGTACCGATCTTCAGGTTCGCAATCTGTTCCTCGCGTGCCTTTCTCTCTTTTTCTTTCAGAATCTCACGTGCGGAGAGGACGAGACGGTTGTTTGCCTGGTCTACATCAATCACCTGTACTTCGATATCTTTCAGCAGGTATGTCTCAAGATCCTCGATATAGGTAAGGGAAAGCTTGGAAGCCGGGATAAATCCTCTTAAGCCTTCAACCATGGCGATAACACCGCCGTTTACGATACCTTCTACCTTTACAGGGAGAACAGTTTTATTCTCCATATATTCGGTAACTCTGTTCCAGGGATTGGCATCATCGATGTGATCTTCATAATCGGCCATAGTTTCAACCGGTTCATTTTCCTGTAATTCTTCTTTCATTTCTTCGCTCATTGTACAGCACCTCAACTTACTTAGATTTTCAATGCAGCCGGATTGCATGCAGTGCAATTATTATACCATAAAACAAACAGAAAAAACAACTGTGGCTTGACTATCTAAGAAAAAAATGGCAATCTGTAATAAGAACTTTGGAATAATATCATCGGTGCGTATAAAGTATGCGGATATACAGCATTGATGTGAAAAAAACAGGAGTAAAATATATGAGCAAAGAGAAAGAAAGAAAAGTATATGTGGTAGGACACAAGAATCCGGATACGGATTCTATCTGTTCCGCTATCGCCTACGCGGCTTTGAAGACAAAACTTATGGGAATCCCGCATGAGGCTCGGAGAGCCGGACAGCTGAACGAAGAGACCCAGTATGTGCTGGAACGTTTCGGCGTGAAGGTACCCAGGCTGCTGTCCGATCTCAGGGAGCAGATCAAGGATGTAGAGCTGAAGGAAGTGGACGGTCTGAGGAGCAGCGTCTCCATACGTGCTGCCTGGGAGAAAATGCAGGAGTCTAATATACATACGCTGCCGGTGACACGGGATGGAAAACTGGAAGGCGTTATTACAATTGGAGATATTGCCAAGACTTACATGGAAGTGTATGACAGCACGATCCTTTCTAAGGCAAGAACACAGTACCGCAATATTGCCCAGGCTGTGGACGGGGAAGTGCTTACGGGGAATGAGCACAGTTATCTGCTGAAAGGAAAGGTTGTGATCGCCGCATCCAGCAGGATACTGATGTCAGATTTTATCAATAAAGACGACCTTGTTATCATGGGAGACCGGAAGGATGCGCAGCAGTGCGCTATCGACGTATCTGCGAGCTGTATGGTGGTCTGTCAGAATGCCCCGGTATCAGAACACATACTGAAACAGGCTGAGGAGAAACAGATCGTGATTATACGTACGCCTCACGATACATTTACGGCTGCGCAGCATATCAACCAGAGTATTCCGGTAAAATATTTCATGACGAAAGAAAATCTTGTCACATTCAAGATGAAGGACTACGTGGATGACGTGAAAGACGTTATGGCTCGTAAAAGGTTCCGGGATTTCCCGATTATCGATAATAAAGGCAAGTTCCTCGGACTGATCTCCAGACGTCGTCTTCTGAATGTGAGGAAAAAACAGGTCATCCTGGTGGATCACAATGAGAAGAACCAGGCGGTTGACGGAGTGGAAGAGGCGGAAGTTCTTGAGATCATCGATCATCACAGACTGAGCAGTATAGAAACTATGGGGCCGGTATTTTTCCGCAATCAGCCGGTAGGATGTACCGCTACGATTGTCTATCAGATGTACCAGGAAGCGGATATCATAGTAGAGCCGGTCATCGCCGCCCTGCTTTGTTCCGCCATTATTTCCGATACGTTGATGTTCCGCTCGCCCACATGTACGCCCCTTGATGAAAATTCGGCGCGAAAACTTGCCGAGATTGCAGGCGTGGATGTGGAGTCACTGGCTCAGGAAATGTTCAACGCCGGCAGCAACCTGAAAGGAAAGAGTGCGGAAGAAATCTGCTTTCTTGATTTCAAACAGTTTACAGTCAACGATACGGTGTTTGGAGTCGGGCAGGTCAACTCCATGAGCGCAGATGAATTAAAAGAGATCCGCAAGATCGTACAGCCTCATCTTGAGAAAGCGCGCAGCAATCACGGACTCAATATGATCTTCTTCATGCTGACCAATATTATTACCGAATCTTCCGAACTTCTCTGCTGCGGACCGGAGGCGCGGGAGAAGATATTGAGCGCGTATGATCTGCCGGAGGATACAGAATCGATCATGCTCAGAGGCGTGGTGTCCAGAAAGAAACAGCTTGTGCCCACTCTGGTAGGCGCACTGCAGCAGTAGGAGATAAAGTATGGCAAAACAGACATGGAAACCGGGAAATATGATCTATCCTCTGCCGGCTGTCATGGTGAGCACAGCGGATAAAAAGGGAAACAGCAATATACTGACTGTTGCATGGACAGGAACCGTGTGTACAAATCCGCCAATGGCATATATATCAGTCCGCCCGGAGCGATATTCCTACCACATGATCAAAGAGAGCGGAGAGTTTGTTATTAATCTGACTACAAAAAAACTGATCCGTGCTACAGATTATTGCGGCGTCCGTTCGGGAAGAGATGTGGACAAATGGAAAGAATGCCGGCTGACAAAGAGCAGCGCCAAGTCTCTTAAATATGCGCCGGTGATCGAAGAGGCTCCGGTCAATATCGAATGTAAGGTAAAGAGTATCCAGGAACTGGGAAGCCACCATATGTTTCTCGCAGAAGTGACGGCAGTGCAGGTGGATGAAACATATATGGACGAAAAAGGCAAATTTGATCTGAACCGTACCGGGCTGATCGCCTATTCCCACGGCGAATATCTGGATCTGGGAACGAAGCTTGGAACATTCGGATACAGTGTGCGTAAGAAGCAGACCGCACGAAAGCCAAAAGCGGCGGGCGGCAGAAAAGCAAATGCC
>ERZ1090862.567-NODE-568-length-16550-cov-7.487360_pt1 | contig 16550 bp, 15 predicted proteins | sample MGYA00478481_ERZ1090862 | MGnify/ENA primary metagenome ERZ1090862 (study PRJEB33644, sample SAMEA5815745) | chicken gut metagenome | biome: Chicken; feature: Gastrointestinal Tract; material: Caecum | place: Ireland | collected 2019-01-01 | study: A study of the... | reverse complement strand
CGTATCTGCTCCCTTTTCAAACGATTTTCCTTTCCTGAGTCGGTACGAAAAATCGGAATTTTTATTCATAGCGCACCATCTCTCTTTTTAGCCTCTGCATAATCTTCTTCTCCAATCTGGAGATATAAGACTGCGAGATTCCGAGAAGATCTGCCACTTCTTTCTGTGTCTTTTCCCGTCCTTCAGGATTATCAAGCCCGAAGCGCATCTTTACGATCAGTTTTTCCCGGTTAGAGAGTTTATTGAGCGCCCGGATAAGAAGCTTTCTCTCTACCTCATTTTCCAGGTCACGGTATATCGTATCCTCGTCTGTTCCGAGGATATCTGACAGGAGCAGTTCATTTCCGTCCCAGTCCACATTGAGGGGTTCATCGATAGAAACTTCAAGTTTTGTCTTGCTGTTACGCCTCAGATACATCAGAATCTCATTTTCAATACATCGGGAAGCATAGGTGGCCAGCTTGATCTTCTTCGTAGGATTAAACGTATTGATTGCCTTGATCAGCCCGATTGTGCCTATGGAGATCAGATCTTCCACTCCTACCCCAGTATTATCAAACTTCTTTGCAATATAAACAACAAGACGAAGATTATGCTCAATAAGCGTCTTTTTTGCATTTTCATCGTTTTCTGTGCCCAGCCGGCTGATCATCTCCTTCTCCTGACTGCTCTCCAACGGCGGCGGGAGGATTTCTGTTCCTCCTATGTAATGGATTTCTTTCCCGCTTCCCAATATCAGGCTTCTGATATCCGGTATGATCCGCATCCTGAATTTGTGCGGTACTGCTGCATTTACTAACATCCAGTCTCCTCCTAATCTTATATTTAAATTATGATCTTATCCGGAAAAGATTGCCGGATTCAGGATCATTTCATATTCTCTGTCACCGGACAGACTCTCTTCTCCTATCCCGAGCAGGGGATTTTCTATCCATCTATCCTCTTCCATGTGAACGCATATCCTTTTCACCCGGAATACTTTCATCACCGACTCCCCGCTGACACAGCGGTAAGGAATCAGACGGAACCCTTTTTCCAATTCTATATGATCTGATATTTCTGCCGCTGTCTCCGGGGTGATGATATTCACCGGTTCACCCGTATAACAGTCTCTCAGTTCATTTCCTGTATCGAGAAGGGCTTTCACCGGCTTTTCCCCCTGATCTGTGTACAGTGTCGCTCGCAGGATCATGCTTTGCCGCCTGTGCATATATGAGATCATTTTCCACAATTTCAGGATGATCACATAACTTACAGCAGCTGCGGCATAAAATATACTCACATAACGCATATACGGACGAAACAGTTGCATTACTCCGCCTGTCAGAAGAGCCGCTACATACAAAAGCACGAATGCCTGTACGAACTGCGAGAGCCGCAAAATCCGAAGTCCTGCGCATAACATCGCGCTGCTCACTATTATATGAAAAACAAGCAGCTTGATCATTGCGGTAAACGGAGCAGCAATCACCAGGCAGGTCAGGAAGCTGCCGAGTGCGCCGCCCAGAAGGAGCCGGCTATAAGGCCGCCCATTATTCATCAAACGGTTTACGATCAGAAGGAGAAGACTGTCCAACATGAAATTCTCCAGAAAAAACACATCTATGTACAACTCATAGTACATGTCTCACCTTCTTTCCCTCCGGTAACAATCCGGAATTTATTATATCGCCTGAATGGGAATAAAATTTGTCAGATGATGACAGACAAAAAAGATATATTTCGACAAAAAAGACCCTGTGCGGAATATTTCCACACAGAGTCTTACTGATATGCTGTATCTTTTATGTACCCTTATTTCTTAAAGAAATCCGGGATCTTGATAGACTGTTCTTTTACATTGCTGGACGGAGTCCTCGGCTGAAGTGTCGGCATTGTACCGCCCTGTGGTCTTGCAGCACCTGTTGAACCGGTCCGCTTCTCGCTGTCAAGACGGCTTCTCACCGGTGACTCACCGTTTGGCAGGATCGATCCGACTTTCTGCTGTCCTTCCAGTCTTGCTTTGAGCTTGGACGCACTGCCGCCTACATTGTGCAGGCCTGTCGCGATGACAGTGATCGTACACTCGTCAGACTTCGTATCATCATACATAGCACCAAAGATGATGCTTGCGCTCTCTCCTGCAAGCTCCTGTACATAATCAGCTGCATCAGAAGCATCCATAAGAGTGATATCACCAGATACATTGACAATGACATTGGAAGCACCTTGGATCGTTGTCTCAAGCAGCGGGCTTGCAACTGCTTCTTTGACAGCCTCGAGAGCCTTGTCGTCGCCGCGTCCGGAACCGATACCGATATGTGCAATACCCTTGTCCTTCATAACTGTCTGGATATCTGCGAAATCCAGATTGATCAGAGACGGCACATTGATCAGGTCCGTAATACCCTGGATACCCTGCTGAAGTACCTCATCCGCTTTTTTAAGCGCCTCAGGCATTGTCGTGCGTCTGTCTACAACTTCCAGAAGTTTATCATTCGGGATCACGATGATCGTGTCAACATTTTCTTTTAATTTATCAATACCGTTCAGTGCATTCTGCATTCTCGTCTTGGACTCAAAACGGAACGGCTTCGTAACGACGCCTACAGTCAGAGCGCCCTGCTCTTTGGCGATCCGCGCGATCACCGGAGCTGCTCCTGTACCTGTTCCACCGCCCATACCGCAGGTAACGAATACCATATCCGCACCTTTGAGTGCTGCTGAGATCTCTTCTGAACTTTCCTCTGCTGCTTTCTCTCCTACTTCAGGCTGTGCACCCGCACCGAGACCCTTGGTAAGTTTCTCACCGATCTGCATAAGAGTCGGCGCCTTACAGAGCTGCAGCGCCTGCTTATCTGTATTCACTGCGATAAATTCCACGCCCGCGATCTGTTCGTCGATCATACGGTTCACAGCGTTGTTTCCACCGCCGCCTACTCCGACAACAATTATTCTTGCGGCCGCTTCTGATTCATTGGTCTTAATTTCTAACAAGAGTATTTCCTCCTTTGTCGTCTTATTAATTTCTTATACATCCCGATTTTTTTGATTGAACGCTATAATTCAATAAGTATATAATAAAGTCTTTTTGGCAAATAATCAATAGATTTTTTCTTATTTTTCTGATTTTTTAGACAGCAGGTACAAACCTGATCGCTGACGACGAATCATCGTAATTCTCAAGGTGCAGCGTACCGGCCGTATCCGGATAGAGTTCCGCGATCTTTTTCAGGATCGGTTCCACCTGTGCGAGCCGCGCTTCATAATTATCCTCTCCGAGCAGTACTTCCACGCTGCCGAAATACAGTGCGATACCGCTGTCAACACAGACGACCCTGTCCGGGACAAGGCTGTATTTTGCAATATATACAGTCGCGTCCATGATCCTCCGGAATATGCCGCTGTCCTCCACAGGGAGCACGCTCCCCAGCTCCACCTTTGATACGTCAAATACGAGCCCCTCAATGTGGGGAACTCCGTCCAGGACTTCCTTCGTCCGCAGACACGCTGTTCCGTCCCTGTCAAAATACAGGAAAGCGCCGTCATAATCTACATATCCAAGCATTTCCTTCTCCCGGACTGTCACGTGGACCGTCCAGGGATTCTTCAGTGAGACCGTCATGCTCTCCACTGCCGTGGGCACCTCCGCCCCGAGATAATCGTATTTCAAGAAAAGATATAAGGTATTGACCGACAGCTTATCGTTCTCTATCCATGCCAGGATCGAGCTCTCGCCGTAATATTCATTGCCCTCCACCTCGATCGACCGGGTCCGGAAACCGAACACTACGATCGCGGCGAACAGTATCACGACCGCCAGCACTGCCAGCACGATCTTCCATGCTTTTCTCCTGTGCTTTCTTTTCTTCATGGTATTCCTCCTTGCACCGCCGAAAAAGACTCTAGATACAGGCGATGGTACTATTCTATCAGATTGGACACGCTCAGGACAAGCCCCATTTCCAGAAGCAGAAACACAACAGATGTCCCTCCATAGCTGATAAACGGCAGTGTGATCCCCGTATTCGGGATCGTATTCGTCACGACTGCGATATTCAGGATCACCTGGATCATCATATGGGCCATCGCCCCTGATGCGATCAGCGCCCCGAGCAGATCCTTCGCCTTGGTCGCGATCACAAAGAAACGCCAGATCAGTACAAGGAACAGCAGGACGATCACCGAGGCTCCTGCCAGGCCCAGTTCTTCGCAGATAATAGAAAATATCATGTCATTCTGTGCCTCAGGAAGAAACCCCAGCTTCTGCACACTGTTTCCGAGTCCTCTCCCGAACAGGCCTCCGCTTCCGATCGCATAAAGTCCCTGGAGCGTCTGGTAGCCTTTCTCGTACTTCTCCGGGTTCCTCCAGATCGCCAGACGCTCAAGCCGATAGCTCTCCAGCGCCAGAAAGACCGCCATGAATCCGATCCCTGCCGTCCCCATCCAGATAAACTGGGAGTACTTCGGACTTGCCGTAAAAACGACGATCACCGCGATCCCCAGGATGATGATCGCAGTGCTCAGATTGCTCGCGCCGACAAGTGCGACGATGGGCAGCACGGAGAGCATCACCAGGACCAGCGTCGAGAACTTTCCCATTCTCCTGACATTTCTGCTGACCAGCCATGCCAGGAACAGGATGACAGCCACTTTTGCAAACTCCGAAGGCTGAAAAGAAAGCGGGCCCAAAGACAGCCATCTTTTGGACCCGTTATACTCATCTCCGAAGAACATGACGGCAACGGAAAGGAGGATCGCCGCCAGATACCCCGGCACTGCCAGCGGCACCCATCTGTGGTAGTCGATCTTCGCGGTCACAGCCATCCCCGCAAGCCCCAGAAGAGTGGCGAATCCCTGCTTCTTCAGATAATACAGAGAATCATGGAACTTCACCTGCCCATTATAGGCACTGGTGCTGTACAGGATGACCAGGCCGATCCCAACCAGGATCAGCACTGTCACAAGCAGCGTATCGTCATACCGCCGTTTCTTCACAGAACGCTCCAATAAAAATCCACTCCCTACAGCTGATTTACAAGTTCTTTGAATTTATCTCCGCGTTCTTCGTAATTTTTAAACATGCCCCAGCTCGCACATGCCGGAGACAGAAGCACTGCGTCTCCGGGCTGCGCACACTCTACGCACTTTGCAAATGCCTCTTCAAATGTATCTGCCATCTCGATCTCGTTAAATCCGAGCCTTCTCGCAGTCTGGGCGATCTTCTCCCGGGTTGCTCCGAGAAGGACCAGTTTCTTCACCTTTCCGTCAAAAGCCTGGATCCACTCATCGTAGGAAGACTCTTTGTCATAGCCGCCTCCGATCAGGACCGTAGGACGGTTCATCGCCTGGATGCCTCTGATCGCGGCGTCCGGGTTCGTCCCCTTGGAATCATTATAATACGCCACACCGTTCTTCTCCGCGACAAATTCGATCCGGTGCGCCACGCCCTGGAACTCCTTCAGCGTCTTCCGGATGATCTCCATCGGCGTGCCATAGGCATAGGCCATAGCGACCGCTGCCATCGCATTTTCGTGGTTGTGCGTGCCCAGAATATTCAGTTCATCTACACTGCACACAGGGATCTTCTCATCGATATCACAGATGATATTCCCATCCTCAAGATAAACTCCCTTTTTCAGTTTACGCCGGCTGCTGAAATATAGAACCTGCGCGCCCGTTTTTTCTCCGAATGCCCTGGTCTCCTCGTCCTCATAGTTCAGGACACACACATCCTCTGCCGTCTGGTTCTCCGCGATCCGCTCTTTCGCCTCAATATATGCCTGCATCGTGTGATGCCTGTTCAGGTGGTCCGGCGTGATATTCAGGATAGCGCTCACCTTCGGGTGGAATGTATGTATCGTCTCCAGCTGAAAGCTGCTGATCTCCGCCACCACGACCGATTCCTCCGTGGTCTCCCAAGCGGCGCTCGTATAGGGGTTGCCTATATTTCCAACCACAAAGACACTGTCCTTATAATTTTTCATGATCTCGCCAAGCAGGGCTGTTGTCGTCGTCTTCCCGTTCGTCCCTGTAATTGCCAGAACATCTCCTCTGCCGAACACGTAGGCTAGTTCGATCTCTCCCCAGATCGGGAGCCCGTGCGCGCGCATCTGCTCCACGATCGGAAGATCGGTCGGAACCCCCGGACTCATGACTACAAGCGAAAGCTCGTCCAGAAGTCCTTCCAGCTGCTGTCCCGTAAGTTCGCCGAGCAGGATCTCCACATTCTGTCCTTCTTCAGGCGATATCTTCGCCAGGATCTCTTCCCGGTCCAGCCGGTCGTTCCCGTCATAGAGAACAACCTCCGCACCTTCCCTGAGAAGGAGACGGCAGGCAGATTCCCCGCTGATTCCGGAACCGAATACAAGTACTTTCTTTTCTCTGATATCCATTTTCTATACCCCCATTAATGCGATCAGGCAGAGAAGCGCCGTGATCACGGAAAATACAGCGACCACTCTTGTCTCCGACCATCCGCACAGCTCAAAGTGATGGTGGATCGGAGCCATCTTAAACAGGCGCTTTCCCCCGGTTTTCTTAAAATAAGTAACCTGAAGTATTACAGAAGCCACTTCTACCAGATAGATAAATCCGACAATGATGATAAACAGCGGCATCTGCATCATATACGCAGTTCCTGCCACAAATCCGCCCAGAGCAAGCGAACCCGTATCTCCCATGAACACGCTGGCAGGATATACGTTAAACAGAAGGAATCCCAGCAGCGCCCCTACGACCGCGCAGGTGATCGGCTCAATGCCGCTCTGTGTTCCGACCGCCACAACAGTAAAGAAGGTTGCCACGAGAACCGTTACACTTGATGCCAGACCGTCCAGTCCGTCCGTAAAATTCGTGCCGTTGACCGTCCCGATCACGGCAACAAAAAGGACCGGAACCGCCAGCCATCCGATATCCCAGTAGAATCCTCCGGAAAACGGGACAAGCAGGGTCAGCGGGATATGTGCCACTTTCACGATATAGAATGCGAAGACCGCCGTCACAACGATCTGAAGCGCCATCTTCTGCATCGGGAGCAGACCGTCGGAACGCTTCAGGACGACCTTCAGGTAATCATCGAGAAAGCCGATCAGGCCGAACGCCACTGTCAGGAAAAGCACCGGGATGATCTTCGGATAGTCCTTCACATAAAACAGGGACGTCACGATAATAGCCGCGAGGATTATGATTCCCCCCATCGTAGGAGTCCCCGCTTTCTTCAGATGAGACTGAACCCCTTCCACACGCTCTGTCTGCTTCATTTTCAGTTTCCGCAAAAACGGTATGACCACAGGGCCCAGCACAAGGCTCACCGCAAATGAGATCAATACCGGAATCACTACATGACTGCTCATAAATCCACCTCTTCATCTCTTTTGTCTCTATCAACAATTTCAGCCGCGCCGGACTGTACGGCTGCCCGCCTTTCTCCTGCCGCACGGCTGAATTCCAATACAGTATAACCCATCGGTCAGCTTTTTTCAATCCCGAGATAGGGAAGGACATTGTCGTAAATACTCCTCAGCACAGGGGCTGCGATCGTGCCGCCGTAGTACACGCCCTGGGGATTGTGGATCACGACCATCCCCAGGACCACCGGGTCTTCCGCCGGGGCAAATCCGAGAAACGAGGCGATATATTTGTTAGCGCTGCGGGGAAGCGTCTGCGAGGTTGCAGTTTTTCCTCCAATAGAGTAGCCTTCAATATACCCGTTCTTTCCCGATCCTTCCTCGACTACGCTTTTCAGGAGCGTACGCATCGTCTCGGACGTCTTCTCCGAGACGATCCCCTCCTGCACCTCGTACTCGAACTCCTCGATCACCTCTCCGCCGCTGTCAAGGACCGCCATCCCGAGATGAGGGGTGATCCGCCTGCCCCCGTTTACGATAGAGCTCACCGTGGTGGCAAGCTGGATCGGCGTGATCTGAAAGGACTGTCCGAACGTCATCGTGGCAAGCTCCACGGTCCCGATATCTTCTTTTTTATGCATGATCGTCCCCGCCTCGCCCGGCAGGTCTACGTTAGTCAGGCTGAGAAGTCCGAATTTTTCAAAATAGTCATAGAACTTCTCTGCGCCAAGCCGCAGGCCGATGTCGATAAACACCGGATTACACGAGTTCTGGATACCCTGTACAAATGTCTCGCTCCCATGCCCTCCCACTTTGTGGCAGCGGATCTTCCGGTCCTCCACAATGCGGTAACCGGGACACATGAAGGTGTCGTCCAGCGACACGACACCCTCCTCCAGGCAGGCGGAAGAGGTGATGATCTTGAATGTAGATCCGGGCTCATAAGTATCATTGATGCACCCGTTCCTCCACATCTGGTTGAGCTGATCCTGGAGTTCCTCATCAGACAGTGTTTCCTCATCCACCCCCGTATTCAGTTCATAAGGGTCGTTCAGGTTGAATTCAGGCACATTTACCATGGCGTAGATCTCCCCGTTCTGCGGGTTCATGAGCAGGATGGAGACACTGTCCGCCTGCTTTTCCTCCATTGCCTTCAGCGCCGCCTGTTCACAGTACGACTGAATATTGTAGTCCAGGCTCACCTTCAGCGTCTCCCCGGCGACCGGTTCGATCCTGTCCTCCGCCACCCCGTCCAGCTCGATCCCCCTGGCGTCAGTGGTAGTCAGGATGGTTCCGTTCGTTCCTTTTAAATATGCTTCATATTTTACCTCCAGGCCGATGATTCCCTGATTGTCGCCCCCTGTAAACCCGAGGACTTTAGAAGCCAGCTCATTGTATGGATAGTATCTCTTATAATCCTCGTCCACCTTCACTCCTGCAAGATCATAATTCCTGATCCGGTCTCCTGTCTCCTTCTCCACATTTGTCTTGATCTTCTCCATGGAGGAAACCTTCTCTACTTTTTTTCGCACTTCTGCTGCATCAAGCCCAAGTTCTGAAGCCAGCACCTCTGTCACCCGGTCAGGATCTTCAATCTGGCGGTGGATCACGGAGATGGTGCACACTGTTTTATTGGTTGCCAGGACCACGCCGGTTCTGTCCACGATCTCTCCCCGCGCCGCCTTGATCTCCCGTTCGCGCTCGTGGAGGTCTTGGGCCAGCTCCTGATAATATTCTGCGTCGAAGATCATAAGATAGACAAGCCTGCCGATCAGACTGAAGATCATGACTACCGCACACAGAAACACCACAAGGATTTTCTTCTTATTATAAGTCTTATTCTTCATAACAAAACAAACCCTGCAAAAGATATTTCTACAATTTATTATCTCTTTTGCAGGGTTATTCATATTTCTTTTCCGATCATTCGCCTGTATCTGTGTCAGCCCAGTCATCCAGGTCCGGATCGTAATTTTCATCAATGTAGGCTCCGTCCGGATTATCGTAAGTATCCTCATACTCTGAGTCGTAGTCTGAATATTCTGTCTCGCCGAAGCTTGCTCCGGTCTGCGCTTCCTCAGCCTCACTCTCCTCGATGGTAGTAATACCGAGATACGGGAAAGCCTCCTCCATGATCCGCTTTGACAGGTCCAGGACAAGCGCGCTGTTCTCCTGGGACTCTGCGTTCGGCTCATCAATGACAACATAGATCATAACTTCCGGATTCTTCTGCGGAGCATAGCCGATATAGGAAAGAAGATAATTTCCATTGCCTCGGGGCAGCTTTTCCGCAGTCCCCGTCTTGGCGCCGATGTCATATCCTTCTACCTGCGCCCTCTGGCCGGTTCCATAATCCATTACTGCCTTCAGATATGTCTTGATCTGTTCCGAAGTCTCAGAGGAAACGGTTTTTCTCAAAAGCACCGGATCCTTTGTCTCTATCACGCTGCCATCCTCATCCTGGATCTGCTTTACCACATGAGGTTCATAATAATATCCTCCGTTGATCAGAGAACAGAACGCAGACGCCATCTGTGTCATCGTCACATTGAAGCTCTGTCCGAAGGAGTTTGTCGCCAGGTCGATGGGCGTCATCGTATCCGCCGTAAAGAGCAGAGCCGAGGTGTCCGCCTCCGCCGGGAGGTCAATGCCCGTGTACTCTCCGAATCCGAAGATGTGCTGGTATTTCGTAAAATTTTCCACTCCGATCGCCTCAGCCATATTCATCAGCGCAACATTGCAGGAATTTGCCACAGCATCCTGGACCGTCTCTGTCCCGTGGCCGCTCCGCAGATGGCAGCCGATATTCACGCCGCCCACCTCCAGCGATCCTCCGCAGTAATAAGTCTCATCGCCCGTCAATGTCCCGGTCTCCAGCCCCGCCGCTACAGTAAACGGCTTCATCGTAGATCCCGGTTCAAAAGCATCGCTGACACAAAAGTTGCGCCACAGCTCACTCATGGCGTCGAGCTGCTCATCCTCACTCATGGCATCCCACTCTTCCTCTGTGTAAAGGATGGACAGATCTCTCGGATCATTGAGATCGAAATTAGGATAAGATGCCTCGGCAAGGATCTCACCTGTATTCGGGTTCATGATGATCACTGCCGTATTCCTGCTTCCCGGCTCTCCCTCTCTCGCCTCGCCGGCATGAGCCTCATTGAACTCAAGGATGCATTTTTCCGCAATACTCTGAAGCGTCACGTCGATCGTTGACACAACTGTGTTTCCGTTTTTTGCAGCCTTCACCGTTCTTTCCACGGAAGAATCACTGTCAAAGTACCCGTACTCTCTTCCGTCAGTGCCGTTAAGGAGATCATTGTAGGCGCTCTCTATCCCGATCGCCCCTGCATTTCCCGAGTAGGTAAACCCGATCACATCACTTGCAAGGGAACCGTAGGGATATGTTCTTGTGTAGTCGTCTTCCAGCCATACTCCCTGCACATTCGGATAGTTTTCATCGTCCTCGTCTATCTCTTTGAACCGCTGTGCAGTCTCATAGTCCACATCCGTTGCCAGGACCGCATATCTTGTGTCAGGGCGCTCTTTGATCACGTTCCTCACCTTCTGCTCGTCAATGCCGAAGCAGTCCCTGAGCACTTCGATGGTAGGTTCAATATACTCTTCCTTATCCGTCATAACGACCACATCCAGGATCACATTATAGACACGTTCACTTGTTGCGATCTTCGTCCCGTTGCGGTCCACGATGTCGCCGCGCTTATAGGGGATCGTCCTGCTGTCATAGTTCTGCTGATCCAGCACGATCTTCGTGTACCTGCTGCCCTTTGTGACATTGATCCAGGTAATCCTGCCGATAAGAACAACAAAAGCCAGTATAACTGCCATAAATAGCATTACCAGCTTCCGTTGCATTCTGATTGGAAATTTTTTCGTCAAAAACTCAAATCTGTTTTTTCTTCTTTTTCTTCCAGCCATTTTCAATAATCCTTAATTTGAAATATCCTGTGACTGGGCAAGCACACCGTCCTCCGGAATGCTGTCATACTGTTTTACATAACCGCTGGCCGGGCTCTCATATTCGATCACGGTTCCCTGTGACTCGTATACCATGCCCATCTCATTCATGGCCTTGTCGCGGACCTCTTCCAGATTGACAGAATCCTCAGCCGCGTTGTACGCTGTATTGTTTGCCTCTGTAAGATTCGCGAGATCCTCCTGCAGAGTGGTGAGGTTTTCCGAATGATTCACCACTTCTGACTGCAGCCTCAGATACATCACACAGAGGAAAACTGCGCAGAACGCTGCGGCAACAAGAAATACCGCATACGCCGGATTGATATTCATCGCCCGGTTCCTGTTTCTCACCACCTGGCGGCTCACATGCTGCGGAGCCTTTCTCCTGCGTGTCTCCGGTCTTCTCTTCGGCAGAGCCTCCGCCTGCTGCGCCGCACTTCCGTACACATAGAACTGTCTCCGGTCCATACTTGAAATATTTCTTCTTCTGTAATCCGATGTACGTCTTCCTGCCGCCATTGCGAAAAGCTCCTTTCCCAGTCTCATCCATCCTTTCGGGCTCTCCCCTTCCCTGCCGGATGCTGTTGTTCCCGCACGTGCTTCCCTCTAAAAGCCTGTGCAGATTATGTCTCAAATACTCCCTTAAAGCGAACCCCGTTCAAAAATCCTCAGTTTTGCGCTCTTGGATCGGCTGTTCGCCGCCATCTCTTCCTCCGACGGAAGGATGGGCTTTCTTGTGATCACTTTCCCTTTAGATGTCTTCCCACAGACACAGACCGGAAAGTAACTTGGACAGGTACACGGATTCTCATTCTTGCGGAATGCACTTTTTACGATCCTGTCCTCCAGCGAATGAAATGTAATGATACAGATCCGTCCCCCCGGATTCAACATGTCGATCATGTCATCCAGCGAATCCTTCAGCACATCGAGTTCATGGTTCAGCTCGATCCGGATCGCCTGAAACGTTCTCTTCGACGGATGGCCGGATGTCTTCTGCACCTTCATCGGAATCGCATGCCGTATAATCTCATTCAGCTGTCCCGTTGTCTCGATCGGCGCTTTCTCCCGCTCAGCCGCGATATGCTTCGCAATATTCTTTGCAAATCTGTCTTCCCCGTAATCGCGGATAATGCGGTAAAGCTCCGCTTCGCTGTAGTCATTGACAATGTCTCTCGCCGTCATCTTCTGCCGCCGGTCCATCCGCATATCAAGCGGTGCGTCCACACGGTAGGAAAATCCTCGTTCTGCCGTATCCAGCTGATAGGAGGAAACTCCCAGATCCAGCGTGATGCCGTCGACTCTGTCAATTCCCAGCTCATGGAGCCTTGGCTTCATATCACAATAATTGCTCCTGATTATCGTGACCTTCTCCCCGAAGCCTTCCAGGCGTTTTCCCGCTGCCTCGATCGCATCGGCGTCCTGGTCTATTCCAATTAATCTCCCCTTGTCGCTTAAACGTCTGCACACTTCAGAAGCATGTCCGCCTCCGCCCAGCGTTGCGTCAACATAAATGCCGTCCGGTCTGACGTTAAGCCCGTCCACTGTCTCATGCAGCAGGACTGATGTGTGCTCGAATGCCATGATTTCCTCCTTGTGCTGTTATTTTTTCACAGAAATGCGAGATGATACCCATCAGATCCTGATTCCGATGGCCTCCATCCTCTCTGCGATCGCGTCCAGATCTTCCTCGCTGACCTGGCTGCGCTCTTCCCAGAGAGCTTTATCCCAGATCTCAACGCGATCCTGGACTCCCACCAGGACCACGTCTTTCTCCAGGTGAGCCGCTTTCCTCAGCGACGGCGGCACAAGCACTCTCCCCTGCTTGTCAAAACTGCCCTCCGAAGCGCTTCCGAAGAAATAACGTTTGAAAATTCTGGCATCCTTGTTCATCCGTGGTAAGGTTTCAAGCTCGGCAACGAATTTGTTCCATTCTTCCTGAGAGTATACAAAGAGGCAGCCTTCCAGTCCGTTACAGATGACAAAACTGTCACCCAGGTCATCCCTTAGCTTTGCCGGGATGATGAGTCTTCCCTTTTCATCAATGCTATGGTTAAACTCTCCTAATAACATCCGGAACCCTTTCTCTAAATGTGAGCCTCCACATCGCTCCCCACTTTATGCCACTGTCCACCACTTCTCACCACTTGTCCCCATTGTAAACCACTGCGTTCCCTTTTTCAACCCCCTTTTTTGAAATTTTCATGTTTCAGCAGACCTGCCGCAAAGCACTGAATCCTGCAGGATTTCCGGGCAAAACAAAAATATGGGGTACAAGGAAATTCCTTGTACCCCATATTTTGTGTTTACGCTGTTTTCACCCTCCGCAGAGGCGTGTTTTCCTATTCGGACAGACTGTTCAGATAATCAGTAACCGCACTGTAGTTCACTTCTGCAACTGCTCTCTCCTTGTTCGACTCATGGATATCATACGCTGAATATGCAAGCCATGCAACCAGCGCCACCGCCACAACAGCGAGAACTGTCTTGCGGACTATGCTCATCATCCGCTCTTTCCGCATGGTCTGCTTCCGGTTTGCCTTTTCCTTCTTATATCTGTCTACTTTTTCCTGACTCATTTTGCCGTTACTCCTTCCGTCACGCTGAATTATAGCTATTTTAACACAAAATCAGCTATAATACAACAATTATCCCGCCGTCATTCGCATACATCGTGCTGATCCCCGCGGTATCCACAATAAAACTGGACTTCACCTTCAACCGCTCCAGAAGGAGGTCTTTCACCTCTTTTGCCCGTTCCGGACAGTTGCAGTGGGCGACAGCGAGAACTTTCTGCGACGGATCTACCGCATCTTTCTGGATGCAGTCAGCCATCTTGACAAGCGCGCGCTTCACTCCCCGCGCCTGTCCCAGCTGGCAGATCGTCCCTTTCGGAGTGGAACCCATGACCGGCTTGATGTTCAGAGCGCTCGCCACAAAGGACTTGATTCCTGTAAGGCGACCGTTCTTGCGGAGCGTGTCAAGATTCTCAAGGACAAAATACGTGTGCTGCCCTTCAATATAGGACTCAACTGTCGAAACGACCTCCTCAAAAGACATCCCCTTCTCTTCACATTCGCGGATCTTCATGGCGATCAGCGTCTCTCCCACCGATGCGGACCTGGAATTAAATACATAGATCTTCTTGTCGCCGTGTTCCTCCTCATACAGTTTCTTTCCCAGTTCAGCACTGTTATACGAGCCGCTCAGCTCGGAAGAAAGTGTTACTGCATATACCCGCTCTGCACTGCAGCAGTACAGTTCCATATATTTTTCCGGGGACGGGCAGGATGATTTCGGACATTCCGGACTGGCCGCAGCACGCCTGAGGAAATCCGCCTGATCAAAAGTCTCATCATCAATCACAGTGACACCGCCCACTTCCATGCTCAGCGGCGCTGTCTCGTATATCCCGCTCTCCTTCATCTCTTCTGTAAGCTCGCCGCAGCTGTCAACAATGATTCTATAATCCATAACATATCCTCCCGAACCACAAATTGCATTTTGTTTTTCCATTACATGTAGTTTTAAATACCACATATGAATATATCACACTTTGATCCGCTTGGGAAGTCCTTTTTTCATCTTCCGGACAGAATTGAATGATCCTGAACAAGTCAAATAAAATACAGGGGAAGAAAGATCTGTTTCATACATCTTTCTTCCCCTGTATATGATTTTCCCGGATCCTCATCCGGCTCTTTATCCCTCCAGCTTGATCCTTCTCGATATTCCGAGCGCGATCCCCATCTCAGCCATAAGGAACAGGACCGCCGTTCCTCCGTAACTGATGAATGGCAGGATGATTCCCGTTGACGGAAGGATTCCGGTGACAACCGCAATGTTCAGGATGACCTGAAGAGCGATATGTACAAAAATACCGGTCGCAATCAGTGATCCGTACAGATCCGGCGCGTTCTGCGCAATGAACATCAGCCGGTACAGCAGGAAACCGAACAGGCACAGGATCACCAGAACGCCAAACACGCCGAGTTCCTCACAGATAATGACAAGGATCCAGTCATTCTGCGCCTCCGGAAGGATTCCCAGCTTCTGGGTGCTGCTTCCGAGTCCCTTCCCGAAAAAGCCTCCGGAGCCGATCGCATACAGCCCCTGCATGACCTGAAAACTTCCGCTGTCCGCGCTTGCCTCCGGGTTCAGCCAGGAAATGATCCTCTGAAGCCTGAAATTATCGCTGTTCGCCGCTGTCACTGAGAGGATTGCGATCACCACTCCTGCTGCCGCGGCCACAATTCCCAGGGAAACAAGAAACGGCTTTGTTTTGGGATGGATCACAAAGATCAGCACACACGTGATCGCCATCACAATGATCGCTGTGCTCAAGTTATCTGTCAGGAACAGGACGCCTCCTGCCGCGATCGCGCCAAACACAAAGACTCTTATGATTCCTCCCACGGAGGACGCCTTCTTTCCCAGCCTGCACAGCTCATAGGCAATAAACAGGATCACGGCGATCTTCGTGATCTCCGCCGGCTGCAGCGTCAGATTTCCGGGAAGCTGGATCCATCTTCTGGCTCCGTTCGCCGTCACTCCCAGAGGCGATTTCACCAGCGCCATCATAAACAGGGAAAAGACAAATATCTCCCCAGCGAAATCGCCATAAAGATGATAATCAATCTTTGACACCGCGATCATAACGACGATACCCGCCAGGCCGATCAGCGCCTGCTTCGAAAAATAGTACATGTCATTGTCGAAATCCAGCTGTGCGCTGTAAGCGCTTGTACTGTACAGCATGACCAGCCCGAAGCACATGAGAAAGACAACAATAAGGAGAAGGTCGAAGTCAAAGTACTGTTCCTTCATCTGTGTTCCGTGCCTCAGCCTGTGTATGACAGAGCTCAGCGCCGACGGCTGAGGACGGCGCCGTGCCGCGGAGCGGGCCGCCTGCGGTCTGGGTGTCCGCACCACCCGGCGCCTCTGTTCCATCATCCGCTGATATCTGCCCCGGTCTGAGCGGCCGCTCTCCTGCCCGCGGCCGCCATACTGCCCTTCCCCGGCATAGCCTCCCGAATACTGCCTGATGACCGGCATGGGCTCTGTGTCTCCGCTCACTCTCCTGCCCGCGGACGGATTCACCGGACGAAGGGGCTGTGTATCGCCAAGGCTGCTCCTGCGCCGTCTCCTGTCCCTTCCACTATTCTTCTGTCCACGCCGTCTGACCGGCTGTACAGTTCTGCTTCTCATATATCATCACCTATCTTGCATTCATAGCCGGATGGA
>ERZ1090862.565-NODE-566-length-16565-cov-7.881769_pt1 | contig 16565 bp, 13 predicted proteins | sample MGYA00478481_ERZ1090862 | MGnify/ENA primary metagenome ERZ1090862 (study PRJEB33644, sample SAMEA5815745) | chicken gut metagenome | biome: Chicken; feature: Gastrointestinal Tract; material: Caecum | place: Ireland | collected 2019-01-01 | study: A study of the... | reverse complement strand
GTCAGCGGTCTTGTAAGTTTTTCTGTAACATGCATCTTCTGCGTTCCTCCAGCCTGAGTCCATATGCGTAGTATAGACCAGAGGGCGGGGGATTGCAAGGCGGATGGTTAATTTTGGAACATTTTCGTTAACAGTTCAGCCATCCTCACCCCGCCAGTGCCTGCTTCAGCTCCTCCTCGATCTTCATCAGTTCCTGCTCCGCAGCCTGTCTCCGGCCATGTCCCTCCTGCTGAATCCGGACCGCCTCTTTCATCGTGGAGATGAGGTTTTCATTGGCTTTCTTTAACGTCTCCACATCCACGATCCCCCGTTCCGATTCCTTCGCCACCTCAAGGGTATTCTGTTTCAGTTTTTCCGAATTTTTCAGAAGAAGAGAATTGGTCGTGTCCGTGATCTCCCGCTGCATCTTCAGCGCCTTCTGCTGCCGGTACATTCCCAGCGCCATGACCATCTGGCTCTTCCAGAGCGGGATCGTCTCCTGTATCGCGGTCTGTATCCGGTCCGCAAGCAGCTTGTCATTATTCTGGATCATCCTGATCTGGGGCGCGGTCTGGATGGCGATGGTCCTGCTTGTCTTCAGGTCATACACTTTCTTCTCAAACTGTGACACCGTGTCCTCAAAATCCCGCACAATCTGGGCGCTCATGGGGTCCCCGCCCTTCTGCGCCTCCGCCCGCAGGGAAGGGATGGTCTTTCCTTTTAGTTCCGCAATCTTTTCTTCCCCGGCGGTGATGTAGATCTGGAGCCGCTTGAAATACTCCAGGTTCTTTTCATACATGGTGTCAAACATCCCGATGTCCCTGAGCAGTCCCATCCTTGCCTCGTCAAGTTTCCCCTCGATCCGGTCCACCTGGTCTTCCAGCCGCTCGAACTGCGCCATAAAGCGCTTTAACCGGTTTTCCGCCTTCTTGAAAATACCGAAGATCCCGGCATCTTTTTCCAGATATTCAAAGTCAAGCCCTTCCACGTTCGTCACCAGTTCCGTCATCAGCTCCCCTACGGCCCCGGAATCCCTTGCCCTGATATTGTTCAGGATATTTGCGGAGAAATCCGCGATGTTCTGCTTTGCCCCGGCACCATACTGCATCAGCATCTGGGAATCCCTGACGTCGATCTGCTCTTTAATGGAATCCGCCTCCCGCCGTTCCTCCGGGGTGAGCTGCGCCAGTTTTCCCTCCAGTTCTTCCGTTCCTTCCTCCTGTGCCGCTTCAAAACTCATTGCCTGCTTCTTCTCCATCAGGTCTGCCAGTGTGATCTCTTCCATATGCCTTCCTCCTTCTTTCCTCGCCCATCCCCGTCCAATTCCTGTGTGCCAGTCATCCTACAGCCTTACATCATTCATTCCAGCTGCTCGATGATCACTTTCATCACGTCGTAAGACGGCACCTGCGCCACCTGAGTGATGGAAGCGGCGACTCCCTCCGCCGGGATTGCCCCGCTGTCCGCGATATCCCCGTAGTTTCCGGTGCGGAATCCGTGTTTCTTCCAGGCAATCTCCTGGATATCCTCGTCCTGCATGGCGTTCAGAAGGATCTGACCGTTCTCGTCCAGAGCGATCATCACATGGGCGGACCAGACTGTAGGCGCAGGATAGAGCATGACCACATCATCCCGGATCCGGTCATATTCATCCGGATACAGGGCAGCATACTCGATCAGCTGGCTTTCATATCCGGCGATAATCGGTTCCGCCCCCACTCCCATTCGCAGGAACTGGCTGAAAAGATCAGAAGAGGAAGTCTCCATATACCCCAGCTTCCCAAAGATATCCTGAAGTTCCGGGAGAACAGCCGCCAGATCTGCCTCTGTCACCGTCTGCCCCTCGTTGAGTACATTTGCCACCAGAGCCGCAAACATATTTCCCGAATTTGACTTTGAGGGGTCGGTGGTATCCACGGAGACTCTTCCGTATAACTCCGGCAGCCCGATATCCGACCACTGCGCGCCGTTTTGTATCAATTCCAGGAGCCCCGCCATGTCAATGTAATGTATGTCCCCGTCTGTGGTGATCAGCCCCTGGCTCTCAAACGCGTCCAGCACGATCTGATGCGTATAGAGAACAATGGGCGTGTTCAGCACGATCTCACTCTGCACCGGGCTTCCGTGAAGGTCCTCATAATATTCCAGCGCGATGCTGCTGGACGGGAACAGGTAATCCCTCCCGCTTAAGTCCGCCGTCATCATATCCAGCGACCCTGCCCTGGAATAGTCCACATTCAGGCCATATTTTTCCTCAAATACTGACTGAACCTCTTCGTCCTCAAGAAGCTCGATCTTCTCCCCGCCCACATAGCCGTCCACATTGACGGTCCGGGGCGCATTCCCTGTCACAAAATAGATTCCTCCTATCACCGCCATCAGCACGACCAGAAGGATCAGTCCCGCTATTTTCTTCTTCATTGATCCGACTCCTGTACTTTCTCTTTTACCGGTTCCCTGTAGCCCTCCGAGCGGAGCGTCTGCCTGAGCAGGTTCAGGTCCGCATCCATATCCATAAGTTCATTCTGCATCAGCTTCTCAAACTGCATCTTAAACGCCGCCGTCAGGGTGGAAACCGATTCCCGTGTATTTTTCAGCACTTTTTCTGTTTCTTTTGTAGAAAGCCCTGTTTCTTTGAGCTCCACATAGTTTTCCAGAACGTTTGCCGCCGTCTCCTGGTAATAGTCGATATACCACCTCGCCCCGGGGATCTTTTCCGGGTTGTCCGTAAGATATTTCAGGATATTTTCAGCCAGGCGGAGCAGCCCGCCGCACTCTGTTTTCAGCGGTTCCTCCCGGATCTTCTCCACAGCCTTCCCCATACGTCTGCAGTCTCCCGCCGCCTCTGCAAGCCGTTCGCTTAAGTATTCTCCGTTGTCCAGAGATTCCGCATCCAACTTCCCGATCTTCTTTACCGGCCGCAGGAGCAGGCTGAAAGCGGTGTATGCCGCCGCGCCCAGCACCATGCACAGAATCAGGTTCCACCCCAATCCTGCCAGCAGGAACAGAAACAGCCCCAGGGCCAGTATCACTGACGCGATGATGCTGAACGTTTCTTTTCCCTTCTCACGCTTCATATCTTTTCTGTCCTTTCCTTATCGCCTTTTCCCCTTAGTTATATCCCTTTACATTCCGGAACGCCTCGGTCAGGTCCTGTGTGCCGTCAAAGACCCTACCGCCTGTCATCTCCGCCAGTTCCTCGAGCTGGGACGGGTCCGCGTCGCCAAAGGTAATGGAAAAGACGGGGATATCTGCACCATACTCGTTGATGGCGTCTTCAAACTCATACCGGTCGTACACAGACTGCCCGTCTGTCATCAGTATCACTGCCGGCGTATACTGGGACAAGTCATATTCAGACGCGATGGCATATGCCTCCGCCGCAGGCCCGTAAATATCCGTTCCCCCTCCCGGCTCATGATCCGCGATCTGGTCGTAGAGATACTGGAGCGCCTCATCCGAATCATCCTCCGCATAGAGTACCTCCGTGATCCGGTCGTTAAACAGGATGGCAATGTCCACTTCCCCGTCGTTAGCCTGAAGCAGGTTCTGCCGTGCATTCTCCTGGATAAGGATCTGGGACATGGCGTCTTTTAACTGCCTGCTCCCGTCTCCTGACATGCTTCCTGAGAAATCCAGGCAGTAAATATTGAGAGAGGGCTTTTTAAAATTCGTCTGATACAGGTTCAGGGCTTCCAGCAGGACGTCCGCACCGGGCATCTGGATAGGTGAAAGTATCCTCTCCGTATCGATCCCCCACTCCGGGTTGAACACCTTTTTATTTTCCTCTGATACGCCGTTCGCCGCGATCCGCCTTCCGGTAGCCTCGATCGCCTGCTGGCTCTCGCTGCTAAGAAGCGCTTCCTGGAAGTCCAGGAACGCCTCCTCCTTCTCATCGTCTCCATGGTCCACATATCCCAGCGGCGAGTCCGCCATGGACAGCCCGTCATATGGATAGACCACCTGGAGCGGCTCTTTCCCCTCTGCGGTAAGCTGCTCATTGGCGTCGATGATCAGGCACTCATAGTTCACCATGGCGTCATAATCCCCTTCCAGGAACATGTCTTTCAGCCAGTCCGAGCTTCCTGAACTTCTGTCCACTCCGCCCAGCAAAGTCCGTATCTCCTCCTGGAGCTGTTCATCCTGCAGATCCGCCTCTGCCATTCCGTCCTGTTTCCCGAGAAGCGCGTATAAAAATCCGATATAAGCGCTGGCGCCGGAATTGGACTGGGTGGCGCTTGTCATGCAGAAAGTCATTTTCCCGCTGCTTATAGCGTCCAGGATTTCTTTCACCGAGACGTCCCCGTCCGTAAATCCAAGTTCCCGGGCGAGACTCTGCCGTATCCCGAACACCACAGGCGTGATGGACACAGACTGGCTGTGCTTCACCAGGTGCTGTTCATCCCCCATAGAGATCCAGATACTGCTGGCAGGCCACACGGCGTCATACTCCTTTGCCCCATCCTGGAGCGTCCGCATAATATCTACAGAGCCCTTGTAGTCAATCTCCACCCGGACTCCCGCCTCATCTGCGCAGTCACTTATGATCTCCTCCAGTTCCTGATTCTCCGATCCGGACAGGATACGGATCTCAGTTCCTCCTCTCCCGGCGGAAAAGTCAGCACTGCCCTCACCGCTTCCTGCACCCGGCATCATACCGCAGGCGGAGACAGTCAACATCGTGCAACAGCATATAAGAAATGAAATAACTCTTTTTTTCATCGCAGATCCCCCACTTTTTCCTGAGCGCACTCTCATAGGTCATGGCATGCCACAGTCTGAACTGCAGTCATCTTTTTTCTATTTTCTCGTAATTCTGCATCTTTCTCTATCCGCATCGTGAAAAATCCAGGTAAAATGTGGGTAAAATATTTTTCTGTCAGACTTCACTTTTCATCTGTGTTATAATAACTTCCAGACAGAAAACAGAAACGGAGGATACGAACATGCCCGAACAGCATACAGATCAGAAGATCATCTTAAGCGCAGACAGCACCTGCGATCTCGATGCAGATTTAAAAAAACGTTACCACGTCCACTACTATCCCCTCCACATCATACTGAACGGAAAGGATTACAAAGACAATGTAGACATCTCGCCGGAACAGGTCTATCAGGAATACTATGACCACAAAGTCCTTCCCAAAACCGCCGCGGTAAACACACAGGAATATATCGATCATTTCCGCCCATGGGTGGAAGAAGGCTTTGAGGTCATCCATATCAATCTCGGCAGCGCCCTGTCCAGTTCCTATCAGAACTGCTGCCTCGCTGCAGAGGAACTGGGTCATGTCCATGTCGTGGACAGCTGCAACCTCTCCACCGGGACAGGCCTTCTCGTCGTCGCCGCCGGGAAGATGATCGAGCAGGGAATGGATGCCTCATCCATTGCAGACGCCCTGAGAACCAGGACCCGGAAGTGTCACGCCAGCTTCATCCTTGATACACTCACCTTCATGCATGCAGGCGGGAGGTGCTCCGCCGTCACCGCCCTTGGCGCAAACATGCTGAAGTTAAAGCCCTGCATCCAGGTGGACAACCACGACGGAAGCATGGGCGTCGGGAAGAAATACCGGGGTTCCCTGGATAAAGTTCTGGTGAAATATGTAAAGGATGAACTTGCAAAGCATTCCGATATCAATACCGACCTGCTCTTCATCACCCACTCCGGGATCCCGCAGGAGTATATTGATCTGGTGAGGAAGACCGTGGATGAAACAGTGAAATTTAAAGAGATCCACGTCACAAAGGCAAGCTGCACGATCTCGTGCCACTGCGGGCCGAATACACTTGGAATATTGTTTGAGACGAAATAGTCATTTCCCCGGAAATTTCTCCATCATAAAAGGAACTTCCTAAACATTGCATGTTTCTTGAAGTTCCTTTTATTTTTATGCCTTTGACAGAAAAACTGCCGCCGGAACTTTACCTCAGAATTTTCTTCTCTTTAATCGATCAGATCGTTCTGGAATCTGGACAGATGCTCATATGGAAGGATGAGCCGTCCCCGGTACAGACCGCAGCCGTCGTTGATAAGATTATTGTCCGCGGCAGAGAACATATTCACATCCACTTTTGCCAGATCCAGCTCCTGGAGTTTCCTGACTCTCTCGCAGGCTTCGTCAAAATAGATATTCTCCCCCGCCGGGACAGCATCTCTTCTGGCTCGTTCACTTTTCTGCTTTTTTTCATATCCCAGATGATTGGCCGGTCCGATTTCCGCAATATCGTCCATCTCCTTGGTGCGCAGCTGCATCTCCATATAACATTTTGCGCTTTCATCAAAAAATGTAATATGCAGGGACCTGTAACCGTCCCGCTTTGCATGGCAGATATAGTCTCTGTAATATTGCCGTACCGACTCGCTCAGCAAAGGAGAGGTGCTTTCCTTTACGCCGAAGGCCGGCTCCGCGCGGAATCCCCGTTCCTCCAGGAAATCTTTCAGAACATTTGCGATAGCATACAGATTACGGATTTCTTCCTTCTCCCGCTCCCTGTCATCTCTGATATGGCATTTGGGCATGGATATGACGATACGGTATGCGATCAGATCACGGAAACCATTCAGTTTCTGCTTCAATTCCTCAAGCGGCGGATAGTCTCCATGGTCCGTATAATAGTCATAGATGTACTCCACAATATAACCGTTAAATTTTGTTTCCGCACGGATCAGGGACTTGATCCTGCCTTTAAAAGTAAAGGAAAGCTGGGAGTATTCCTTCGCCATATACTTATAAAATTCACGGATTTTCTGAGACTGAGCCGTCAGGAAATCATTGTGCTCCAGCAGATCTGAAATACGCTTCAGAAACACACAGTGCAGCCGGTCCACCTCATTCTGGTTCTGTTCCGCGGAAATCTGCAGATCGCGGGTGTATTTTTTCAGGATTTTCAACACCGTATCTCCGGAATATAAATAATCATTTAAAGATATCATCATTTACACCTTACTTTTGTTTCTAATAACTGTTCCTTATCTCTTGTTGATTTTCCAGTTCATGGAGCTTTCGGATCCCTTCCGGATTCTGCTTTTGCAGCCGCTGTTCCAGCACCTCTCTTTTCTCTTGCAGATGTTCCCGGATATTCGGGTATTCTCTCAATATTCTGTCCCGCAGCACTCTTCTCCTTCTTTCGATCAGTCTGACTGCAAGAGCGCTGTTTTCTTTCAGTTCATCCGGGAGATCATCTATGTGAAGTTCCATCCTTCTAAGCAATTCATCCTCATCCAGCGGACCGAGAGAATGCCAGAATTCCAGCTTTTCTTCCAGTCCTGCCTCAGAGAGCTGCTCTAGATCCGAAATTCCGTGGATCTGTTCAACAATCCATTTCACCTGTTTCTCGATCTCCCGCACCGCATCCGATCCAAACGCCCAGGCGAACTCTTCCAGGGAATTTTCTTCTTCCGGCGACAGTGCGAAATATTGATTTCTGCGCGCCCTTTCCCTCTCGTCCGCCGCCGTTATGTCAATACTGTTGACAGCGCCGGCGTCCAGGATGACCGCCTTTGTATCCTCTCTGACGTTATTTTCAATATCACTCTGAAGGATCTTAATGTTCGCGAAAAACAGGTTTTCACTGAACCGGTAGATCAGGACATTTTTTACCGACCACACGGCACGGTTTCTGTCCAGATCATAGAATTCCTGTTTTCCAGGTATCATTCCCCGGAAATGTCTGGGCGGATTCGTGGCTTTTATGATCACGGCGACAAAGGAGAGCAGGATTCCTGCCAGGACGCCATAGATCGTTCCGAGAAAAAGCACAACCACAAAGGCAGCCATGAAAATAAAGAATTCCTGTCTGCTCACCCGAAAGAGCCGGACAGCCAGATGAACTTCCACAACATTCAGCAGAGCTGATATCACGATCGCAGTCAGCACAGGAACCGGAAGATAACCGATAGACCCTGTGGCACACAGCAGGATCACGGCCCACGATCGCGGCAGGGGCGGCGTCCACGCCGAATATAAACTGCCGTGAGGTGGAAAACAGGGCAAACAGGATGATCGGGAGCAGGGATCCGTATAGTCCGTATGCCGCCGGAAGTCCTGAAATCTGTGCATATCCCATGGAAATGGGAATGGATACCGCTGCTATAATGACACCGGAAAAAATATCTTTTGCCAGATATTCCTTTCTATAATTGCGCAAAGTAGGGAAAAACTGTATTTTCATTACTGCTCTTTCTTCTCCTCTCTGTCAGGATCCTCTCGCGTCAGTTCCCGGATCCAGCTCCCGAAATTTGCCTTGATAAACGCAGGAACGCATTTAAAAACCTGATCCGCATTCAGGCAGCAGACGACCACCGCCGGCGAAGCCTGCACCACGAACGCCATAAAAAACGAGAGCGGGATCACAATGCACCATATGCTTATCAGATCCATCTTTACCACAAACATGGGGCTTCCCCCGCCGCGGATGATACCGTTATTCGTCGGCATCTGATAGGACATCCCCACGATCACCACACTCAATATCAGGAGAAACGTATTCGCCATCTCCCTGGTGGCCGGCGTAAGTTCATACAGTTCAAGGATCGGAATGCGGATGAGGAACAATACAAGGCCGGAGACCAGTCCGATCACCACGAACATTTTCTGCATCTTTTTCGCATATTGCTTCACCAGGTTCATATTCCCTTCCCCGATGGTCTTTCCGATCACAATAGAAGCGGAGGACGCCGCGCCCACTGCCATGGATTTCACCATCAGGAAGATCGTGGACGCCACGCTGTTGGCCGCGATGGCGGCGGACGTCATATGACCGAGAATGACTGTCTGAAGGGCTGTGTTCAGTCCCCACAATCCGTTTACCACAAACATCGGCGCCGTGATCTTAAAATAGTCCAGACTCAGCGTACGGTCTGTCTTCAGAAAACTTTTCACACTGAGATGCAGGAATTGAGCCTTTTTCGCGATATACGCCAAAAGGATCACAAACTCCGCGATCCTGGCCGCAAGGGTTCCGATCGCTGCGCCCGCCGCTCCCAGTTCCGGCGCTCCGAACCGGCCGTAGATCAGCACAAAATTAATCCCGCAGTTAATGCACAGTGTTATCACAGAAAGATAAAAGGCGATTTTCACTATCTCCACACCGCGAAGTACCGCCAGGAGGATCTGGGTCATGGCAAAGAACAGATAGGTAAACCGGATGATCCCGAGATAACTCATCCCTTCCCGGATGATCGGCTCATCGGCGGTAAAGAGTCCCAGGATCTCCCGGGGGAAAAGGCTGACCAGAAGAAACAGGCAGACCGTGACAAAAAGCGCCGCATGCATGGCCTGTGCCGCGATTTTTTTCATTGGTTCCGTCTGACGTTTTCCCCAGTACTGGCTGCTCAGGATCACAAGACCGTCCCCCAGAGCCATGATCATCTGCTGGAACACAAACTGGATCTGATTTACAGCGGCCGCGCCGGACAAAGCCACCTCGCTGTAGCCTCCCAGCATAATATTGTCCGCAAGGTTTACGCTCAGGGTCACCACATTCTGCAGCACAAGGGCTATATATACCGTAAAAAATTTTCTGTAAAAAGCTCTGTCATTTTTCTGTTTCATTTGATTTTTGTTTCCAACTTATTAAAATATTTTATGGACTGGATGTGATCTACAATTCCTATTGTAGCAGATTGACGTCCCGCCGGCTATAACTATCTGCGGAAAGGACAGACAGGACCCTTTCCTTAAACGGCAGAATACTTGAAACGGTAAATTTTTATGATATACTGAAAAAAACAAAGGAGGAATCTGATCTATGATAAGACTGACCATCTGGTATGAAAACGTCCAGGAAAAAGGAATCCTGGATAAAAATATTTTCCAGGAGTCCTTCCCCGAAGAGGAAGAGAAAAAATTCGCGGGATTTCTGGCAAAGACAGCAGAAGAAATGAAAAAAGTATATCCTGACGGACTCGGAAAAACTCTTGAGGATCACTTTAAAGCGAAGGAAGACATCTCCGTGAAACTGGTGACTCTTGACATGCCAGGATGCGGGATCACAGACGAGCTTCTTGAAAACACCGACGTTCTGATGTGGTGGAGCCATATCGCCCAGCACGCGGTTCCCGATGAGCTGGCGGAAAAGATCCACCAGCGGGTACTTCAGGGAATGGGCCTGATCGTTCTGCATTCCGGACATCTCTGCAAACCGCTGAAGCTCCTTCTCGGGACAAGCTGTACCCTTCGGTGGAGAGAAGGGGATTTTGAGCGCGTATGGACGACTGCGCCGACCCATCCTATCGCTCAGGGGATTCCGCCCATGTTTGAGCTGGAGACAGAAGAAATGTACGGAGAGTTCTTCGACATCCCGAAACCGGATGATGTGATCTTCACCGGATGGTTCCGCGGCGGAGAAGTATTCCGTTCCGGATGCACCTGGACAAGAGGATACGGAAAGATCTTTTATTTCCAGCCGGGACATGAGACGAATCCTACCTATCACAATGAATATATCCTGAAGATCCTGGACAATGCAGTGCATTGGACCGCGCCGGACAGGATCCATGACAAACCGGACTGTATCCATGCTGAGGCACCGGAAATCCGGAAATGAAAAAGTTTTAATGAAGCCTAAAAGTTTCAATCCCGCCCGCTGAACATAAAAAGGTCCGGTGTTCACACACCGGACCCGTCTTAGGCTTTATGCCCTTTTGGAAAGATCATCCCTCGATCGCGATGGTCTTTTTCGTCTCAACTTCCTTTGCATCCTTCTTCGGAATGCTCAGTTTCAGGATACCATCTTCAAATTTAGCCTTCACGTCTTCCTCTGTCACAGCGTCGCCTACGTAGAAGCTTCTCTGCATTGCGCCCGCGTAACGCTCTTTGCGGATATATTTTCCTTTCTTATCCTGCTCGTCCTTATCCAGTCCCTTTGCGGCGGAAATGGTCAGGTAACCGTTTTCAAGTTCGATGTTGATCTCATCTTTCTTGAATCCCGGCAGATCAACGTCAAGTTCATATCCTGTATCATGCTCACGGATATCTGTCTTCATGATATTCTTTGCATTCTTACCATACAACGGATTCTTTCTTCCCCAGAAATCCCTGTCAAAATCAAACCAGTCATCATCAAATAAGTTCTCTCCAAAAATACTCGGCATTAACATAAGTCATTACTCCTTCCATTATTGAAACATTAGAAATAAGTTTTTATGAGCTGCTTTCGCAGCTGCCATCAGCACTCTTGAAGTTGTCTCAAATGTTGCAAGCTGTGTCAACTCGGGATTCGGAACTCCCCAGAACCTTTTTCCATTTCTCCTTGTTCCTTTCTGTTCCTCTTCCTTTGTTCTAGTTGTAATATAGCACCCGCCTTCAGCACTATCACCCCTCGAGTGCTGATTTTTTTATTTTTTCGTAACTGTCCTGTTTTGCGAAGGGTCCCGGAATCGTTTTCAGACCTCTGTGCTCTCCGAAATAGTCTCTGTCCAGGATCAGTTCCGTTCCGTCTGGATTTTCAAACTTCTGCTCCGGCTCAAATGCTTTCCCGAGGGTCTGCGTACTGATGATATCGTCTCGGAAATCTTTCAGAAATTCCCCCACATTCGTCCGGAAATAATATTTCCCTTCTTTTTCTTCTACTTCAGCAAAAACTGTTTTTCCCGGATCCGCCTCAAAAAACGATTTCTCGTTTTTGCAGGGTTTTGCTCCGTTAAAATATGCGTTTCCGTTCACCCATACAGGGAGATGGGAGTAGTGATACGGGGAGAGCTCCATCAGATTTGCCGGCCTGTCCATCGCGAACTGAGCCAGCCACTCCTCATAAACCGGATATTCATCGAACACTTCCGTCCCGACGACCTGATTCGTGGTCATGGTAAATCCCATATCCTCTTTTTCCTCCATCTCTGCGACCGGACATTTCTGGATGAAGATATTGTTATAGATCCTGTCGTCCCCGTGGAGGATCGTCATAAATCCGGCGACCTCTGTCCTGTGGGGAATGTGGTATGGCGTATACCTGGGCTGATTGACTCCGTTTATGATCATATCGGTGCCGCCGCCGACCGCGGTGAAAGCTCCCAGCATCAGATTATGCACGACAGCGATCCCCTGGGCCGCGATCCGCAGGGAGGATTTTGAGAGCATGATATTGTTGTCGATCAGCGTCGGACCATGGCTGAGCTTCTGCTGACGACGATCATCATGGTGATCAACCAGAAATTCTTTGTCAGCGGCTTTACCAGCCTGATCCACGGCGGGCCGAACATGGATACCCTGGTAGCCCTGGGAGCAGGAGCTTCCTACGGCTACAGCCTTTACGCTCTGTTCGCCATGTCCGCTGCCCTGACCCGCGGGGACGCGGCGGGAGCCATGTCCTATATGTATGAATTTTACTTCGAATCAGCAGGTACGATCCTGACGCTGATCACAATAGGAAAACTTTTGGAGGCAATCTCAAAAGGGCGCACCACAGATGCCCTGAAAGGTCTGATGAAGCTGGCGCCGAAGACCGCGACCGTCGTCCGGGACGGGAAAGAAGAAGTCGTATCCATAGATCAGGTACGCAAAGGCGATGTCTTTGTCGTAAAGCCGGGTGAAAATATCCCGGTGGACGGAATTGTAATAGAAGGCACAAGCGCGGTCAATGAATCCGCTCTGACCGGCGAGAGCATCCCGGTGGATAAAAACGCGGGCGACGCCGTATCTGCCGCGACTTTAAACCAGTCCGGCTATCTGCGGTGCGAGGCGTCCCGCGTCGGCGAAGATACCACCCTGTCCCAGATCATCCAGATGGTCAGCGACGCGGCGGCTACAAAAGCCCCCATCGCAAAGATCGCGGATAAGGTATCCGGTATCTTCGTACCGGCGGTGATCGGGATCGCCATTGTCACCCTGATCGTATGGCTGCTGGCGGGAGAGGCCATCGGCTTCTCTCTGGCAAGAGCGATCTCCGTGCTGGTGATCAGCTGCCCCTGCGCCCTGGGTCTTGCCACTCCGGTGGCGATCATGGTTGGCAACGGCATGGGCGCGAAAAACGGAATCCTTTTCAAAACCGCTGTCTCTCTGGAAGAGACAGGAAGGACACAGATCGTTGCCCTGGATAAGCCCGGAACCATCACCAGCGGCGAACCGAAGGTAACGGATATGATCCCGGCGGAGGGCGTCTCAGAGCAGGAGCTTTTAAGCTATGCTTACGCGCTGGAACAGAAAAGCGAGCATCCCCTTGCCCGCGCCGTTATTGTAAAAGCACAGGAAAACTCTTCTCTGCAGAAATATGACGCGGAGGAATTCCAGGCGGTTCCGGGCAACGGCCTTTCCGGAAAGGTAAACGGCTTCATGGTCTGCGGAGGAAATCTGAAATTCATCAGCCGGAACACGGAGATTTCAGAAGAGATAAAAGAAACGGCCGGACGGCTTGCTGAGGAAGGAAAGACTCCTCTCTTCTTTGCACGGGACGGCAGACTGATCGGGATCATCGCGGTGGCTGACGTGGTGAAGGAAGACAGCCCCGAGGCTATCCGGGAACTTCGCAACATGGGGATCCATGTGGTCATGCTGACCGGCGATAATGAGCGCACCGCAAAGGCGATCGGCGCCCAGGCCGGTGTGGATGAAGTCATCGCAGGAGTGCTGCCTGACGGAAAAGAGAGCGTGATCCGTTCTCTGAAGAAGAAAGGCAAAGTCGCCATGGTAGGGGATGGCATCAATGATGCCCCGGCTCTTACAAGAGCAGATATGGGCATCGCCATCGGAGCCGGCACAGATATCGCCATCGATGCCGCAGACGTTGTCCTGATGAAAAGCAGGCTGACCGATGTGGCAGCTGCGATCCGTTTAAGCCGGGCAACCCTGCGCAATATCCACGAGAATCTGTTCTGGGCATTCATCTATAACGTCATCGGTATCCCGCTGGCTGCCGGCGTATGGTATCCGATCTTCGGATGGCTGTTAAATCCAATGTTCGGAGCTGCGGCCATGAGCCTTTCCAGCTTCTGCGTGGTAAGTAATGCATTGCGTCTTAACTGGTTCAAAATGTATGACACCAGTAAAGATAGAAAAATCAAAACAAAGAAAAACAACAAGGAGGACAAAACGATGACAAAAACAATAAGTATTGAAGGTATGATGTGCGGACACTGTGAGGCTACAGTAAAGAAAGCGCTTGAAGCTCTCAGCGGAGTGGAGAATGCGGAAGTCAGCCATACAGAAGGCACGGCGGTTGTTACTTTAACTTCTGACGTCAGCGATGACGTGCTCAGAAAAGCAGTTGAGGATAAGGATTATAAAGTTACAAAAATAGCATAAATCCATCTGATCCGGAAGAGATAAGAAAAACAGGTCAGGGGCGCAGGCTGATGATGGCCGGCCGCTGACCTGTTTAATTATCAGGAATTAAAGGAACTCTCTCTATATATTCACTCAAAAAAGCTTTTTCCCTGCGTCTTCTGCTTTTGCAAAAGGTCCCGGAAGCACGCGGATGCCTCTGTGATTTCCGAAATAATCCGTGTCAAAGACAATGTCTGTCCCGTCCGGATTTTCAAACCTCTCTTCCGGCTCAAACGCATACCCCAGAATATCACTGTTTACCATACCGTCCGCGAAATCTCCCAGGAAATCATAGAGGTTTGTGGACAGTACCGGACATCCTTCCTCCATGTTCAGGTCAACGGTGACTTCATGCTCCGTATCCACCAGATTGCCGGTTTCCTTTTTATATGCTTTGGCGCCGTTGAAATAGACATTCCCTTTGACCCATACAGGGAGTTTTGCACTGTGGGCAGTCTCCAGTTCAGCCATATCCGGTGTGTCTGTATCCATGTCAAACATTTTGATCCATTCATCATAAACCGGATATTCATCCAGTACATGAGTCCCCACTTCCCTGTTCTCCTCATCCGTTCCCTCGGAGCTGTCCCTCAGAGTAGTGAACGGCCTGGACGGCCATTTCTGCACAAAAATATTGTTATAGAAACGATCGTCTCCGTGAAGGATGGTCATAAAGCCCATGACTTCTGTTCTGTGGGGAATGTGATATGGTGTGTACCGCGGGCCCGTTCCCTCCCCGACGCAGGTCAGAGCGCCGCAGATCAGGTTGTGCACCATGGCAACCCCTTCCGTAGCCATACGCAGAGTGGCGTCAGAAAGCAGGATATTGTTATCAATAAGCGTAGGTCCATGTCCCACCTCTACAAAAATATCCTGACTCATCATGCCGCCTTTCAACTGCCGGGCAGATTCCGGCCTCTGATTATCATGGAACAGGTTCTGGGTGATGCGGGTGCCCTGCGCTTCCCAGTCGCACCAGATTCCCATGGTACAGTGATGGATGTGGTTCCGGCGGTAGATCACGTCAATGGCCGCATGCATTTTGATGCCTGCGATCTCCGCGCCCCCCAGTTCCATCATATTGTTGATATGATGGATATGGTTGTCCTCGATAACAGAGAATACGCCTCCCATACGGCCGATAATGCCGCCCTGTTCACAGTTGTGGATATTACAGCGGCGCACAATATGGCTTCCCACTTTTTCTTTCAACCAACCATGGTACTGTCCCCTGCAAACGGCGTCGCGCTCCATTTGCGTAGGGCTCTTCACATGTCTGCGGGTAAAATAATGATCGTTGTCCGGATCCAGATATTTGCCAAGAGAGATCCCTGCACATTTACTGTTGCTGATCTCACAGTCTTCAATGATCCAGCCCTTGGACCAGTGAGGTCCGATCATACCGTCCTGATAAGCCGCCGGCGGCGCCCAGGTAGTTGCCGCTTTATTAATGTTAAAGCCGCTGACCGTGATATAGCCGACGCCCGTTTCTGAAGGCATAAAGCATTCCCGTCGGACATTGATCTCTACATTTTCCTCGTTTGGGTTTTTCCCCTGGAAGTTGGCATAGATCACAGTCTCATCCCCATCCTGCTCAGAGTACCATTTATAGACAGACACTTCCGGTTCCCAGGAACATTCATAGACCTTTCCTTCTATACAGTTCCCCAGGCTCTCCGCCTCATAGAGCATCCTGTCATTCAGATATACAGCCCCTGTATGTTTGCTTCGTCCGGCGAAATACCAGTCGCCATATACATATGTGGTATACGGGTTATAATTTCCGAAGACAGAGTTGTTGATCCGGGTTACCCAGGTAGTATCCTGATAAAGTTTCCAGTCTTTCGCTTCCTCGGCCCCGGTGATCACCGCGCCTAAAGGCTCTGTGCTGCGATAGACGATCCGGGCTTCTTCTGTTCCGGCATTTTTCGGATTCACATATTCGCGGTAAATCCCCGGCGCTACCAGTACTTCATCGCCTGCCGCCGCCACCTGCGCCGCATCGTTGATGTGTTTAAACGGCATCTCTCTGCTTCCGTTTCCCTGACGGGAAGCTTTTGCGTCCACATAAATTTTCATATCCGTTCGATACCTCCTGAAGTAATATTTCTTATGCCTCTATTTTATTTTCTTTCTCAAATAAAAGTTTTCATGATTCCGGATATTTCTTTTAGATTTCAGCATATATTCTTCGCCTCTTTGGAGATCAAAACGTTGTCTTTCTGTTCCGTTCCAGGTATTCTTTGGGAGACTGGTGCATTTTTTTCCGGAAGGCGGTGCTGAAATGGCTTACGCTTCCGTAATGAAGGCATTCCGCAATAT
>ERZ1090862.561-NODE-562-length-16631-cov-18.065275_pt1 | contig 16631 bp, 12 predicted proteins | sample MGYA00478481_ERZ1090862 | MGnify/ENA primary metagenome ERZ1090862 (study PRJEB33644, sample SAMEA5815745) | chicken gut metagenome | biome: Chicken; feature: Gastrointestinal Tract; material: Caecum | place: Ireland | collected 2019-01-01 | study: A study of the... | reverse complement strand
AAAAAAAATAACAAAATTTTTTTCTTTTTAAAATTTTTGGCAAAAATCCCCACAAAACAGCAAAAAAACACTAAACGGGCGCGGCCATCGGCCGCGCCCGTCATCTTTTGCGTCTGATTTAAGTTTTTACTCTATCGGAATGAGTATGTCCAGCATAAAGAAGTTGTCTTTCAGCGAAAATACCGCGTTTCCGCCGTACTTGTTGGCTATATAGCGTATGCTGCGCGTGCCTATGCCGTGGTTCTGTTTGTCGTCTTTTGTGGTAAGCGGCAACCCGTCCTCAAATGTTACGGGGTGCGAACAGTAATTTTCCACGTGTATGCACAAAAAGTCGCCCTTCGCGCCTATGTTAAGAAAGAGTATGCGGTTTTCTTCCTCTTTTTCGCGCGCGGCGCTCTCAATGGCGTTGTCCAGCGCATTGCCCAGCATGGACCACACGTCGGAAGGCTGTATTTTGCCCATCCGCGAACCGTCGGCCATATAGGTAAAGTTTATGCCTCGAGTTTCGCAGGTCAGCGATTTTTGCGTAAGCACGCTGTCCAGCGCCTCGTTTCCCGTCTTTGCCACGTTCTCGTAGAAGAGTACGGCGTCCTCAATGTCGCGCAGCTGCTCCGCGCTGTCCTTTCCGCCGTTTGCGCGTATCTGCGAAAGGCGGTGTTTAAGGTCGTGGCACTTTATGTTTACAAGGTCTATCGTCTCGCGCGAAAGGCGATACTGCTCGCGCTCGGCCCGCAACAGCGCCTCCATGCGCTCGTTTTCCTGTTCAAGTTTGCCCACGCTGAAAGAGCTGTATTGCAGCAGCAGTGCAAGTATGTCAGAACAAGACATGCTCACACGCACTATAAGGTTGTCCGCAATGCCCTGCCACGTGGCAAATTTTACCAGCACGTCCACAAGCAGAACAACGCCCACCGTCAGAAGCATCATTGCCACGCGCTTTATGTTTATATCCTCTTCGCGCGCGCTGCGGCGGGCAAAGGCCAGCCAGCCCAGGGGAAATATTATTGCGGCGCAGACAAAGTCTACAAGTATGCGGTATTCGCCCAGCACGGGGAACACATCGCGCAGACATATGCCTATGTTTACGGTAAAATTCTGCAGCGCGTATGCGCCTATCCCGTTGAACATAACCTTTTTGAAGGAATATGCCGAACAGAACCAGTGCAGAAGTACCGAAAGGGCAAATATTGGTATGGTTATGTATGAACCTAAGTTCAGCTGATTTTCGGGGAAGAAGTAGGCCGCGCCGATATATATCAGCAGCGCTATCGGCAGACGCCACGCAAAGCCCTTGCGCCTGCGGTACGGCAGCATAAACAGCAGTTCGGCAAAAAATAACTGGGTGGCAAACACAATGCGGGACTCCATGCCCATGCTTATGTGCTGTGAGTACCAGTCAATGAATTCCTGCATATGTTATACACCCCCGCCGCTGACATACAGCGTAAGCGCGTCCATGAACTCCTGTTTTCTTGTGCGGCTGAGGGGCAGACTCTCTCCCGCGACGGTGACCGTGTCGCGGCGGACGTTGGAAACGTGCGCAAGATTGACAAGAAAAGATGCGCTCGCCCGCGCAAAGTGTCTGCCTTCAAGCAGGCTTTCCGCCTCGGACATAGTCATCCGCGCGCGCCTGTCGCCATTTGTCGTATGAAAGTAGAGGTAGTGTTTTTCACTCTCCACATATAGTATGTTTCCGCAGTCAATGGCAATCTGTCCCTCGCTTGTGGGCAGCAGTATGTTCGCCTCGCGGCGGCGCAGACTGCTTTTCAATATCTTTTTCAGCTTTACGGAAAAAGTTCCCCACGTCAGCGGCTTGGCTATAAAGTCGGTTGCGGCCACTTCGTAGCCGTTTATCGCGTATTTGACCATATTCGTGACGAATATAAGGCACACGCTCTCGTCGCGCTCGCGCAGTTTGCGCGCGGCGGACATTCCGTCAAGATTGGGCATTTCAATGTCCATGAATATCACGTCTGAATTGGAGGTGTAGCCGCTTATAAAGTCAATTCCGTCGCGGTAGGTGGTAATTTCAAACTGTTCCTTGTTCTCGTCGGCATACCGATGCAAAAAGCTGACAAGCAGGTCAATGCTTGCCAAATCGTCCTCAACTATTGCAACCCTTATCATATTTTTCTCCTTATTTTCGCACCAGATTAAATACAGACTGAATGTAAAACACGGTTTAATTATAACATAACACACCGTCTTGTCAACCCCCGATTGTAAAAAAATTGCACCGTGCAACTGCGGAAAAATATCCGTATTCTCCGCGGCGGGAGGCGGAAAAAACGGTGGGTGATTTTGCTCTATAATTAGGTATTTTTGTTTTTTATTTATACATAAGTATTGAAAATGACTGTGCGGAGGAGTATAATTCGGGTGTATGATAAGTTCGTTCGACAAAAGCAATCTCGAAGAGTTGCTGTATGATTTTTACACCGCGGTCGGCATACGCATTTCCATATTCGATGACGAATTCAGTCTGGTCACCGAATATCCCGAGCGGCCTCCCGAATTCTGTGCGCTGATAAGGTCCTCGGAAAAGGGTCTGGAGAGTTGTCGCAGGTGTGACGCTGCGGCGTGCAACCGCGCAAAAAAACTGCATAAGCCGCACATATATACCTGTCACGCAGGCCTTACCGAGGCTATTACGCCCATCCAGCTCGGCGGAGGAGTCGTGGGCTACGCCATACTGGCGCATATGATGCCGGGCGAAAATTACGAAAAAGCGGTGGAAAATGCCTGTCGGCTGGCGCAGGGCTACGGCGTTCCCGAAGAAAAGAGCCTTGCCGCCGTGCGCGCAATCACTCCGCGCAGTTCCACGCAGATTAACGCCGCCGTGCACATTTTAGACGCAGTTTCGGCCTATGTGCAGATTCGCAACCTCGCCAGGTGGAAGAATGATGACATCGCCGTGGAGATAGAAAAGTATATCCGCGAAAATCTTGCGCGGGACATAACTTCGCAGACCCTGTGCGAAAAATTTCATTGCTCGCGGTCGGCGCTCTATCATATCTCAATGCAGGCGTTCGGAATGGGGATAAAGCAGTACGTGGCCTTTATCAGAATGGAGAATGCCAAAAAAATGCTTTCATCGGGCGCGGATATAGCGCAGACCGCGGCCGAAAACGGCTTTAAAGATTACAGCTATTTCTGCCGTGCGTTCCGCCGCGAAACGGGTTGCACGCCCGCCCGTTACAGGGACAAATTCAACTGACGGAAAGCTATCGTCTGCACATTCTTAAAATCAAACGTTTTGCGGCCGTGTATGTCGCCGCTCAGATACTGTATACATAAAATGGAGGAGTTTTTATGAAAGAATATTTTGAAAACGTGCCCGAAATCAGGTATGCGGGTGCTGACAGCAAGGACCCGTTCACATTCAGATTTTACGATGCCGACCGCGTGGTGCTCGGCAAACCGATGCGCGAACATCTGCCCTTTGCAATGGCCTGGTGGCATAACCTTTGCGCAAACGGCACGGATATGTTCGGCCGCGGTACGGCGGATAAGTCCTTCGGCGAAGTGCCCGGTACAATGGCCCACGCAAAGGCTAAGGTTGATGCGGGCTTCGAGTTTATGCGCAAGCTGGGAATACGTTATTTCTGTTTCCACGATGTGGACCTCGTTCCCGAGGCGGACGACATAAAGGAAACCAACCGCAGACTGGACGAAATTTCCGACTATATTCTCTCAAAGATGAAGGACACGGGCATAAAGTGTCTGTGGGGCACGGCAAATATGTTCGGCAATCCCCGCTATATGAACGGTGCGGGCTCTTCAAACAGTTTCGATGTGTACTGCTTTGCGGCGGCGCAGATTAAAAAGGCGCTGGACATAACTGTAAAGCTCGGCGGCAGAGGGTACGTGTTCTGGGGCGGCAGAGAGGGGTATGAAACGCTGCTCAATACAGACGTCGCCTTCGAGCAGGAAAATATCGCCTGCCTTATGAAAATGGCGGTGGAGTATGGCAGAGGCATCGGGTTTAAGGGCGACTTTTACGTTGAACCTAAACCCAAGGAGCCTATGAAGCACCAGTACGACTTTGACGCCGCAACCGCAATAGGCTTTTTAAAGGCGCACGGACTGGATAAAGATTTCAAACTGAACATAGAGGCCAACCACGCCACGCTCGCAGGCCATACATTTGAACACGAGCTGCGCATTGCGGGCATGAACGGCATGCTCGGTTCGGTGGACGCCAATCAGGGCGATATGTTCCTCGGCTGGGACACCGATGAATTTCCCTATGACGTGTACACCTCGACTATGGCAATGTATGAGATAATCAGGGCGGGCGGTCTTACCGGCGGTTTCAATTTCGACGCCAAGAACCGCAGACCTTCATACACGCACGAGGATATGTTCCACGCGTACATACTCGGCATGGATACGTGGGCGCTGGGACTTATCAAGGCGGCGGAAATAATAGAGGACGGCAGACTGGATAAGTTTGTAAAACAGCGCTATGCAAGCTACGGACAGAGCGAGCTTGGCAGAAAAGTACTTGCAAAAACTGCCACTTTAAAGGAACTGGCCGCCCGTGCCGACAGCCTTGGCGCTCCCGAACTTCCTTCAAGCGGCAGGCAGGAGTATCTGCAGTCTGTAATAAATTCCATACTTTTCAGATAATTTGCGCTACAGAGTTTATGCTCCGCGGCAAATTGCTGCGCTTAGGGAGGCGTTATGAATTATATTGGCATAGACCTTGGCACGTCGGCGGTAAAACTTCTGCTGTGCGACGGTCGCGGAAAAATACTTTCTGAAGTTTCGGAAAGTTATCCCGTATACACCCCGCACGCTGGGTGGAGCGAACAGAACCCCGAGGACTGGTTTGACGCCGTGCTCCGCGGCCTTGAACGGCTTGGCGGGGAGGACGTGGCGGGGATTTCGTTCGGCGGACAGATGCACGGCCTTGTGGCGCTTGACGAGCACGATAACGTAATTCGCCCGTGCATATTGTGGAACGACGGCCGCACGGAGAGGCAGACGGAGTGGCTCAACAACGTATTCGGCAGGGAAAAACTTTCCGCGTGCACGGGCAATATCGCCTTTGCGGGGTTCACCGCACCAAAACTTTTGTGGCTGAAAGAAAACGAGCCTCAGAATTTTGCAAAAATCAGCAAAATTATGTTGCCCAAGGACTACATAGCTTACCGACTTACGGGCACTTTCTGCACCGACTATTCAGATGCTTCCGGCACGCTTCTGCTGGACGTAAAAAACAGACGGTGGTCGCAGGAGATGTGCGATGTTTGCGGCATATATGCAGAGCAATTGCCTCGGCTGTATGAAAGTTATGCCCCCGTAGGCTATGTGAAAAGCTGCTACCGCGGTATCGGTGGGATAGGCGAGCGCACGGTGGTTGCGGCGGGTGCGGGCGACAATGCCGCCGCGGCAATCGGCACGGGTACGGTGTATGACGGCGCCTGCAATATCTCCCTCGGCACAAGCGGCACTCTGTTCATCTCGAACGATAAATTTCTTTCTGATAAAAACAACGCCCTTCATTCGTTTGCGCACGCAAACGGCAAGTACCACCTTATGGGCTGTCTGCTCTCGGCGGCCTCGGCAAACAAGTGGTGGACGGAGGATATATTGGGGGCAAATTACTCTCTGGCAGAGCAGGCCAGGGACATAATGGGCAAAAATGAAGTGCTCTTTCTGCCATATCTTTCGGGAGAGCGCAGTCCGCACAACGATGTGAATGCTCGCGGAGCGTTTATCGGACTTACGCATTCTACAACGCGCGCGCAGATGTCGCTTGCCGTGCTTGAAGGAGTTGCGTTTGCCTTCCGTGACTGCCTTAATATCGCCGTGCGCGACGGGGTAAGCGTGGCAAGCAGTACAATATGCGGCGGAGGCGCAAAGAGCAGACTGTGGTGCGAAATTATGGCTGATGTGCTTGGTATCCGCATAGATGCGGTGAAAACCGAGCAGGGCCCTTCCTACGGGGCGGCAATTCTTGCAATGGTGGCGTGCGGAGAGTATCCCTCGGTGGAGGAGGCCGTAGGCAGAATAATCAGGCGCGTGCCCCTGGTTCAGCCTGATGAAAAAATTTCTGCGCTTTATAATCAGCGTTATGCCGCGTTTTCCTCTCTGTATCCCGCGCTTAAAAAATGGTTCAAAGAAAATGCGTAACTGTTTTAATGGGCGCCGCGTTATGCGGCGCCCCTTCGCATATAAAATAATCTGATTTTGTGTTGTATGTTTTCTTTCTTTGCGCTATAATGGTATGCGAAAGGGAGTGTGCCGCGATATTTGCGGCATATGGATATTTGCGGCATATGTGCCGTTCAATTAAAAAATTGTGGCTGAATGCGGGCTTTTTGCCCGCTGTGCGGAGGAGATATGAACAAGACGAACGCTATGAGGATTATTGAGCGCGACGGCGCGGAATATACCGTGCATACATACGATGGCGGCGCGCTTTCCGGTGTGGCCGTTGCCGAAGAGTTGGGGGAGGATGTGTCCAGGGTGTACAAAACGCTTGTCACCACGTCGGGGCCGGGTAAATTTTTCGTGTTTGTAATTCCCGTTGCGGAGGAGCTCGACCTCAAAAAAGCTGCAAAGGCGGCGGGGGAAAAGTCTGTGGAGATGTTGCCGCAGAAACAGCTTCTGCCCGTCACCGGCTATATTCACGGCGGTTGTTCGCCCGTCGGAATGAAGAAGTTGTTTCCAACCTTTTTCGACAGCTCTGCCGAAGGAAAGGTTATATTTGTCAGCGCGGGCAAGGTGGGCATGCAGGTTGAACTTTCCTCTGCCGAGCTTGTGCGCATAACGGGTGCATCCTTTGCGCCGCTCACAAGGTAATTTTAGTCATTTATTTTATGCGCCGTGCGTTTCCTTTCGCACGGCTTTTCGCGTTTTTATCAGATTGCCCCGCATATATGGCCTATTTAACGCGCTTTCTGATGTGTAAAATGCGATATTTTTTGTTTTTTTGATGTAAATGCTCCTATATTCAGGAGCGTTATTTCGTTCCTTTTTATGCTCCGTTCGTTCTGCGGCTATTGACTTTTGCGGTCGGAATGGTATCATTTATTCGGTAGGCGGTATGGGAAATTATTTTGTAGATTTTTTTGTTGAACTCAAATTCGGACTTTTGGGAGCGATGATGAATATTGTCGCCGCCATCCTTATTCCCGTACTGTTCGACGAACTCAATGTAAAAAAAGTCAGATCATGGCTTAAGCTGGCCCTTCATATGCTTATATGCGCCGTGCTTATGACTGTTTTCTGTGCGGTATATTATCTGTGGACTTCAAAGGGTATGCCGCAGATATGTTGCGCCGCGGTGACGGTGATTTACGCAATTTTCTTTGTGAAGTCCAATATGCCTTCCAGGCTGATGATGGCTGTTTCATACATATCCTGTCATATGAATGTGTTTGTAATCTGCTTTTCCATAAGCGACCTGCTTAAAATTGCGGGGGCGAAGGGTGAACAGGTAATTGCCGTTCTTATGTGCATAATAATACTCACAAGCTGCGTGCTCTTTCTGCGCAACTATGCCGTAAGGAACATCAGCGAAATACCGGTAATAAGCGTAGTGCTGGTCTGCGTGGTGGGCGCGATAAACATAATTTACTGGGTTATGTCCAATGTTATGGATATAGAGCCCGCGCTGGACATAATCTTCGGCATAATAGTAGTCGTGCTTTTGCTGTTTGCCTATTACAGCGCCTATGCGCTTTCCGTGAATATCAACAAGACCCACCGCGACCGTGCCCAGGCAATGATGCGCATGGCTGACGAACGGCTGATGCGTGCGTCTGAGGAAAATCTTGAATCGATGCGCAAACTGCGGCACGAACTCAAAAACCAGTACGCATATATGCGGCTTTTGCTCAGGGAAAAGCAATACGACAAGCTTGACGCCTATTTTTCCCAGTATGAAGCCAGTCTGCCCGAAACGCTGTTCTATATAGACTGCGGCAACCGCACGATAAATGCGATAATCGCCGTGGAGGAGGGTAAGGCTAAAAGCGCTGACGTAAAGCTCGATTGCAGAATAGAGGTTCCGTCCGACCTTCCCGTAAAGGATATTGACCTGTGCACGGTGATAATGAATCTCATAAACAATGCCGTGGAGTATTGCGAAAGATATCCCGAACTTGCCGACCGCACGGTAAGCGTTGCGATAAGGCTGATAAACAGTTCGTTGCTGATAGAGGTGGGCAACGCAATATTTCTGGACGATGAAAAGTCGGCGCTGGAACTCAAAACAAGCAAACCCGATAAAAAAATTCACGGCTACGGCAGCAGGATAGTGTCCGAAATAGCCGAACGCTACAACGGCGGCGTATATTATGCCGTTGAGGGCGGCAGATTCGTGGCGAAAGCCATGCTCTTTCTGCCGGAGAATACGGAGAAAAATATAACTGATACGGAGAGGAAATGAAATATATAAAAGTTGCCGTGTGCGACGATAAGGAAGGCATTGCCGAAGTTATCTGCAGTACGGTTAAGTCGTCGTTTGCAAAGCGCAAAGTGGTCGCCGATGTGGAGCTCTTCACCTCGACGGCGGCACTTAAAACAAGAATGGAGGACGTGATTTTCGATTTGCTTTTTCTGGATATAAGCATGCCCGATACGGACGGCATACAGTTCGGAAAAAGTCTGCGTGAATCCAACGATAAGACGGATATCGTCTTTGTTTCAAACCGCGAGGACAGGGTGTTCGACGCCCTCAAAGTGCGCCCCTTCGGGTTTGTGAGAAAGAGCAATTTTCTAGGCGATCTGGCCGACGTAATCAACCGTTACCAGCAGGATATAGCCGAACGAAACGACTATACGATAACGGTGCAGTCCAAAAGCGGAATAGTGAACGTGCGCGCGGAGGAGATAATTTATTTTGAAGGCGCAGGCAAATTTCAGCTCATGCACGTGGTCGGCAAGGATACGCCCCTTCCCGTGTACCGCTCGCTTGAAAAGCTGGAAGAGGAGCTGACTCCCGGTGGATTCATACGAATACACAAGGGCATGCTGGTAAATTACCGCTATATCTCCCGCATACTGGTTGGCAGGGTGGAGCTCACTGACGGCAAGGAACTGCCGCTTTCCAGACGGAAGGCAACGGAAATAAAACAGCAATACATCAGATGGCTATCCGGCCGCGGCAGCATACTCATCTGAGAAAATATCCGCGTAATTAAAAAAAGACGGCACATATGCCCGATTTAACCTGATTAAACGATATCGGCGCGCAGCCTTAAAGGCTGCGCGCCTGCTTTTTTTACTGTATAAAACATAAACAAACTCAGATGAATTGAGTTGCGGCAACGCTTGCCGCCCATATAAAAAACGCATTGCATTTTGTTCCGTTTCAGAGCCCTTTTATTCCCCGCCTATATACAAGTCACTACTCTGAGACTTCTGAATAAAAAATTACCAAAAGCAGCCGCCCCGAACATTGTTCGGGGCGGCTGCTTTTTATCGTAAGAATTATTTTATGCTCTTTATAAGCAAAATAATTTTCGGTTTTTTGTCTGCCTGTTATTGAATTTCTTTGGAAGTTTCACTGTCTTTTTTGTCTTTTTTTAAATTGCCCGCATAGTATGTGGCAATTATTGCTTTCGATATTATGTTCCTTTTTACGCACTTAAAAATCTTTTTATCGAATTGACCCCATACTATGGCCTGATTAACGGCTTTTTGTGGCTTTAGTTCTTTTTAATTTATTTATATTGTCCCGCGCGCAATGCGCGTGCATAAGCGCATGCTTTTTTGTAAAAAATAGGATGGGGTATGCGTTGTGGTAAAAGCGTTCCTTTGTAATGATTGGCGTTTAAGCGTATTAAGGCAAAGTTTAATGGTGCGACTGACGTTGCTGTTTAATGTGAAAAAAAATTTTTTCAGTGTGGCGGTTGCTATTCTTTTGACGCGGCTCGAATGATTATTTTTTACTGCTAAGCCCCTTTTTTGTTTGACAGAACTGCTTTTTTGGTCAGTTTTTGTGCCTTTATGCCCGCAAAAAGAATAACATTTTGTGTGAAAAATGCAATGTAAATTTAAAAGAATCGCAATTGACATCGGCGGGGGGGCTATAATCTTCATAGACAAGTGAAAGAAATGTGCAAAGTGTGTTAATAATTTGCGTTAACAAAGTAAAATTTGCAGTTTGCGTGAAAAAATATACCGTTCGCGTTGCGAATTGTAGAAATAGCCTTATGGAAGGCTAAAGAAAAAATAAGCAGAATTTGTGCTTCCGTTTTTGAGAATGTAACGGGGGTTGGCAAATAAAAAAATATAAAGGAGCAGAAAAAGATGAATTCAGGCAAAAACTTTTTCAATTCAAAAAGAAAAGGTTTATGGCAAGGACTTTGCGGTTTATGCGCTCTCTTGCTTACGGTATCAGTTACGGCATCAGGGATACTGGAAGCTAACCGCGGCGTTGTAGACAGTTTCCTTGAAACGACAAGTGAGAATATTGTCTCCGAAGATGACGGTACTACTTACAATACTTTCACTCCGGATGAAAAATATCTCAATTCTGACGGTACGGGCAATGCTAAGGCGCTTATCACCGCAGCAATCGACCTCGGCCGCAGACAGGAAACAGAAGGTGCAGTACTTCTTAAAAACAACGGCGCTCTTCCCCTTGCAAAGGGAAGCAAGGTAACCCTTCTCGGCGCAAGAAGCCACCGCACGATAATCAACTCCGGCATGGGCCAGGCGTCCAAGGGCAGCTATATCTCCCTTGAAACTGCTCTCGGCGGAACAAAGACCGATTTTGCTAACTATGTTGTAACCGGCGGCTGGGGCAGCGGCTCCGGTTCAAGCCAGGCTATAAACGACTATAACTTCTCCGAACTCAAGCTGGGCGGCAACGGTGTGGCTGCAGGCGCGGGTTACGAGATTAACCCCACGATGACGGCCGTATATGAAACTACATCCGGCGATCTGAGCATTGCCCAGTCGGCTAACAAGTCCTACAATCCTCAGGAACCTTCCCTTGCAGATCTTGCTGCGGCAAATGCTGACTATGCATCCAGCTTCAAAAATTACGGCGATGCTGCGATAGTTGTAGTAGGCAGAGGCGCGGGCGAAAGCAACGACTACTGGAAGGGCGGCCTTGCTGACGGCGTTGAAAGCTCCAGCACAGAGCCTTTACACCTTACCAAGAACGAAGAGGATGCAATCAAGCTTGCAACCGATAACTTCGACAAGGTAATCGTGCTTGTAAACACCAACTCCGCGATAGAACTCGGCGACCTTGAAGACAATGACAAGATTGACTCCATCCTCTGGATAGGTCATCCCGGCAACTATGGTCTTCTCGGCGTTGCAGACATTCTCTGCGGCAACGTAAACCCTTCGGGCGCGCTCTATGATATCTATGCAACCAGAAACCTATCTGCGCCTGCAATGATGAACATGGGCAACTACGCCTGGGCAAACGGCGACGATATAACAAGGCGTCAGTCCAAGAACTACGTAATCGAGGCCGAGGGCCTGTATGTAGGCTATCGCTACTATGAGACCAGGTACTACGATTCCATAGTCAATCCTTCCAGCAACGCAAGCTCTTCCGCGGGCGTATATGCTTCCAAGGACAACAAGTGGAACTATGACGATGAAGTTGTATACGGCTTCGGTTATGGCCTCTCCTATACAGATTTCAGCTATGAAATCACCGACTTCAAGCTCAGCACGCCTTCCGCGCACGAGATGTATGCCGACGTAACCGTAAAGGTAACCAACACCGGCGACGTTGCCGGCAAGACCAGCGTACAGATTTACGCTCAGGCGCCCTACACGCAGTACGACAAGGAAAACCTTGTTGAAAAATCTGCCGTACAGCTTCTCGGTTTCGACAAGACTGACATAATCGCAGCCAAGGAAAGCGCTACCGTTACCGTAAGCCTTGACCTTCAGAACCTCGCATCCTATGACAACACCTGGGAGAACGGCGACGGTACAAAGGGTACTTACATTCTTGAAAACGGCGACTACTTCTTTGCAGTAGGTAACGGCGCACACGATGCCCTCAACAACATTCTCACTCAGCAGGGCAAAAAGGTTGCAGACGGTATGGACTATGACGGCAAGGCCGACTGCGTTCACACCTGGAACTATAAGTACAGCGGTTCAGGCAATATCGACTACACCACGTTCGGTATCTCCAAGAACAACACTCAGGTAAGCAACCAGATAGATTATATCGACTGGAACACATTCGGCGGCGAAAAGATTACCTATCTTTCCCGTTCGAACTGGCAGGCAACCTATCCCAAGGAGTATACTTCCGTAACCGCTCCTTCCGATATGCTTAACTACCTCAACGGTAAGTATTACACCTTAAAGACGGGCGAAGATACCTCCGACATCAAATGGGACAGCACTTCCACCGACTATAAGTTCTATCAGATGGTTCTCTCTGACTGGGACGATGCTCGTTGGAATGACCTTCTCAGCCAGCTCAATCTGATGGAGGCAGCCGCATTCGCATCGAATGCTGGTCCTAACTTCCTTCCTCTTGAAGGTGTTGGTTTCGTGGCTCTCACTTCTGCCACCGATAACGCAGGTAACGGTATCGTATTCAACCTCAAAGACACCAAGGACTCCGAAGCTCCCTGGGCTATACTTGAAGGCGCTGACTCCAACTGGAACGGCCAGGTATTCGGCAGCGCACCCCTTGTTGCATCTTCCTTCAATCCCGACCTCATGAACGAAATCGGTCAGTTCGTCGGCAACGAAGCGCTCTTCCTCGGTCTTCCCATAGTATGGGGCCCCGGCCTCAACACTCACCGTCACGCTTATAACGGACGTAACGGCGAATACTACTCCGAAGATCCCGTGCTCTCCGGCGTCTGCGCGCTTGAATTCTCCGTAGGCGCACGTGAATACGGCCTCATCGCCGCTGCAAAGCACTTCGTATTCAACGACCAGGAAACCAACCGTCAGGGCGTTTCTCCATTCATGACTGAACAGCGCGCAAGGGAAGTTGAACTCCGCGCATATCAGGTAGCAATTGAAGCCGTCAAGTATGATGGCGAGGGTATGATAGGCCTCATGACCTCCTTCTCCAAGGTAGGCCCTGTAGAAGTTACCTGCAGCTACGGCATGCTCACCGGCATACTGCAGAACGAGTGGGGCTTCCACGGATATGCGGTAACCGATATTAACGATGATACCGACCTGTATACCTCTATGGTATATGCAGGTGCAACCGGCTATGACCTCCGCTTCGGCGCACCTACCGATGTTGCAAGCTTCATAAACAAGTTCAAGAACCAGTCCGATGGTAACAACGCATCCGAGACTATGTTCGACGGCGACGCTACCATGCAGAATATCATCAAGAATTCTGTAAAGAGAACGCTGTGGACATTCGCACAGTCCAACCTCATGAACCGTTACAGCTCGACCACTCATACCGTATCCGTTATGACCTGGTGGAGATCGGCATACACCGCAGCAATCGTAATCTTTGCCGTACTTACGGCTGCCAGCGCTGCAATGTATGTTGTAACGACCATTAAAAGCAGAAAGGAGGAGGTATAAATGAAAGATTTTATTAAGAACGCAGGCGTGATTTTCTGGCTCAATGCCGCAGCTTGTCTGCTCTCCTTTATCGGCATGATTCTCCTGGCCGTATCAAACGGCATTCGGGGTTATGCAATAACCGGCGGCGGTACCGCCGTGGCTCTTGCGGTCATAGGATTCATTCTTGCCGCAGTTGCAACCTTCGGTACGTTCAAGTTCGGTTCGCAGCACTTCATAACTGCCATTGCAAGAGTTGTCTCCATCGTGCTCATCGCTGTAGCTTTCGGCATACTGCTCTCCGACAGAGTAGGCCTTGCTTCCAGCCTTTTTACCTGGGACAGCCACAATGAAGTAGGTTGGAATGCATTCAACCTCAGCATAGGCAGCGCGGTTCTGATGCTCATATCTATTATCGTAATGATTGTATGTGCATTCATGAACAACAAAAAGAAGATTAATTCTGCCAGCATGGCCTGAAAATTCATGTTTTCGGCTCCCTCCCATACCAAATAAATGGTAAACTGCATTCTCTGCCGCAGTCAATGCGGCAGAGATGCGGGAGACCTGAATGGGTGTGTATGGCTGGTTCAATCAGACTTTAATCCATCTTTATCATATTACTTGTTTTCTTACCTTTTCTGTTTACGGGCAGGCGCTTGGCGCCTGCCCGTAAAACATTTTTGTGCAGATGATAAGCCGTTGTTTATTTTTAAGCATATTGACAAAAGTGCAATATGGTGTTAATATTATTACAGTTATATTATTTTTTGCCATATGACTGCCGCGGTCGCCGCAATGCGTTCGTCGGCGGTGAAATACGGGGTAATGCAAATCTCCCGTACATATTAAAATTTTTTGATTATGGCCCTGGAAGCGGGAGGATATATGCTCAGCATAGCTATTGTTGATGATGAAAAAGCGGCTATCGAAAAATTGCGCGAATGTTTTTCCTTTCTTGAAACCAAGGTGGAAGAAAAGTTCCGCATAGATTCGTATGAGAGCGCAGACCGTTTTTTCATGCATTTCGATAACCAGTACAACATGGTTTTCTTCGATATTGAAATGCCGGAAATGGATGGCATGACGGCCGCCCGCAGACTGCGCGAACTGGATAAAACTGTAACCATAATTTTTGTTACGAATACGGCGCGCTACGCCGTTCAGGGATATGGGGTTGACGCGCTCGATTATATAGTGAAACCTGTGGACAAGTTTGCCTTTGTTCTGAAAATGAAGCGTGCGCTCGCCCGCGTTGCGCGCAGAAAGGACGCCAATATCATACTCAAAACGAATGAGGGGATAGAGTGTCTGCAGATTTCACACATAAAGTATCTGGAAGTGCAGGGACACTATGTGATATATCACACCTATTACGGCGATTATTCCATTTACAGCACGCTCTCCGCCGAGGAGAAAAAGCTGCCTGAATCGCAGTTTGTAAAGTGTAACCGCAACTATCTTGTAAATTTAAGGTATGTGGAGACGGTGCGCGACGGCGTGTGCGTGCTGGCGGGGGAGGAGCTGCTTATCAGCAGGCCTCAGAAAAAGAAGTTCGTTCAGGCGTTGCACGACTATATGCGCGGTGAGAACGTTTAAAGTATGCGGCATAGGTTCGTTCGGACATATATTGGGGGAAAATAATGTATTATGAATGGGGTAACTGCTTCTTTACGTTGCAGATTTTTGTCGCTGAACTGATTTTTTTGTATTCCTATCCGAAGCGCAGCAAATTCCTGGCGAGGATAATTCCGGGAGTGATTGCAATAACGCTGCTCTCAGGGTTTATGCCTTCAGGATATACGCTCATGCGAAATCAGTACTATCAGTTCTTCAAATATATTTTTATGTTTGCCGTTACGGCGGCATACCAGTGTTTTTGTTTCAAGGCAAAGATAATTGCAATGATATCCGCCTGCGTTTCGGGCTATGCCTTGCAACATCTTTCCTATCAGGCAATGCAACTGCTGTCGCTTACTTCGCTGCTGGATATTCCTGCTATAAGTTCTTCGTGGCGCGACCGTATTCTTGAACTTATGGTCTTCCCGTTCACCTATCTTCTCACATGGGCGGCGTTCGGCCGTATGGCGGCAAAGTATGAATTCTATAAAAATTATGATTCCCGCTTCGTTGCCGTTTCAATATTTACTCTGTTCGTCTGTCTGGTAATAAACCGTTTTGCCCGTCAGGGGGCAAGCCTCGGAAATGCGTATGTCATCGCGGGAAACGCGCTCTATGCAATTTCCTGCTGCGTGCTTTCGCTGTTCATAAGTTACAGTCTGCACGTTCTCAGCATAACCCGTGCAAAGAATGAGACTCTCGAGCGTATCAGCTACGAGGAGCGCAAACAGTTTGAAACGAGCAAAAAGAACCGCGAACAACTCAATGTAAAATATCACGACTTGAAACACGTGCTCTCGCTGCTTGATTCCGACCGCAACGCGGAGGAGATTGCCCAGTACAGAAAGGTGCTTGAAGATTTTGACGGAGAGGTGCGCACGGGCAACGAAACGTTGGACATAGTCGTCAACGAAAAGGCCGACATATGCCGCAGCGAAGGCATCTCGCTCACTTTCCTCGGCGACGGGCAACTGTTATCGTTTGTCAGCCAGTATGATATATATTCTATGTTCGGCAACATTCTCGATAACGCCATAGAGGCTGTGCGCAAGATAGACGACCGCGGGAAAAAGATAATATCTATGACGATAGAGGCGCAGGGCAACTGCGTTATAATAAGTTCCATGAACTACTTTACCGGCAAACTGAATGTATCGGACGGTAAACTCGTCACCACGAAGACCGTCAACGTGGATTCGCACGGCTACGGCATACGTTCGATAAAGCTGGTTGCCGAAAAGTATGGAGGAGAGGCCCGCATTTCGGCCGAGGACGATATATTCGACCTTACGGTATTCCTCACCGTGCCGGAAAAAGCGGCGGAACGCGCCGAAGGCGACGCTGCGGCAAAGACCTGCTGAGCGTATTCCGCAAGGCTCCTTTCCACGCCATATGATTCGATTGGAAAAACGCATCATTGAATTATGTCGCGCGTACGCGCGCAAAAATGATGTTTTTTGCCATAAAACGGTTAAATTTTGCATCTTAATATTTATGGAGGCGGGCGCCGACGTGTGTAAACG
>ERZ1090862.557-NODE-558-length-16741-cov-3.951936_pt1 | contig 16741 bp, 13 predicted proteins | sample MGYA00478481_ERZ1090862 | MGnify/ENA primary metagenome ERZ1090862 (study PRJEB33644, sample SAMEA5815745) | chicken gut metagenome | biome: Chicken; feature: Gastrointestinal Tract; material: Caecum | place: Ireland | collected 2019-01-01 | study: A study of the... | reverse complement strand
CGCCACCTCTCCCCGTGTGGCGGCCCCCGCCAGAAGATAGGTGCCTGCCGCGATCCGGTCCGCAGGCACTTCCATCTCCGCAGAATGAAGGCCAGATACGCCCCGGATTCGGATCATCCCGCTTTCTTCCCCCTGTATCACGGCTCCCATCCGGCGCAGAAAACGGCACAGATGCAGGATCTCCGGCTCTCTGGCGCAGTTGTACAGACAGGTTTCTCCTTCAGCCAGAACCGCGGCCAGCACTCCATTTTCTGTCGCGCCTACGCTGATCTTCGGAAAATGATGGCTGCATCCCCTTAATCTGCCGGCAGAGGCAGATATTCCCTCCTCCGTCTCCGTCAATTTCGCTCCCAGCGCCCGCAGAACGGACAAGTGCAGATCCACCGGGCGCTGTCCGATGGTACAGCCTCCCGGATAACTGACAAAGGCAGAGCCCAGCCGCGGCAGCAGGCCGCCCAGTAAAAAAACAGAGGAGCGCATTTTATCCGCATACGCCCCCGGAATTTTCCCTGTGACAATATCTCTGCAGTCCAGAAAGAGATCCCCCTTCTGCCACCAGGTTCTGGCGCCGGTGTACCGCAGGATTTCTTCCATGCACCGCACATCGTCTATTCTAGGGCAGTGTCTTAAAATCACCGTTCCCTTCTGCAGCAGGGAAGCTGCCATCATGGGCAGCACCGCGTTTTTTGAGCCCTGCACCCGGACACGGCCCTCCAGCCTGTGCCCTCCCTCTATTCGATATCGTCCCACGGCCGTTGCTCCTGTATAGACCTTCTCATAATATCATATGCTCTTTGCCGCAATCTGCCCGTAGAAATTTGCGGTCCGCGACACCGACAGGGCCAGCCCCATCTCGGCCAGCAAAAATACCACGGAGGTTCCGCCGTAGCTGATAAAGGGCAGCGTAATCCCTGTGTTGGGAATGGTGTTGGTGACAACCGCAATATTCAGGATTACCTGCACCGCAATGTGACCCATAATGCCTGCCGCGATCAGGGCCCCCGTCAGATCCCGGGCATGGGTGGAAATGACCATCAGCCGCCAGATCACAAGGCCAAACACCAGCATCAGGAGCAGCGCTCCCACCAGGCCTGTTTCCTCACAGATAATGGAAAAGATCATATCGTTCTGGGCTTCCGGCACAAAACCCAGCTTCTGCAGGGAATTTCCAAGGCCCTTTCCGAAAATCCCTCCGCTGCCGATGGCGTACAGCCCCTGGATGGTCTGGAAGCCCTTCTCATAAGCTTCCGGATTTCTCCAGATGGCAAGCCGTTCCAGCCGGTAGCTCTCCACGCTGAGAAATACGGCAATAAAACAGACGGCCGCCGCCCCGATCCAGAGAAAGGGAAGATATCTGGGATTGGATACGAAGACGGTGATCATTCCCACGGCCAGGATGATAACCGCCGTGCTCAGATTGTTGGAGCCCACCAGGGCGGCCACCGGCAGAATGCTTACAATGACCAGGGCCATGAAGCGGTAGCTGGTAGTTCTGCTTCTGGTCTTCTGAATCACCCAGGCCAGAAAAAGGATCACTGCCACCTTGGCAAATTCTGAAGGCTGGAAGGACAAAGGTCCCAGAGACAGCCACCGCCTGGATCCGTTGATCTCTTCTCCCACGAACAGCACTGCGGCGGACAATCCCAGCGATGCCAGATACAGAACAGGCGCAAAACGCAAAAGAGCCCTGTAGTCCATCCGGGAAACCATGCACATTCCCAGAATACCCAGAGCCGTGGCAAACAGCTGTTTTTTAAAATAATAGGCCGGGTCATGAAATTTCACCCGGCCATTATACGCGCTGGTGCTGTACAGAAGCAGCAGTCCGCAGACTGCCAGGATCAGCACCAGCACAAATAACGCAGTATCCATTTTCTTCTTTTCCGACTGTCCCATGGCCGACCGACCTGTCTTCTTTTCTTCTATCTTATTTGGCCCATCTTTCATTTATGCCTGAAACTGCCGGGCGGCGTTCTACAGCGCCCTTACATACTTTTTAAATAAATCTCCTCTCTCCTCATAGCTCTTAAACTGATCCCAGCTGGCGCAGGCCGGGGACAGAAGCACCGCGTCTCCCGAAACGGCGCGGGCCGCGCAGACGCGCACCGCCTCCGCCAGATCTTCGCAGAACAGGATCGCCTCCCCGGGGAATCCATGTTCCCGGGCTTCCCGGGCAATCTTTTCGCGGGTTTCTCCGATCAGCACCAGGTACTTTACTTTTCCCTCAAAGCTGTCGATCCACTCCCCGTAGGTGGACTGCTTGTCGTATCCGCCTCCGATGAGCAGGGTAGGCCGCACCATGGCCTGAATCCCCTTGATAGCCGCATCCGGGTTGGTACCTTTGGAATCATTGTAGTATTTCACTCCGTTTTTCTCCGCCACATACTCAATGCGGTGCTCCACCCCGGCAAATCCGCAGGCCGCCCTGCGGATCGTATCTGCGGGCACCCCGGCATACCAGGCCATAGCGGCGGCAGTCATAACGTTTTCATAGTTGTGGAGCCCCAGAAGCTTCAGCTCCTCTGTCCGGACAATGGGGACCTCCCTGCCGCCCTCCCGCAGGATAATGGCTCCGTTCTTCAGGAAAATACCCTGAGCCAGCTCCCTTCTGCTGGAAAAGTAAACCGTCCTGCAGGAAAGCTTCTCTCCGAAGGCACGCAGTACCGGATCCTCATAATTCAGCACGCAGACATCCTCCCCTGACTGATTCACGGCAATCAGCTCTTTTACACGGATATATTCCTCCATGGTATGATGCCGGTTCAGGTGATCCTCTGTAATGTTCGTGATAGCGCTGACGCAGGGATGAAAGGCATCGATGGTTTCCAGCTGAAAGCTGCTGATCTCAGCCACGGTCACCGCCTCTTCGCTCTGCTCCAGCACAACGTCCGTATAGGGGTTTCCGATATTTCCCACCACGTACACCTCCGGGCAGGCTGCCTTCATAATCTCGCCCAGCAGGGCCGTGGTCGTAGTTTTCCCATTCGTACCGGTAACAGCCAGCACTCTGCCTTTTCCCAGGCGGAAGGCCAGCTCCACCTCTCCCCAGACCGGTATTCCTCTCTTCCGGAATTCTTCCACCAGCGGCTGATCGCAGGGAACTCCCGGACTCATGACCACCAGATCCAGGGCATCCATAATCTCCTCCGGAACATGGCCCAGGCAGATCTGCCCCCGGCCGCACAGCTTCTTCTCTATGGCCTGCCTGTCCACTTTCTCATTACTGTCAAAAATAATCGGGCAGGCCTCCAGGCTGCTGAGAAGCCCGGCTGCTCCCATTCCGCTCTTTCCCGATCCGAAAACCAGAACCTTCTTATCTTTCCAATCCATTTTATCTCCTCCTGCTCTTCACAGCCGCCGTCACACACCCGCCAGAGCGATCAGACAGAGTATGGCGGTGATAATGGAAAAGACAGCCACAATCCGCGTCTCCGACCAGCCGCACAGTTCAAAATGATGGTGGATAGGCGACATCTTAAACAGACGCTTCCCGTGGGTAACTTTAAAATATGTAACCTGAAGCATGACGGAGAGAAGCTCCACCACGTAGATCAGTCCCACAATAAGGATGAACAGCGGCATGTTCATCATATAAGCCGCACCGGCCACAAAGCCTCCCAGGGCCAGGGACCCCGTATCTCCCATAAATATCTTGGCCGGGAACACATTAAATACCAGAAATCCCATGAGACTTCCCACCACTGCGCAGGTAATCGGCTCCAGGCCTGTATTCCGTCCCACGGCTACTACGCTGAAGAACACCGCTACAATGACGGTGACGCTGGAAGCCAGACCGTCCAGCCCGTCCGTAAAGTTTACGGCATTCACCGTTCCGATCACAGCGATAAAGAGCAGGGGAACAGCCAGCCAGCCGATATCCACTGCCAGTCCGCCGGAGAACGGAAGCAGCAGCTTCAGGGAAACATCCGAAAAACGTATCATATAAAAAGCAAAAATTCCGGTGACTATAATCTGGCACAGCATCTTCTGCCAGGGCAGAAGGCCGTCTGACCGGTGCAGCACCACCTTCAGATAGTCGTCCAGGAATCCGATGAGGCCGAAGCCCAGCATCAGAAACAGCACCGGAGCAATCTGCGGATGGCTGCCCACAAAAAAAAGGGAGGTCACGGTAGTGGCGATCAGAAAGATCACTCCTCCCATGGTAGGCGTTCCCGCCTTCTTTAGGTGGGATTTCACACCCTCCTCCCTCTCCGTCTGGTCTACCTTCAGCCTGCGGAGAAAGGGAATGACAATAGGACCCAGGAGCACACTGATCGCAAAGGAGACGATCACCGGAATTACGACTGTTAAACTCATACTTCACCTCTTCCAATGTATTGCCGGCAGACGCAAGGCTTCCCCCGGCCGTTTATCAGTATATAGCTTTTCCCGCCAAGAATCAACCGTTTTCCTTGTTTATTCCCAGATAAGGAAGTACGTTGGCGTAGATATCCCGTATGACCGGAGCGGCAATGGTCCCTCCGTAATAGATCCCCTGCGGGTTGTAGATAATGCACAATCCCAGAACCTTCGGATCCTCCGCCGGCGCGAACCCCAGGAATGAGGAGATGTACCGGTTGGCGCTCCGGGGCAGCGTCTGAGAGGTGGCCGTCTTGCCCCCGATCGTGTATCCTTCTATATAGGCATTGATCCCGGAGCCCTCTGAAACAACGCTTTCCAGAATCTGCCGGACTGTTTCGGAAGTTTCCCCGGATATAATACCCTCTTCACTTTCATATTGAAGCGTTTCCACCAGATTTCCCTCCGCATCCAGAACCTCCACGCCAAAATGCGGCGTAACTCTTCTTCCCCCATTCACCAGGGAACTGACCGTAGCCGCCAGCTGAACCGGCGTGATCTGGAAGCCCTGGCCGAAGGAAAGTGTCGCCAGCTCTACCTGTCCCATATTCTCTTTCTGATGCATAATCGTAGAGGCCTCTCCGGGAAGATCGATACCTGTGCTCCGGAACAGGCCGAACTGTTCAAAATACCGGTAATAATTATCGATGCCCAGACGGAGACCCACTTCAATAAATACGGGGTTGCAGGAATTCTGGGCGCCCTCCGTAAAGGTTTCCGCCCCATGTCCCGTCCGGTTATGGCACCGGATCCTCCGGTCCTCCACAATCTTGTATCCCGGACAGAAAAAAGAATCCTCCGGCGTCACCACGCCCTCCTCCAGACCCGCTGACATGGTTATGATTTTAAAGGTGGAACCCGGCTCGTACGTATCGCTGACGCAGGGATTTCTCCACATCTGATTCTGCAGCTCCAGAAGCTCCTCCTCTCCAAGCCCCTCTGTATCCGCCTCTGTATTCAGAGTAAAGGGATCATTCAGATTAAATTCCGGTACATTGACACAGGCGTAAATTTCCCCGTTCTGCGGATTCATCAGAAGAATAGAAACCGCGTCCGCCTGCTTCTCTTCCATAACCTTGCGCGCGGCCTGCTGGCAGTATTCCTGAATATTCAAATCCAGGCTGATCTTCAGGTCATACCCGGGCACCGGCTCCACCCGGCTTTCGCCGATCTCCGAAAGCTCAATCCCCCGGGCATCGGTGGTAGTGAGTATTTTCCCGTCGATCCCTTTCATGACTTCCTCATACTCTACCTCCAGGCCGATGATCCCCTGGTTGTCCCCGCCGGTAAAGCCCAGAACCTTGGAAGCCAGCTCATCGTACGGATAGTACCTTTTAAAATCTTCATCCACCTTTACGCCGGCATATCCGTACGCCCGAATCCGGTCTCCAATCTCCTTATCCACATTCGTCTTAACTCTTTCAATAGAGGAATTTTTCTCCACCCTTGTCCGGGCAGTCTCTTCGCTGATCCCCAGCTCTTTTACCAGCATGGCAATCACCGCCTCCGGCTCCTGGATCTGGCTGTGGATCACGGAAATAGTACAGACGGTCCGGTTGGCCGCCAGCACCGTCCCGTTCGCATCCAGAATCTTTCCCCGTGCCGCCTTGATATCTCTCTCCCGCTCATGGAGATCGTCTGCTTTTTCAGAATAATACTGTGAGCAGAAGACCATAAGATAGAAAAGGCGGCCGGCCAATACCAGCAGCAGACCGGCGCAGAGAAAGAAGACCACCGTCACTTTCTTCTTACTGGACATTGTATTTTTCCGCATAAAAATTCCTCCGGAAACTGTCATCTATATATATGGCAGTTTCCGGAGGGAATATGCGTCCTGATTTATTCTTCCAGGAGCTCCTGTTCGCTGTTGCTGATTCCCTCATCCAGCAGGCTGTTGCCCCCGTTCTCCACACTTTCATCCTCCGGCGTTTCCGCAGGCGCAGGAAGGTTTTCATTATCCGCTCCCTGCTCGGCGGCGCCGGCCGGCGTTTCCTCCGCATCTCCGGTCTCGTCGGGATAAATATTCAGGTACGGCAGAAGCTCCGTGAAGATCTCCTTGGCAATCAGCTGGGCGTAGGTACTGTCCGCCTGATTTGCCGCATTGGGCTCGTCCACAACCACATAGACCACCACTTCCGGATCATCCAGAGGCGCGAAGCCAATGAAGGATACCAGGTACTTTCCCTCTGACCTCGGGAACTTCTGGGCGGTTCCCGTTTTTCCTCCCATGGAATAGCCCTCTACCTTGGCCGAAGAGCCGGAACCTCCATTTACGCTTCCCGCCAGGGCTTCCCGGATAAAATCGCTGGTCTCCTGGGATACAGTCTGGCTCTTCAGCATGCTGTCCATTGTCTGAACGACTGAACCGCTGCTGTCGGTCACGGCGCTGACCACATGAGGCGTATAATAATATCCCCCGTTGATCAGCGAACAGAAAGCAGCCGCCTCCTGGATCATCGTACAGTTAAAGCCCTGTCCGAAGGTGCTGGTGGCCAGTTCCACCGGCCCCATCTCGTCTTCTGTAAACAGAACTCCGCTGCTCTCTCCCGGCAGGTCAATGCCCGTCTTGCTGCCGAAATTGAAAATTTTCTGATAGCGGACAAAATCCGAAATGCCGATCTGTTCTCCGATCTGCATCAGGCAGGCATTGCAGGACTGGGCCAGCGCCTGTGCCACGGACAGTTCATAATGAGCGCCCGGATAAACGGCGCAACGGATCATCTGTCCTGAAACGGTGTAATACCCCTCACAGTAAAAACTGTCGTTCTGGCTGATGGAGCCGCTCTCCAGCGCTGCCGCCACCGTCAGAGGCTTGAAAGTGGAACCCGGCTCATACGTATCGGAAATACAGAAATTTCTCCAGATGCTGTTGAGGTTGTCCAGCATGGTCTCATTGTCCATGGCGGCAATCTCCTCCTCCGTGTAAAAGGCTGTCAGATCTCTGGGATTGTTCAGATCATACCAGTCCGAAGAATCCATGCCCAGAATCTCTCCTGTATCCGGGTCCATGACGATCACGCCCACATTTTCAGCGGAATCCTCCCCGTTTGGTCCCCCTGCCATCCGTCCGTTATAATTCTCAATGGCCGTGCGTATGATCTGCTGTATATTGATGTCGATGGTGGAAACCACATTCTTCCCATCCACCGGTTCCACAATATTCTGCTCTACATCCGAATCTTCGTTATAATAGCCGTACTGCCGCCCGTCCACGCCGTTCAGCAGGCTGGAATAGTAGCCTTCAATGCCCCAGTCTGCCGTGGTACCATCGTACGTAAAGCCAATCAGATCACAGGCCTGGGAATTCATCGGGTAAACCCGCTCATAATTTTCCTCAAACCAGACACCTCTGACATTCCCCCTGGCCTCTTTTTCCTCATCCGATAGATCCGCATTTTCTTCGCTTTCCGTATCGAGATAATCTTCAAAGGCCTGTCTTTCGTCAATGGAGATCCCCGTTTTCAAAACCTGATACTGGCTGTCCTTCGTATCCTCTGAAGTCAGCCTTCCGCGGATATCCTCTTCGTCCAGTCCCAGAACATTCACAAGGGCATCGATGGTGGGCTCCACATAATTCTGCACCTCATTCCCCGCCGCATCCGTGGAGACTGTGTTGGTCACCTTACAGTCCAGAATCACGCTGTAGACCCGTTCGCTGGTAGCCAGAATCGTTCCGTTCCGGTCCAGAATATCTCCTCTCTTAAAGGGGATCACCCTGTTTTCATACTGCTGCTGGGTCTGGCTCAGCACAATGCGCTCATACTGCGCGCCGCTGGTGGCATTGATATACGTAATCCGGACAGCTAAAGCAACTAAAGCCAGTATGACTGCCAGAAACAGTCCTACCAGCTTTTTGCTCATTTTTCCGTTTATTCTCCGTCCGGGCATCCCTGCCTGGACTCTTTTTTCTTTCTTTTTCAATGAAATCACCTGTTATTTGGCTCCAGGCACATCCTGGTACTGTCTCATATAACTGTTGTCCTTCGCGCTGTAATAACGGATCTGCGACTCATCGGCATAGTGCATTCCAAGCTCCGAGAGCGCCTTCTCCTTAATCTCATTGAGATTCACAGAGGTCTGCACCTGATTATAATAAGCGTCATTATCCGCTTTCAGCTGACTCAGTTCACTTTCCAGAGCAGCGACATTTTCCATCTGTTCCGTGTACGCTGATTTCAGCTGCAGATAGTGTACGCACAGAAACAAGGTAGCAGCGCACACCGCGCTCAGAAAAACCAGATACCCCGGGCTCAGGTTTCTGGCCCGCTGCCGGTTTTTCTGGACCTGTCCGCTGGCCTGATGTCTCCGGACACGCTTTTTTCTCCGCTCCCGCTCCTCCGGATAGACTTCCAGCTCCCGTACCGCGCTTCCATCTTCATACGTACTGTATGTTTTATATTTATCCGCTCGTGAATTTACCCTTCTTGCTGTTCCAGCCATTGATAACTCCCGTCTGCCTTACGCCTCGATCCTCCGCTCAAAGACCCTCAGCTTTGCGCTCTTGGAACGGCTGTTGGCGTTCATCTCTTCTTCTGTAGGCACTACAGGTTTTCTGGTTACGACAAAGCCCGCAGGCTTTTTCCCGCACACGCATACCGGAAATTCCGGCGGGCAGGTACAGGGATTTTCATTCTTCCGGAAAATGTTCTTAACGATCCTGTCCTCCAGAGAGTGAAACGTGATCACACAGAGACGTCCGCCATCTCTCAGAAAATGGATCATATCATCCAGAGAGTCCGCCAGAACCTGAAGTTCCTGGTTTACCTCGATCCGGATCGCCTGAAAAGTTCTCTTGGCCGGATGGCCTCCTGTCATGCGCATCTTCGCCGGTATGGATGCCCGGATAATCTCCACCAGCTCCCCAGTGGTGCGGATCTCCTTCTCGCTCCGTCTCCGGCAGATATGCTTCGCAATATTCTTTGCGAATCTCTCTTCCCCGTAGTCCCGTATGACCTGATACAATTTTTCTTCACTGTAGGTATTGACCACAGCCGCGGCAGTCAGCTCCTGCCGCCTGTCCATCCGCATATCCAGCGGCGCGTCTACCCGGTAAGTGAAGCCCCGCTCGGCCTGATCCAGCTGATAGGAAGACACTCCCAGATCCAGCAGGATACCGTCCGCAGCGGTAATACCCCTCTTTTTCAGCTCAGGAACCATATAGCAATAGTTGCTGCGTAGGACCGTCACACGATCTTTATACTCCCTCAGACGGTCTTCCGCAGCAGCAATTGCATCTTCATCCTGATCTATTCCTATAAATCTCCCCGTGGCAGATAGTCTTTTGCAAACTTCCAGGGCGTGTCCGGCGCCTCCCAGCGTACCGTCCACGTAAATCCCCTCCGGCTTTACCCTTAAGTTCTCAATCGTCTCTTCCAGCAACACGGATCTGTGTCTAAATTCCATCTGTTCTCCGCTCCCTGAGTCTTCTGTCCCAGCCCTCAGATGCTGATGCCCATATCCTGCAGTCCCTCTGCAATGGCATCCATATCATCATAATTGCTGTTCTCTGCCCATCTCTGCTTACTCCAGATTTCGATCCGATTCAGATTTCCTGTCAGGACCACATCCTTCTCCAGACCTGCATATTCCCGCAGCGTTGCCGGTACGAGAATTCTCCCCTGCTTGTCCAGTTCACACGGCGCGGCTCCTGCTACAAAGAAACGGGTAATCGCTCTTGCATTTTTGTTTGTAAGTGGTAACTGGCTGAGTTTCTGTTCAAAGGCCTCCCATTCCTTCCCGGGATAGATGGAGAGACATCCATCCAGTCCCTTCGTCAGGACGAACTCTTCGCCGAGCTCTTCTCTGAACCTGGATGGAATAATCAGCCTCCCCTTGGTGTCAATCGAATGACTATACTCTCCCATGAACATAAACGTTTACCTCTTTAGCAAAAGTGAAGGTCTCCCCTCCTTCACTTTTCCGTGGCTGGAGGGAACTGCCACATTCCCTCCATTTGTCACCACTATTCACCACTTTCTACCACTTATGTGTCCATTCTAGCGCATGGCAGGGAAAATTTCAATAGTTTTTCTAAAATTTCACACTTTGCTCATATGTCAAAAATCCCCATTTTATGCGGGTTTTCGGACATTAAAAAGGAGAGAAGGCTATATTTTCCTTCTCTCCAACAAGACTTTGTAGATATGTTTTTCCCATCCACAACATGTGGTATATCTGCTTTTCAGCTTATACATTAAAGCGGAACAGAATCACATCCCCGTCCCGGACCACATAATCCTTTCCCTCCATGCGGACCAGTCCCTTTTCTCTGGCCCCGGCATAGGACCCGCTGTTCAGCAGATCCTGATAATTGACTACCTCTGCCTTAATAAAGCCCCTCTCAAAGTCCGTGTGGATCTTTCCGGCCGCCTGGGGGGCCTTGGTGCCGACTTTGATGGTCCAGGCACGGGTCTCATCCTCCCCGGCCGTCAGGAAGCTCATAAGCCCCAGCGTCCGGTAGCTGGCCTCAATCAGCTTGTCCAGCCCTGACTCCGTAAGGCCCAGATCCTCCAGAAAATCCTTCTTTTCTTCATCATCCAGCTCGGAGAGCTCCGCCTCAATCTCCGCACAGATTACAAAGACCTCGCTGCTGTGCTCTCCGGCGTACTTCCGGACCGCCTGTACATGAGCATTGGAATTCCCGTCATCCTGCAGATCCTCCTCCGCCACATTAGCCGCATAGATAACCGGCTTGGCCGTCAGAAGATTGTACTCCGCAAACCATTTTTCCTCATCTTCATTCTCCAGCTCAAAGAGAATGGCATCCCGGCCGTCCTCCAGATGCTTTTTCAGCCGTTCCTGCATGGCAAATTCCTTGGCTGCCGTTTTATCCATCCTGGCGCTTTTGCCTGTCTTGGACATTCTCCGCTCCAGAACCTCCAGATCCGCAAAGATCAGCTCCAGATCAATGGTTTCAATATCCCTTAAGGGGTCCACACTGCCGTCCACATGCACCACATTGGCGTCCTCAAAGCAGCGCACCACATGCACAATGGCATCCACCTCCCGGATATTGGCCAGGAACTGGTTGCCCAATCCCTCTCCCCTGGAAGCGCCCTTTACCAGCCCGGCAATATCCACAAACTCCACCGTGGCCGGCGTTACCTTTTTAGAATGATAAAAATCTCCCAGCAGGCGGATCCGCTCATCAGGTACAGGCACAATTCCCACGTTGGGATCGATGGTGCAGAAAGGATAGTTGGCGGATTCGGCCCCTGCCTTTGTCAGAGAATTAAACAGCGTGCTCTTTCCCACATTCGGGAGTCCCACGATTCCTAATTTCATATGATTTTTTCAACCTCTTCTTTCTTTTGCCTTCCGCTATTCTAGCACAGGTTCTCCGCTGTGGCAAGCGTCAGTCCCGGCTCTCCACCAGCACCAGAATTCCCTCCCGGTAGGAGATCCGCGCTTCCTCATCCAGAATCTCATTGCTTACCGACAGGCCGCCGTCTCCCAGTACCAGTGTATAATCCCGGAGCGGATACTGAAAGCCTTCCAGCGTCAAGCCCCTCACTTCACCCCGGAAAGGAAAATAGGAAACATATCTGCCAAACTGCTCCTCCTTCCGGATGCGGATCTCTTTTTCCACCGGCATGGTAATCCGGTTGTGGGCATCCACCAGGCTTCCCCGCAGACCCTTTTTCCACAGGAGATACAGATTGTAAATATTGCTGAGCGTATGGTCCAGCCGTGTGCCCGTAGCCCCCAGAAAACAGATCTCCTCCGCTCCCAGGGAAATTGCCGTATCCATGGCAATAGCCGTATCTGTGGCGTCCTTTACCGGGTTAAACCGGCGGATGGGAATCTCCTGCCGCCGCTCATACGCTTCGATTACCTCCGGAGAAATACTGTCGAAATCTCCCAGAATCATATCCGGGCGGATCCGGTTTCTGCTGCAGAATTCCAATCCCCGGTCCGCAGCCAGGATCACATCCGGGCTGTATTCCCGCAGATACGGAAGCACAAAATCATCCTCCAGCGTCCCCCCGGACAGAACTGCCGCCCGCACCTTACCGGCCTCCACCGCTGTACGCCTCCAGACGTTCCCGGAAGAAGCGCAGATTATCCTCCATATCTCCCTGGAATACGGCAGACCCTGCCACCAGAATACTGGCGCCTGCTTCCAGCACCGTATCCGCTGTATCCCGGTTAATGCCGCCGTCCACTTCAATATCCACCTTTTCGTATCCGGCCGCATCCAGACGTTTTCTCAGCTCCCGGATCTTTTCCGTCATGGCCGGCAGATAGCTCTGGCCGCCGTATCCCGGGTTTACTGTCATCAGCAGCACCATATCCAGCCTGTCATACACATACTGGATGTTTTCCAGCGGCGTCGCCGGATTTAAAGCTACACCCGCGCGCATGCCCGCCTCCCGGATAGATGCCAGCGTCCGGTCCAGATGACGGCAGGCCTCCGCATGGACGGTCAGCTGATCCGCACCGCACTGCTTCATAGTTTCCACATATTTCTCCGGATATTCGACCATCATATGTACATCAAAAAACAGATGACTCTCCCTGCGGATCGACTGGATCACCGGCATTCCAAAAGAAATAGAGGGCACAAAATCTCCATCCATTACATCAATATGCAGCCAGCGGCACCCCTGCCGCTCCAGAAAATTCAGCTGTTCACCCAGTCGGTTAAAATCCGCGGACAGCATCGAGGGAGCCAGTTCATACATTGTCTAATATCTCCTTTTCTCGTTTTCCTTCAGTTCGTTATAAAATAAAACATAGTTGCCATAACGGCTCCGGCTGATTTTTCCTTCCGCCAGTGCCCGCTTGACGGCGCAGTCGGGCTCATGGATGTGCGCGCAGCCCTGAAAACGACATGTTCCCTTATACGTCCGGAATTCCGGAAAATAATCCTGCAGCTCTTCCTTCTCCATTCCCACAGTATAGAGCGACGTAAAGCCCGGCGTATCACACAGATACGTATCCGCGTCCAGCGGAATCAGCTGGCTGTGCCGGGTGGTATGGCGTCCCCGTTTCAGCTTCCGGCTGATTTCTCCGGTTTCCATGGAAATCTCCGACTGCAGCCGGTTGGCCACCGTGGACTTTCCGGCGCCGGAAGGGCCGGCCACCACCGTCGTCCTGCCTGCAAGCCTCTCCCGCACCGTCTCAATCCCTCTGCCTGCCCCGGCCGCCAGCAGCAGAACCTCATACCCGCAGTTTTCATACAGACTTTTCCATTCTTCCGCCGCCTCCCGACTGACCAGGTCTTCTTTATTAAAGCAGATAAACACGGGAATATCCTGCTTTTCCATCATGATGAGGAACCGGTCCAGCAGAGCGGCACTGGGGCTTGGGCTTTCCAGGGCAAAAAACACCATGGCCTGATCCACATTTGCAACGGCCGGACGGATCAGCTCGTTTTTTCTTGGAAGGATCTCCACCAGGCTGCCCTCCATCTCCCTTTCATCCAGGATCCGGATTTCCGCCAGGTCGCCAACCAGGGGCTTCCGCCCCTCCTTTCTGAATATTCCCTTTGCCTTACATTCATAGATGCCGGATCCCGCCACGTATACGTAGTAGAATCCGGCAATCCCCTTTACAATCTTCCCTGTCATAAATTTTCCTGCGCGAACGTCACATCGAATCGGTAGGACGCGTTCTCGGCCCCGTCAATATACACATAGATAACGCCGGTGCTCACGCCCTCCTGGCCGTAGATTGTGTCTGTATACTCGCCTCCGTCCGCCCAGGGGTCTGCTCCGTCATAAAAGGTCGAGGTGTAATCCCCCTGCACCAGAACCAGTGTGATACGTGAGGCACCCGTAAAGCCCGGAGGCTGGGGCAGCGTATTCTGGCAGACCCATTCTCCGCTGGACGTCTCCTGCTCTGTATTGATCGTCAGAGTAACCAGCGTTCCCTCCGGCACCTCCGTTCCGGGAGCCGGATCCATGGCGATTACATCGCCGATATTATAGCTGTTATCATATCCGCTGACAGATGTGTAGTTCAGGCCGCTGGAATCCAGCACCTGTCTGGCTGTTGCCTCATCCAGGCCCCGCAGATCCCGCAGGATAACTGTGCTGGTAGTCTCCTCCGGCCCCTGGCTCACTGTGATGGTTACCGTAGAACCCTCCTCCACAGAGGTTCCCTCGTTGGGAGATACGGAGATGACATTTCCGATAGATACACTGTCACTGTATGCCAGCTCCGCGTTTACCTGCAGGCCGGCAGCCGTAATCGCCGCTTCCGCCGCGCTCTGGGAGGCTCCCACAAGGCCGGTGGGCACATTTACCATCGTAGTCTCCGGTCCCGAACTTACCGTCACGCGGATCGTGGTATTTTCGTCCACCTGCGTGCCCGCTTCGGGATCCTGGGAAATAATCTGGCCTTCCGCATACGTATCGGAAGCCGCTGTTCCAGCCTGTGTAACGCCCAGACTCATCGCATTCGCCTCGGTGGTAGCTTCCGCTACTGTCTTTCCGCGGAAGTCCGGCACCTCAATTCCCTGCTCTGCGGTGCTTGAGCTGCTGATGGAACTGCTGTTCGCAGTACTGTCAGAACTGGAGGAGCTGCTCCGGTTAAACAGTCCCGCCATATTTCCAATGACAATTACCAGGATCACCACGATTACTGCCCCGATAAGAATGCCTCCGATCGTAATGGCCTTCTCCAGCTTGGAGCTTACGGCGTCATCCTCGTCCTCATCCTCGTCTCCGCCGTAACCGTTCCGGTCCGGATCCCCGTCAAATTCTTCATAGTCCTCGTACTGCCGCGTGTCCGTCTGCCGCACCGGCTGCACCACCCGGGTGGTCTGCCCGGGGCTTCCCGCCATGGTGGCGGTCTGTGCATGGGCGCTTAAGGGCGAAAGGTTCACAAAATTCCCCTGGGGATCCAGGAGTGAACGCTTCAGATCCTCCACCAGCTCTCCCATATTCTGATACCGCCGGTCCGGATTCTTCTGGGTACATTTCAGAATGATCTGTTCCAGGGAATACGGAAGGTCCGGCGTATAGCGGGACGGCGGAACCATCTCCTCCTGAAGATGCTTGATGGCCACAGAGACAGTGCTGTCCCCGTCATAGGGCACTCTTCCCGTTACCATCTCGTACATGGTAATTCCCAGTGAATAGATATCACTTCTTGCATCAGAAGCGCCACCGCGGACCTGCTCCGGGGAGCTGTAATGGACAGAACCCATGACATTGGCTGTAATTGTATTGGAATTCGTGGCCTTGGCAATTCCGAAATCGGACAGCTTTACTTTGCCGTCCGTGGAAATGATAATATTCTGAGGCTTCACATCCCGGTGAACAATCCCCCGGTTATGCGCCGCCTCCAGCCCCAGCGAAACCTGGATGGCAATGCTGGTAGATTCCTTGACACTTAATTTACCCTTCCTGGTAATGTAAGCCTTCAGAGTAATTCCCTCCACCAGCTCCATTACAATATAGTAGAGACCTCTGTCCTCACCCACATCGAATACGTTCACGACATTCGGATGAGCCAGCCCGGCAGCCGCCTGAGCTTCTTTCCGGAACTTCACAATAAAATTGGCGTCTTCCCGGAATTCCGGCTTCAGTACCTTCACCGCCACCAGCCGGTCCAGCTTCTGGTCTCTGGCTTTGTAAACATCCGCCATTCCGCCGGAACCGATCCGGGACATGATCTCATACCGTTCCCCTAGCACAATTCCCTCTTTAATCATTCTCTCACCTCATCTGTAAATGGTTCGATGACAATCACCGCAATGTTATCCTTTCCGCCATTTGCATTTGCCTGGTCCACCAGCTCCTGCGCCCTGTTCTCCCCCGGGCCGGAGCGGAGTATTTCATAAATATCCCTGTCTGAAACCATATTGGTCAGACCGTCTGAACAGATCAGAATCTGATCGCCGGATTCCAGCTTTACATCGAAGAAATCTATCTTCACATCCTCCCCGGTTCCTACTGCCCGGGTAATAATGTTTTTATCCGGATGATTGACTGCCTCCTCCGGCTTCAGCTCTCCCAGCCTCACCATCTCCGCCACCAGGGAATGATCCTGCGTGATCTGTCTTAAGGAACTGCCGGCCAGATACAGCCGGCTGTCTCCTACATTGGCTACATAGGCGTATCCCCCCACCACCGTGGCGGCCACCATGGTGGTGCCCATACCTGACATGGTCTCGTTTTCCATGGCCTGTTCCAGAATTTCCCGGTTTGCCTCCTCAATCCCGTTACGGATGATCTTCACGGGATTGAAGTTCTTGTCCTTTTTTATCGTCTCCACCAGAACAGAAACACCGTACCGCGAGGCAAAGTCCCCCGCATTATGGCCTCCCATTCCGTCAGCAACAACGAAAAGGTTCGGCAGATTTCCCACCGGCTCAGAGGAAGTATATATATAGTCCTGATTCATCTGTCGTTTCTGTCCGATGTCGGTTGCA
>ERZ1090862.555-NODE-556-length-16752-cov-24.304666_pt1 | contig 16752 bp, 10 predicted proteins | sample MGYA00478481_ERZ1090862 | MGnify/ENA primary metagenome ERZ1090862 (study PRJEB33644, sample SAMEA5815745) | chicken gut metagenome | biome: Chicken; feature: Gastrointestinal Tract; material: Caecum | place: Ireland | collected 2019-01-01 | study: A study of the... | reverse complement strand
GACCGTCACGCCGGAAATGATTTCCGCCGCCGTTACCCAGAGCGCGGCAGGAATGAACGGTGTACAAAAGGAAGCCTTGGACAAGTTTGGTCACGCGCTGACGGAATTTCTCAAATCCACCTTAGACCACGCGCAGGAGAAACAAAATGCCGACCCGGAGCAATGAGCGGCTGTGTAAACTGGCACAGGAAGGGGATACGGCTGCCCGTGACATTTTGCTGGAAAGTAATCTTGGATTCATCCGGAAAGTAGCGTTGGAGCAATACCGGAGCATGGGTCTGGATGAAAATGGTATTGGCATTGAGGTGGATGATTTAATACAAGAGGGAAGTATCGGCCTGCTGAACGCAATCCCTTTGTTTGATGCGGGACGCGGCATGAAATTTCTGACTTATGCGGCGCCGGCAGTCCGCAATGCCATGACAGACTGCATCCGCGCCGCCCTTGCTCAATTTGAACAGCGGATGGTGGATAAGAAAGACGGCCCCGGCTTCCAGAGAGTATATCTGGATGACGTTCTCTCAGATGATGAACGGATGCTGCGGATCGAAGCCATAGCCGACCCTCACACCCAAACGCCGGAGCAAATCTATATCCAAAAAGAACAGCTGACAGAATTGTATGCGGCGCTGGACAAGCTGACTGCCAGAGAGCAGACCTATCTGCTGTACCGCTATGGGTTTACCGATGGCATAGAGCACCCGCTGATCGGCACAGCACTCCATTTCCACCTCAGCGAGAGCCGGACAAAGAAGGTGGAGAGAGAAGCGATGGACAGCCTGCGCGGGAAGCTGCCGTGGTGGTTCTGATACGATGGTAAGCAGTTGCTGACGGGGGCTTTGATATACCTTTGTTCCGCAGATGACAGGGATGGCAGACAGTGCATATCCGCATCGCCTGCCAGCCTTTTTCTGTCGCTTATGCTGCCCCGCAAGGGGAAACCTTTCCCTCCAGAACGCCGCCACTGTAGCCACACTTTTCGGGGCGTGCTACAATTCCGGCTGCCATCTGCTCCACAAAGGTATAACACACTAGACTTTCCGGGGGAAAGTCGTGTGCCAACAGGGATGCTGCTCGCCCCTATTGGAAACCCAGAGCCAAAGGAGCTACGCCCCTCTGGACACCCCGTCTGTCCGTGTAGTGGCTATCCATCCTGTTCACACACGATTGCTGCGCTCCTCCCGAACAGGTAAAACAGGCACAGAGATTTGCCCAGATAGCGGGCAGATTTCTGTGCCTGTTCATTTGGTAAATGTCGCAAGAGTGTGCGATAATTTCTTGTTTATGATGACATATTTTTCTATAATTTGCTTGAACAATATGCAAAAGGAATGAAGAATGTTATTTTAGGCATCTGCAAAAAACTCTGTCTGGAAAGTACTTTGAATACTGTTTTTGCCTATAATAATATAACCAAAGTAGACTATGCCAGGCCTGGCGCAGCCGTTAAGCGTTCGGGAACCGAATGCGTAGCCAGACCGCTTGTGGGCTATTCTTGGGGCTTGGGGAAATCCCCAACAAGCGGGAAGAAGTCTTTGTATATACGAAGGCACTGCTTGCAAAAGACTTGTCATTGTCATATTGTGGTTTCCACAGTTAAAAATATAGCGTATACTCAACAACATCTATTATAAAACCGAAAGAATTGAGCTTTCGCTCAATTTATATATTGTCTCCCCGCCCTTGGATGTGTATAATGTAGAGTAGTGCGTATCCACTTATTTGGCGTAGGAAGGAGAAGGATATGGGCGTAAGCTATAAGAGATTGTGGAAGCTCCTGATAGATAAGGATATGAAGAAAAAAGATTTAGCCGTTGCTGCTAATATCAGCACATATACAGTCAATAAGCTAAACCACGGGGAAAATGTAAACACAGATACGCTGGTAAGCATATGCAAAGTACTGGACTGCACATTTGATGACATCATGGAATTGATTCCTGACGAGCAGTCCGAGTCTCACGAAGCGCAAAAATAACTTAGGAGGCCCAATGTTATGGCGAAACTTGAAGATATTACATTGGGCAGCCACCTGACCGGAATTGCTGGGAATGAGCCTGTCGATGTGGTTGCTGTCCAGTGGTATGGAAACAATGTCATAGAGATTACATACAAGAACAGTAAGGGCGTTCCCGGGACACAGTTGCTTTATCGTGAAAATGAAGAAAGCATTCAGGTAGAGGATAAGCATCTTCCGTGGAGTTTTGATGCGGACGGGAATCAGGTGCGTTTGGCATCCGAAGCGTATCGTATTGGTCTTGCGCATTTATTTGACCCATATCTGGCTGTACATACTTCTTCCGTGGAACCTCTGCCGCATCAGATTTCTGCTGTCTATCAGGAGATGCTGCCGCGTCTCCCGCTCCGATATGTCCTGGCGGATGACCCCGGTGCCGGTAAAACGATTATGGCCGGTTTATTTATCAAGGAACTGATTGCCCGTGGCTCCCTCAAACGCTGCCTGATTGTTTCTCCGGGAAGCCTTATAGAGCAGTGGCAGGACGAGTTATTTCAGAAATTCCATTTGCATTTTGATATTCTGACCAACGACAGGATTGAATCTGCGGCCACCGGTAATGTGTTCAATGAGGTGGATTTGTGTATCTGCCGTCTGGATAAGCTGGCCAGAAACGATGCGATACAGGAAAAGCTCAAGGTCTCGGAATGGGATTTGATTGTTTGCGATGAAGCACACAAAATGTCTGCCACTGTCTGGGGCGGTGAAGTAAAATATACGCGTAGATTTCTATTGGGCAGATTATTATCCAATATCACAAAGAATTTTCTGCTTCTGACGGCAACCCCTCACAATGGCAAAGAGGAAGATTTTCACCTGTTCCTCTCCCTGATTGACCCAGACCGTTTTGAGGGGATCCACGGGAAGTCCCCGCAAGCCGTCGATGTCTCTGACGTGATGCGCCGTCTGGTCAAGGAAGAACTTTTGAAATTCGATGGTACTCCGCTGTTCCCGGAGCGGATTGCCTACACCGTAAATTATGACCTTTCTGACATGGAGGCAAAGCTCTACGCTGCTGTGACCGATTATGTGCAGGAGGAATTTAACCGGGCCGACAATTTGAACAAAGATAGAAGAACGACGGTTGGCTTTGCACTGACCATTTTGCAGCGCCGTCTTGCGTCGTCGCCGGAGGCGATTTATCAGTCGCTCCGCAGACGTCGGGAACGTCTGGAACACTGGCTTGCGGAAGAACGTCTTGGCAAACGGGGCGCGGAGATTGCCGGGGACTTTGACGATTTTGATGACGATGACCTGCCGCCAGACGAGCAGGAAGCGCTGGAGGAAAAGGTGGTTGACCACGCTTCCGCTGCTGCTACCATTGCGGAATTGGAGGCAGAAATCAAAACCCTGAAACGACTGGAACAGATGGCCAATCAAGTCCGTATCAGCGGTATTGACCGTAAATGGGAAGAACTGTCCCGGCTCCTTCAGGATAATGAGAAAATGTTCGGAGGCGATGGACAGCGCGAAAAGCTCATCATCTTTACTGAGCATAAGGATACATTGAATTATCTGACGGACAAGATTCGTTCCTTACTCGGTAACAAGGAAGCTGTCATTACGATTCACGGCGGAATGCTCCGTGATGAACGGCGCAAGGCAGAGCAGCTTTTCAAGCAGGATGTGGGTGTTCGAGTGCTGATTGCAACGGATGCCGCTGGCGAGGGTATCAACTTGCAGAGAGCGCATCTGATGATAAACTATGATTTGCCGTGGAATCCGAACCGGCTGGAGCAGCGGTTCGGCCGTATCCACCGTATCGGCCAGACAGAAGTTTGCCATCTGTGGAATCTGGTTGCATCCGAAACGCGGGAGGGCTTCGTGTTCCAGCGCCTGTTCCAGAAACTGGAGGAAGAACGTCAGGCGCTTGGCGGCAAGGTGTTCGACATCCTTGGCAAGATGACATTTAACAATCGCTCCCTTCGCGACCTGCTCATTGAGGCAGTACGGTATGGAAACGACCCCAAGGTGAAAGCCCGTCTGAATGAAGTGGTAGACAACACCATAAATCGGGACGAGTTCCAGAAGCTCATTGAAGAAAATGCTCTGACCGATGATGTGATGGACATTCATACGGTCATGGCCATCAAGGAAGATATGGAGCGTATGGAGGCACATAAGCTCCAACCCCATTTCATCGAGGCTTTCTTTGTAGAGGCATTCCAGTCCGTGGGCGGAAAGATTCGCCGCAGGGAGAAAGGCCGGTATGAAATCACTTCCGTTCCCTATGCCGTGCGGAATCGCGACACACAAATCGGCTATGGCGAGCCGGTGCTGACCCGCTATGAGCGTGTGTGCTTTGATAAAGAATTTTGCAATGTTCAAGGGCTGACGCCCGCCGCACTGATATGCCCCGGCCACCCACTGCTGGATGCCACTCTGGACTTGGTGCGGGAGCGCAGCATGGACGTGATGAAGCGAGGAGCCGTCTTTATTGATGACAGTGACTACAGCACATCCGCCCGTCTATTGTTTTATATCGAGGACGCCATTCAGGACGGCATAATTTTGAAGGATGGAAGCAGACGAATGATTTCCAAACACGTCCACTTTGTAGAGTTGGACGAGCAGGGGACGGCAACCGGCGCAGGATACGCGCCCTATCTTGACTATCGGACGGCGGATGAATCGGAAACGGCGGTGGTACTGAAATGGGCACATTCTCAGAAATGGCTTTGTTCCGGCGTAGAGGACATGGCAAAGAGCTATGCCATTACGAACCTGATACCTGAGCATTTTGCAGAAGTCAAAAGCCGCAAGGAAGCCATGCTGGATAAGGCCGCCAAGGCTGTCAAGGACAGAATGACCGCAGAAATCCAGTATTGGGATTACCGTGCCAGTGAGCTGCAACAGAAGGAGGCTGCGGGAAAAACCAATTCCAAGCTCAACTCCAAGTTGGCTTCCCGCCGCGCAGATGATTTGACAGCACGGATGCAGGCGAGGCTGGAGGAGATTGCGAAGGAACGAAGAATCTCTCCCATGCCGCCCGTCGTGACCGGCGGTGCGCTGATTATCCCCAAGGGATTGCTTCGCCATTTGATGGGGACTGGCTCCCCGGCTACCTTTAGTTCCGGAGATCGGCAGGCAGTGGAATATACAGCCATGGATGCAGTTTTACAAATCGAAGCGTCTCTCGGCTATCAGCCCAAGGATGTCAGCGCGGCAAAATGCGGCTATGATGTTGAATCCTATGTGCCGGAAAGAATGCGGCAGCGTCTGACCGCTTATGCACTCAGAATGATAGAAGTAAAAGGGCGCAGAAAAGGTGCAACGACTGTAACGGTCAGCAAGAATGAGATTCTGACGGCGCTGAATAAGCCCGAGGAATTTATTCTGGCTATCGTGGAAGTGGATGGAACGGACACCCACACGATTTACCTGAAACATCCCTTCAAAAATGCCCCGGACTTTACCGCAACCAGTGTGAATTATGATATACAAGACCTGATTGCAGAATCTGAGATTCTGTATCAGCAGTGAGGAGATAGCGATGGCAACAAAGAAACTGATAGAGGTGGCTTTGCCTCTGGAAAAAATTAATGCGGAATCTGCACGGGAGAAGTCGATACGGCATGGGCACCCGTCCACTCTGCATCTGTGGTGGGCCAGACGGCCTTTGGCGGCCGCCCGTGCGGTGATTTGGTCGAGCCTGGTGGACGACCCCTCTTCTCACCCGGACAAATTTCCTACGGAGGAAGAGCAGAATCAAGAGCGGCAGCGGCTGTTTCACATCCTGGAGGATTTGGTGGTCTGGGAGAACTCCAACAACGAACAAATTCTGGAGGCGGCGAAGGCGGAAATTTTGAAATCCACCGGCGGCAATCCCCCCGAGCTGCTGGACCCCTTTGCCGGCGGCGGAGCTATCCCGTTGGAGGCGCAGCGCCTGGGGCTGAAAGCCCATGCCCACGACCTGAACCCGGTGGCTGTGATGATTAACAAGGCCATGATAGAGATTCCGCCCCGGTTTTCTGGCATGGCTCCCGTAAACCCGGATGCCCGAACCAGTAAGATGTCTCAGGCTTGGAGCCGAGCGCAGGGCTTGGCGGAGGATGTGCGCTACTACGGCGAATGGATGAAGCAGGAGGCCTTCCAGCGCATCGGACACCTCTACCCCAAGGTCAAGGTGCCCCGGGAGCAGGGCGGCGGCGAGGCCACCGTCATCGCATGGATTTGGGCGCGGACGGTAAAGTGCCCCAACCCGGCTTGCGGATGCGAGATGCCGCTGGTTCGTTCTTTTACTCTTTCCAAGAAAAAGGGCAACACTGCATGGATTGAACCAGTGTTTGAAAATGGAAATACGACTTATGTTGTAAATCATTCTGGTACACCCAAAATAGAGGGGACCGTCAACAGAAAGGGAGCAACATGTGCCTGTTGCCAATCTCCAGTCGATTTTAACTATATCCGAGAGCAGGGCAAATTGGGCTTGATGAAAGAACAACTGTGCGCTGTTGTTGCGGAAGGGCAAAGAGGTAGAATTTATCTTTCTGTGGATAGGGAACAGTATCTGGCATCTCGTGTGGAAATGCCAGAGGAGTATCCAGATGCTCTTTTGCCGCACAATCCTCGCGATTTCAAAACTCCCAATTATGGAATGACACATTTTTCTGACCTGTTCACTCCCCGCCAGCTCACCGTACTGACCACCTTCAGCGCGCTGGTGGCAGAGGCACAGAAGAAGGCAGAGGCGGATGCAATCGCCGCCGGCATGGCAAACGACCACCTCCCCCTACGCAGTGGCGGGCAAGGGGCCAAAGCCTACGGCGAAGCTGTGGGGGTGTATTTGGCGTTTGGCATTGATAAACTATCAAACTATTCATGTTCTCTCTGCACATGGTTAAATCAGCCCAAAAACGAAATTGTCGGTAATGCTTTTGGACGACAGGCACTGCCAATGGTCTGGGATTATGCGGAAGCAAACCCATTTTCTAATGGAGGAGGGACATTATCACAGCAGTTGGAGTATATTTGCAAGGTTTTATCGATTTGTGTTCCAAATGCGGAGCGTAATAGTGTTGTAGAACAGTTTGATGCTCAGCAGGACTGCGGTCTGCGGGACATCATGGTGTCTACCGACCCACCTTATTATGACAATATCGGCTATGCTGACTTATCTGACTTTTTCTATGTATGGATGCGACAGTCATTGAAGGATACCTATCCAAAACTATTTTCCACTATGTTGGTGCCCAAGGCAGAGGAGCTGATCGCAACGCCTTACCGGCATGACGGGAGCGTAGAAAAGGCTAAGGACTTTTTTGAGCGCGGAATGCTCTCGGCTTGCAGGCAGATGTATTGTTATGCACGGGAAGACATCCCGGTGACCATTTACTATGCCTATAAGCAGAGTGATGCAGATGCAAACGGTACCGCCTCCTCCGGTTGGGAAACGATGCTCAGCGCAATAATTAACGCTGGTTTTACCATTACAGGCACATGGCCAATGAGAACCGAACGTGCAGGAAGAATGATAAGTAATGGCACAAATGCTTTGGCCTCCTCCATCGTACTGGTTTGCCGCAAACGACCTGAAGATGCGCCCCAGACCACCCGGCGGAACCTCATCAACGTGCTGCGCCGGGAATTACGGCCCGCATTGCAGAAACTGCAAGCCAGCAACATCGCCCCTGTGGACTTGGCACAGTCTGCCATTGGCCCCGGCATGGGGGTATTCTCCCGCTTCCAGCAGGTGCTGGAGGCGGACGGAACGCCAATGTCCGTGCGGAGCGCCCTGAAAATCATCAACGAGGAAATAGACCTGTACTTCAACGAGCAGGTGGGCGACATGGACGCCGCCAGCCGGTTCTGCGTGGATTTGTATACCCAGAATGCGTTCAATGACATCAAGTACGGCGAAGCAGAGATTCTGGCTACAGCCAAGAGTACCTCCATCCCCATGATGGCTTCACATGGCATTCTCTACGCCAAGGGCGGCATCGTCCACCTGTTTGAGCGCTCAGAATTGCCGGAGACGGTGGATATCGGGGAAAGCTGTGTCTGGATGCTGACCCAGCAGCTCACACAGGCTATGGCCAAAGGCGGCGTGGAAGCCTGTGCGAAAATCGTGGCAAATATGTTCGGCTCCAACGGCGAACGGGCAAAGGATTTGGCCTACCGGCTATATACCATTGCCGAGCGGAAGAATTGGGCGAATGAAGCCTACGCCTATAATGCCCTTGTGGTGTCGTGGCCGGATATTCAGGCCAGAGCCGCTGTGCTGAAAGAAATCGAGCCGGAGCAGTTGGATTTGTTCTCCACCGGGTTGTTAGACAAATGATTTTGATAGAGAAAGGGGGAGTAGCCTCCCATGGGTAAATACATAGAGACTGCGCTCCCACTGGCAGAAATCAACGATACGGCCATTCGGGAGAAGGCAGGCAAGCGGGGGCATCCCGCAAACCTTCATATGTGGTGGGGGCGCAGCCCGGAAGCATCCTCCCTCGCTGCTTTGGCCGCTGCTGTGCTAGATTTCTCAGCAGAGACCTCTGAGCGTGATTTGGCGTTGATTGCAAAGACCGCTTCCGGCGATAAAGAAGCGTTAGAGACAATCCGCAGCAGCCTGAGGGAAAGAGGCAGCTTGCCAATGGTCTGGGATGCCTTTTCCGGGTTCGGCGGAATCCCCATTGCCGCACAAAAGCTGGGATTGCGCACTATCGCCAATGACTTGAATCCGGTGGCGGCCATGTTGACCAGAGCGGTGGCAGACATTCCTGCACGTTTCGCCGGTCAGCCGCCGGTGCATCCGGGAAAGCCAAAACGCGCTGCCTATTCCGATGCACAGGGGCTTGCGGAGGATGTGCAGTTCTACGGCGAGTGGCTGGAGAATCAGGCTTTGAAACTATTGTCGGATGCTTATCCCCAGACGGAAAGCGGAGAAATACCATTTGCATGGATTTGGGTGCGGACGGTCAAATGCCCCAATCCCGCCTGTAACTGCCGTATCCCACTGGGCAGCTCCTATGTTCTGAGTAAATCTAAGTCGGCTCCATACTGGGCAGAGCCGGTGGTGGAAAATGGAGAGCTGCATTTCGAGATTCACGAGGGAGAATGCCCAAAAGATAAGGAAAGCAACAAGGTCGTCGGCAACGGTGCCAGATTCCGCTGCCCGGCCTGCGGTGAGATTACCACAGACGAATATATCAAGAAAATGGGCGCAGCCCATGCCCTTGGTGCGCAGATGCTGGCCGTCGTGACGAACACTGGTGGGAAAAAGGGCTTCCTTGTCCCCAGCGAAATACAGAAGGCGGCTGCTGAGGTAGAGATGCCGGAAGAAATCCCCCCAGGAGCAATTCCGACAAACGCGCACTGGTTCTCGCCCCCGGGCTTTGGTATTACGGAATATGCAAATTTGTTTACCCCACGGCAGATGCAGATGCTGTGTACATTCAGCGACTTGGTACGCAAAGCGCAGGATATGGCTGCTTCTTCGGCACTGGCGGCAGGCATGAGCGAGACCAGCGGTTCACTGGAGGCCGGTGGGACTGGCGCACTGGCCTACGGTCAGGCCGTTGGCGTGTATCTGGCCTTTGTGGTGGACAAGATGGCCGACTATAACAGCTCCATGTGTTCCTGGCGTACGGCTGGGGGCAATATCCGCAGCACATTTGGCCGCCAGGCTATCCCGATGGTCTGGACTTTTGCGGAGGGAAATCCCTTTTCCAGCGTGTCGGGAAACTTCAAGACTTTGCTTGGCAGCGTGGCAGAAAGTGTCGAAAATTTGGGCTGCGGCAGTGCGGCAGTTGTGTCACAGGAAAATGCTCTCTCGATGGAGCATCCGCAAAACGTTATGGCATGCACAGAGCTGCCATACTACCGGGATATAGGATATGCCGACCTGTCAGATTTCTTCTATATCTGGCTCCGGCGTAGTCTGAAAGGGACTTACCCGCAGATGTTCCTGTCGATGGTCACGCCCAAAGAGGAGCTGTCCACAGTATCGACTTACTATGGCGTACCGAAGGAAGATGCAGAGGCAAAATACCGCGCTGACATGAAAATGCTCTGTGAGAAGTTATATGCCAGCAGTACGGAGGAGTATCCGGCCTTGCTGTTCTACTGCTTCCGTAAGAATGACTTAGCGTGCATGAAACTAGGCAGCATAGGCAGCCCCCCATCGGCGTGGGAGTTTATGTTGGACAGCCTGCTTACTGCGGGATTCAGGATAAACGCCGTGTGGCCAATGCGCTCGGATCCGGTGTCAGAAAAAGCAGATTCTACGAGAGTACTGATTGTGGCAAGGAAGGGAACTGACCGCCGGGGGCAGATAACAAGGCGTGGGTTTATCAATACGCTCAAGCGGGAACTGCCTGAGAAACTGGCAAGGCTATGGCTCGGTCATGTGCAGCCAGAGGATGAGCTTCTATCCTGTCTGGGACAAGGCTTGTCGGTTTTCTCAGCCTATGAATCCGTGTTAAATGCAGACGGCTCCGCAATGAGTGTACATGACGCATTACAGGTTATCTATCTAGAATGCGCGGACTATATCGAACAAAGAAAGGCGGCATTTTCCGAAAATGCTGCTGAATCAAAGGAGGAGTAAGGTATGCTGGAGAACTATGAATTGGTGCAAAAAGGCTTCCGCGTTTTGCATCCTTTGATGGCCGGATATATCGGTCAAGAGTTTAGCCGTGTCTACAAAACTGGCTGGTGGCAGGAAGTTCTGGAAGCGCTCAGTGATCAGCGTGATTTGCCAGAGTCTGGGGATTACGGCAACTTGATCGATTCTCTGGATGTCATGAATTGCCTGCGGCTGATAGATCGACGTTGGAACGAAGTGTTCCGCACGAAGCTGTCATTGGATTATCGCACATGGTCGAAAGAGTTGGTAGGTGTTCGCAATAAAGCAGCACACATTGGCGGGCAGGATTTTTCCAAAAGTTATGCGGAGAGAGCTTTAGACACGATGGCGCTTCTCTGTGAAGCCTTTGACGCCGATGGCGTAGAGGAAATCCGCGCTCTTTATCGTAAGCTTCGTTATGGCTCCGAGGAAGGCTCCGTAGCGGCAGCAACGGTTGCTGCTCCTACACAGACCAGGACGTCCAAAGCCAAGGCGAACGATGGTGTCATGACGCACTCCTTCGGGCAGCATCTTCCAAGCTGGCGTGACGTTATGCAGCCCCATCCTGATGTTGCGGAAGGGCGTTACCGTGCCGCTGAGTTTGCAGCGGATTTGGCACAGGTTTCCCGTGGCGAGGGAGCTATTGAATATCGAGACCCTGTAGAGTTTTTTGCCCGTACCTATGTGACGGAAGGCATGGCTGGGCTACTGGTAGAATCGCTCCAGAGGATTTCCGGCCAGGGCGGCGAACCGGTTATCCAGCTTAAAACTGCATTCGGCGGCGGCAAAACCCACAGTATGCTGGCGCTCTATCACATGGTGCGCGGAGGAATTCGAGTTGACCATATTCCCAGCTTGAAGCCGATTATGGAAAGAGCTGGACTTCAAACGCTGCCGAAAGCAAATGTAGCGGTTCTTGTTGGAACGGCTCTCGACCCGACCCGCAAAAAGAATCCGGCGAACCTTCCCAAGTATACCGTAAACACGATTTGGGGCGAGATGGCCTATCAGCTTGTTACTTCTGCCGGAAAGCCTGACCTCTATGCTATTGTGAGTGATTCTGACCGGCGTGGTGTCTCTCCCGGCTCTGAGGCGTTAAAGACCCTGCTCAACTCCTGCGGTCCTTGCCTGATTCTGATGGATGAGCTGGTTTCGTATGCCAAGAAAATATATGGTGTTGATGGACTTCCCGCTGGCTCCTATGATAACTTTATTACATTCATTCAGGAAATCACGGAGGCGGCCAGAGCCAGCGAAAACAGCATCGTAGTTGCGTCTATCCCGGAATCAGATATTGAAATTGGCGGTGACGCTGGTAAGACGGCGTTGGAAACTATCGAGCATACATTTGGACGAATGGAATCTATCTGGAAGCCTGTTGCAGCAAATGAGGGCTTTGAAGTTGTACGCCGTAGACTGTTCCTCGACTGTAAAGATCCGGATGCCAGAGATATGGTCTGCAACGCTTTCAGCAGTATGTATCAGGAGAATGCCTCTGATTTTCCTATGGAGGCTAAGGAAGTGGAGTATAGGAACCGTATGGTATCCTGCTACCCGATTCATCCCGAGATTTTTGACCGGCTGTATGGAGATTGGGCAACGCTGGAACGCTTTCAGCGTACCCGTGGCGTTCTGCGCCTGATGGCTGCTGTCATCCATGAGCTTTGGATGGCGAATGATTCCAGTCCCATGATCATGCCTGGGTCGATTCCTCTGAACGTACCGAATGTACGGGATGAATTGGTACGCCATCTGCCGGATACTTGGAACAGCATTATTGACCGTGAGGTAGATGGTAAGGATTCTATCCCATATCAAAAAGATAAATCTACTGCCCGGTATGGTCATAAGCTGGCTGCCCGCCGTGTGGCAAGAACCATTATGCTGGGAAGCGCGCCGAGTACATCTGCGCTTCGCGACCAGACAATTCGGGGATTAGAGGCATCCAGAATCCGCTTAGGTGTCGTTCAGCCGGGCGAGAGTATTGCTGACTTTAACGATGCGCTGAATACGCTTCATGGCTCCCTGTCGTACTTATACACGAATCAAAATAGTACACGTTACTGGTATGATACGAAGCCTACTCTCAGAAAAACTTCGGAAGACCGCGCTTCACAGGTTTCTGAGGCGGACGTTGTGGTGGAGATTGAAACGAGGCTTAGAAAGCTGCGCAGAGAAAATCCGTTCTCCGGCCTGCATATCTGTCCGGTATCTTCTAACGACATCCCGGACGAACAGGCTGCAAGATTGGTCATCCTCCGGCCGGAAGACAACTTCAGACGTGCCAACGGGAAAGACAGCGGCAAAGCTCTGGCTACGGTTGTAGAGTTTCTGAATACGCGAGGAGCTTCCCCGCGTGTGTATCGGAATATGCTTGCTTTTGTTGCCCCTGACCAGGATAAGCTCCGTGACCTCCAGACCGAAGTGAAGCGATTTATCGCATGGAAGTCGATTCTTTCTGATAAGGACGATTTGAATCTGGATGGAGGCCAACTCCGGGAAGCGGAAAGCAGCCTGAATCGAAGCAATTCATCAGTGGAGACCAGGATGAAAGAAACCTATTGCTGGCTGTTGGTGCCGTTTATCGACCAGTACGAAGATATTAAAACCATACAGTGGGAAATCAGCAATTTGGGCGGCGGCGACGATGAGATTGTTTCCAAAGCTACGAAGAAGATGATTCATGGCGAACAAATCATCACTACATGGGCACCAGCGTTGCTAAAAATGAGCTTGGACGAGCTGCTCTGGAAGGATTCTGATGACATAACCATCAAGAAACTGTGGGACTATCTTTGCACTTATTGCTATTTGCCAAGGCTTGCAAGCTATTCTGTCTTGGAGGATGCGATTGCGAAGGGCATTCATTCGACGGAATTCTTTGGCATTGCTGCCGGATATACTGGCGAACGCTATCTTGACCTGAAACTGAATGAGACTGTGTTCTCCATTAACCAGTCGGACTTGCTGGTCAAGCCATCGGTTGCCATGAAGCAGATTATGGAAGAACGGAAGCCGGATGCGCCGGGCGGAAGCAGTATGCCTGACAGAAGTGGCGGTTCAAATGAAGCTGGTGGTTTTGGGGGTGATCAGGAACAGCCTCAGTCGGGCAGTGCAACGGCTCAAACAGGCGGCTCAGATGCGGCCGCTCCGAAGAATACACGGTTCTTTATGTCTGCGAAGCTGGACAATACCCGTGTGAACAAGAACGTAAACGACTATCTTACCGAGGTTATCCAGCATCTGATGGCCGTGGACGGCGCGGACGTTGAGCTGACATTGGAGGTTAGCGTTAATGCACCGGGAGGGATTCCTTCTACGACTGTAAGAACGGTATCCGAGAACTGCCGTACTTTGAAGATTCAGAATTTTGGATTTGAGGATAATTGACATCACATGGAGGCTGGCGTATTTCTTGCCGGCTTCCATCTTTGGTGTTCGACAAGGGAATGGTGATGTATATCAAAGTCACAAGAAGAATAAAGACTATTTGGATTAACAAGAGGTATTCTGCGAAGATAGCATCTTCGCTTACTGGAGGAATATATGCTTTTTGGGGCCTTATTGGGACGTTGCTTCCAATGGACGAAATGCTGCCCGAAAAAATGTCGCTTTGGTTAAAATGCCTAATTAGTGTATCTATCTTAATGGTGGTGTGGTGCCTTTGTTTTTTAGTTGCATCTTTAACTTTTATTGGAAAGAAGCGATTTAAGGTTCTCACTGTAAATAATGGCCATGCAGTGTATTTGCAGTACGGTAATATCTTTTCTCCGAACGAAGTGTTAGATTCGGGAAAGCGCCGTAATATTGTTATCCCTGTAAACCGGTGTTTTGATGTTCATGTTGACAATCGTATTGTTTCAGCGCAGACATTACACGGAATAGCTTTGCAAAGACTCTACGCATCGGGAAAGTATTCTGAAGAAAGTTTAATTACGAAAATTCAACAATTACTTTCAAGAGCTGGGTATGAAAATGTATCCAAGAAAGATAAACCAGAAGGAAGATGCAGGCGCTATCCACCCGGAACAGTTGCTGTTTTACCTGGAAATGAAAACGTCTATTATTTCTTTTGGGCGCTAAGTACGTTTGATGCTAATATGACTGCATCCACAACAATGCAAGAATTTACGATTGCAGTTCAAAAATTGATTGAAGCGTGCTATGAAAAATCAGCAGGCTTTCCAGTTGTTATGCCTCTAGTAGGTACAGGACTTTCTAGGACTAAAACAGACCAACAAGATGTCCTTAAATATCTGGTAAATGCTTTTAGGCTAAATAGAGCCGAGATAAGCTGTGACATTCATATTGTTGTGTGGGAAGATATAAAAGAAGAGATTGCAATTTCAAATATTTAGTTTGGAGGAATAAAATGGCAACTTATAGAACGCGTACCTATATTGCAGCAGACTGGGACCATGACAAAGATGCTGTAGATCAATTACATAAATGGAATAATAGCAATTTTTGGAGCCTTTCATTCACTAATGTACATGAATTAACATCATCACGCGACAGTAGCCTAAATTGCACAATAAAATCTTCACTAAAATCTCGTATGGACGTATCAAAAGCATTCGTCCTTATCGTGGGAAACCAAACGAATACGGTTACGGCTGGAAGTTGTAGATGGTGCGGAAGTTATAACGCTTATACTGGGCAGTGCGCAAGATGGCACAGTGTTGATATGCGTAGCTTTATAAAATATGAATGTGATAAAGCAATAGATGCTGGTATTAAAATTATTGTCTTGTATAATTCAACAAAAGTTGATAGGGCTAAATGTCCTGATGCCGTAAAATATGTGGGAACTCATATTGCTATGGTTTATAAAGGCATAGACGGAAGATATTATTGGGATTACAATGCTGTAAAAAAAGCATTTGATGCATAAAGAATAGCATTTAGGATAAGTCTTTGTGACACGAACTTTAAGCCACAACTCCCGTCCAATTAACTTTTGATTGAAAGACGCCACATCATTCTCTGACATTCAGCGGACGGCGTGGCGTCTTTTTAGCGTTCATTTGAAATATATCCAAACTCGATGCGAAGCTGATCGCCGGTTGGCAAATCATCTGTGGTTTCAATATCAGATCATCTGAAAATGCTTTAGTGCCTCCATAATCGCCGCTTCCTTTTCCGGTGGACACTGCGGCACTTTAGCATCGTCCTTCTTCGACAGATTATAGTTTGGCCCCACATCCAGCCTGCACTTCCGTTTGACCTGAGAGATATACAGGCTGGACACCTTCAAACCATACTTTTCTAGCACATAGGTTTTAATCTCATCATAGGTGGCCTTGCTCTCTGCCGCCGTCAAATCCAGCTCATCCAGATTCAACTCCACTTCGATATGCTGCTTGGCGTTAAGTTTGGACAAAAGAACTACTGTCTCGACATGCGCGGTGCGGGGAAATAAATCGAACGGCGTGGCCATTCATGATGAACCGACTGGCAGCAGGGCCATCGCGTGCCCGTACGGACCGCAAAAAAGCAAAAGCATCATGGCTCTTTCCAGAAACCGCCCTTATGAAAATTGGGGTTTCCGAGCGGTTTCGCTGTCAGCCGGAACATCACACAACCATCAGGGCAGACAATCGTTTTACTATATTTGCTGTCACCGCCCAAATTTTCTAAATCCCCTCCGCTTCTTATTGCTTCCATTAATGGATATAATAGCATCATCGTTTTCGAGCAGATTCCGTATCCATCCTGATTGACAGGGCACCCATATGTACAAGTGTATTTGTCTCCAATTTCTTCACCGCTGCGGCAGTATCTCTCTGTATGATCTCCTCGCAAAAAGCCGGTAACCTCAATTTCAAATGCATATTCCTCCTCATACCATTTTTTCATGGCGATCCTCCACAAATTGTTTCTATCGTTGATGGATTGTACGATGGCGGCTTCCTTTTAGGAAATCGATCAACTTGTAACCTTGCTCAACAGAAGCGGCTCACCGTGCAAAGCGCATGAATAAGCCGAAGGACGTTGAGTAGCTCTTGCTGCTGCTCTGCATGCGCCAGGGGACCTTAAACTTTCCGTTTTTCAGCTTGCGGCCGCGTAGGCCTTCACCTCGAAAGCCAGGCGGCGCACTCGACATGCGCGGTGCGGGGGAATAAATCGAACGGCGTGGCCTCGCGCAGGGTGTAGCCGCAGGCGGAAAACGTCT
>ERZ1090862.554-NODE-555-length-16755-cov-11.791617_pt1 | contig 16755 bp, 15 predicted proteins | sample MGYA00478481_ERZ1090862 | MGnify/ENA primary metagenome ERZ1090862 (study PRJEB33644, sample SAMEA5815745) | chicken gut metagenome | biome: Chicken; feature: Gastrointestinal Tract; material: Caecum | place: Ireland | collected 2019-01-01 | study: A study of the... | reverse complement strand
GCAATGTCCGGTTATAAATGATTTCGCCAGTGGAGCAGTTTGTGATGCGGGCTCCGTTGAAAGAGAGGGTGCAGCCGTTATACCGGTCCATACAGAGTTCGTTCGCAAGAGGCGCCACTCCGTTGATCGGTCTGCCGCTGGCAAGCACAACGGTTTTTCCTGACTGCTGTATTTCCAGCAGTCCTTTTTTTGTAGGACTGCTGATCTTTTTTTCAGAGTTGGTGAGAGTGCCGTCCAGATCAAGGACGAGTACCTGATATGACATAATATTACCTGCTATTCTTTTTTGCTCAGCCATTCTACGATCTCAGGAAATTCCATTCCATGTGATGCCTTGACAAGGATCGTATCTTTTTCTCTGAGTATGTTGTCCGCGTTCTCAAAAAATTCACCTTTGGTATGAAAATAATATATTTCCATGTCCATGCCGCGTACGGCAGAGCTTTCTCTTGCCCCGCGTGCGGTTTCGGCGCTTAACTCTCCGATGCAGACGAGAACGTTGATTCCCTTTTCAGCAGCATGACGGCCGACATTATAGTGCATCTCTTTTTCTTTCGCGCCGAGTTCAAACATATCGCCCAGAATAGCAACCTTTCGTGTATCAGCATATGCCAGAACATCGAGGGAAGAGTTCATGGATGCAGGATTGGCATTGTAGCAGTCGTCAATTACGGTATAGCGTTTTCCCTCAATCAGGTTGTTCCTGCCTGCGATGGGAACGTTTTTTCGGATTCCCTCCGCGATTTCTTCATCTTTCATTCCCAGAGCATATCCCACTGCGGCAGCGGCAAGGGCATTGTAAATCATATGTTTTCCGGGGATCGAGATGTGAACGTCAAATTCAGATAATGGAGTGACGAAATGAGCGTCCGTACCCTTTAAGCCCCTGCTTATGATCTGCTCCGCATGGAACGGGCAGGTCGGATCCAGTCCGAAATAAACGGGGGAAATCCCGTTTTGGGGAGTGAAGCATCTAAGTTTATCATCGTCACCGTTTAAGATGACGGATCCGTCAGGATTCATATAATCGATCATCTCAGTTTTCGCTTTCAGTATACCGTCGCGGGAGCCAAGGCTCTCGATATGCGCCACACCGATATTTGTAAATACACAGATATCGGGGCGGGCGATTTTTGCCAGACGGGTCATTTCTCCAAAGTCGCTGATCCCCATTTCCAGTACGGCAATCTGGTGCTCTTCACGGATATTAAATACCGTAAGAGGAAGCCCGATCTCGTTGTTAAAGTTTCCTTCCGTTTTCAGAACGGAATATTTCTGGGCCAGGACAGAGGCGATCATCTCTTTCGTGCTGGTCTTTCCTACACTTCCGGATATACCGACCACTTTGATATCCAGAGAGCGGCGGTAATGTTCCGCAATATCCTTTAAAGCCTGTTCACAGGAAGAGACCTGGATATATGGATACTCAACTTCTCCAAGATCCTGTTCCGATATAGAGCAGAGCGCGCCTTCTTTCATCACCTGTGGGATAAAAGAATGACCGTCGACCCGTGCGCCTTTGATAGCTATAAACAAGCTGTCTTTTCCGGCTTTGCGGCTGTCGATGACAACATTTGATACCTGGCGGGATAAATCTTCCGGATCTCCGTGCCAGGTTCCCCCGCAGGCGGCGGTGATCTCCTGTAATGACATGTGTTTCATAATAAAAATATCTCCTTATTAACCGGCGTATCTTGCCTCGATTGATTTCTGTATGATAAGGTCGCACAGGTCGCCGTATTCGATCCCCTCGACTTTTGCTTCCTTTGGCAGCAGGCTGGCGGCAGTCATGCCCGGCAGTGTGTTTACTTCCAGGCAGTACAGACGCCCCTGATCATCCAGGAGAAAATCCGCACGGCTATAGACGTTTAGTTTCAGTGCGTGAAACGCTTTAACAGTCAGCTCCATCATACGGGTCTCGATATCTTTTGGAATATCCGCGGGGCAGACTTCATCGGTTGCTCCGTCCTGATATTTATTTGCATAGTCGAAAAACCCGGTCTTCGGTATGATCTCAATAGGAGGAAGGGCTTCGCCGTCGATGATTCCGCAGGCAAACTCCCGGCCTTTGATATAGGCCTCGACCACAACTTCGTCTTCGTACTTGAAAGAGTTCTCCAGTGCGGTCATGTATTCTTCTTCTGTATTTACGATATAGACGCCGATGCTGGAGCCTCCGGAGCAGGGTTTGACTACGACAGGGAGGGAAAGTCCTGTTGATGCAAGGGAATGATCCGATGCAGTTTTATGCAGACATACACCGTCCGGCGTATCGATCCCTGCCTGAAGGAAAATCTGCTTGGTAAGGCCTTTGTCCATGGCGACTGCACAACCAAGAGAATCCGGTCCGGTATAGCGGATGCCGAGGAGATCGAAAGTCGCCTGAAGTTTTCCATTCTCCCCTTCGCCTCCGTGAAGACCGATAAAAGTGATGTCAGCCATCCGGCAGAGTTCGATTACATTCGGTCCGAGGAAACAGTCGGACTGATCCGGTCGGGATGCTTTTACCGCTTCCAGATCCGGTTCCTCCTCGCTGATATTTTTGGCGATTTCCAGTCCGTGCCCTTGCATAGTAAATACATCTTCCAGGTTCTCAGGCGCGTTTTCAAGACCGAGAAATACGTCCAGAAGAAATGCGTCATGTCCCCTTTCAAGTAATGTACGGCAGATTCCGGCGGCAGAGGCAAGAGATACATCTCTTTCCGTGCTCAGGCCTCCGGCCAGTACGATAATCTTCATGATAATTTATACTCCTTTATATATTCACATTATTAAGCAGCGCAGACTTGGTGTCATAGAGCTTCCGGGAAAGATCTACATACACTTTATGCGGATTGAAGAGACGCTTTGTCTCATCCCAGAGTGTATCCTTTTCCTGTCTGCAGAATTCCGCGATTTCTTTGACGGACGGAGAATCATATTTGCATTCTCCCCTGATGAATACCGGTTTCAGGATCTCTTTCATTGTATATGTGCCGCCTTCCAGACGGGTTTTCTTCCATGTAGCGTTAGGGTCGAAGAGAAGCAGGTCCTTGGAAGTGTCATATTCCTCCCCCACAAAGCAGATAAGATCCGCGCGCATTTTCCCGGTTTCTTTGTCGTAAATGCGGTAGACAGTCTTGTTACCGGGATTGGTGATCTTTTCTACATTTTCCGAAATCTTGATCTTCGGAATGAATTCTCCGTTTTCGTTCTGGATAGCTGCAAGCTTATATACTCCGCCAAATGACGGACAGTCTTTTGACGTGATAAGGTTGGTGCCCACGCCCCATGACGTGATGGCGGCGCCCTGAAGCTTCAGGTCGTTGATCAGGAATTCATCCAGATCGTTAGACGCTGCGATAACTGCATCGGTAAATCCTGCGTCATCCAGCATCTTTCTGGCCTGTTTGGACAGGTAGGCAAGGTCTCCGGAGTCCAGACGGATTCCATAGCTCTTCGGATGAATCCCCGCATCGCGCATCTCTTTGAACACACGGATGGCGTTTGGAACACCGGATTTTAACGTGTCGTAAGTGTCAACCAGCAAAGTACATGCATTTGGATAAAGGCGTGCATATTCCTTGAACGCTGTGTACTCGTCCTTAAAGCTCATGATCCAGCTGTGAGCGTGGGTTCCCATGACAGGAACATCGAACAGTTCGCCGGCAAGTACGTTGGAAGTACCTATGCATCCGCCGATAATGGCGGCTCTTGCTCCGTACAGACCGGCATCCGGACCCTGCGCCCGGCGCAGCCCGAATTCCATGACCCCGTTCCCCTGTGCCGCATGCACTACGCGGGATGCTTTTGTAGCGATCAGGCACTGATGGTTGATGATTGTCAGAATAGCAGTTTCCACAAGCTGCGCTTCCATGATCGGAGCGACGACTTTGATCAGCGGTTCCCGGGGGAAGATTACGCTGCCTTCCGGGATAGCGTAGATATCACCGCTGAAGTGGAATCCGCTCAGGTAGTGAAGAAAATCTTCGCTGAAGATGCCGAGACCTCTCAGATAGTCCACATCTTCATAAGAAAAGTTCAGATTCTTAATGTAGTCAATGACCTGTTCCAGTCCGGCCATGATAGAATATCCGCCTTTGTTGGGATTCTCCCGGAAGAACATGTCAAAGATGACAGTCTCGTTTTCCTGTGTCTCAAAATACCCTTGCATCATAGTAAGTTCATATAAATCTGTGAGCAGGGTGAGATTCTGTGCGCTCATATTTTTCCCTCTTTTCATTTACGCGGAGCACCGCAGAGGCGCTGCTTTCGTGATTTTCTTTACGATTATAGCACAAGATATGGGATTGTTCTACGAATTTCAGACAAGCTCCGCATTTTTATGGATTGTTTCCCGTATAATGTTTTCTACATAATCGCCGATATGTTTTTTCGTATCTTTATCAAGCTGATCGGGATAGATCGGTTTCCCGTATTCAATAACTACATGGGTCTTTTTTATTTTCGGAAGGTGGTTTTCGAAGATTTCCGCAGTGTTGTTCATTGAAATTGGTATCACCGCACATCCGGTCTTGGTAGCGATTTTCAAAGCCCCGTCGCGGAAAGGAAGCATACTCAGTTCCTCACCCCGGTTCCTCGTGCCCTCCGGAAAGACACAGATAGAAATTCCTTCTTTAATATCCTCGATTGCCTGGAGGATCGTCTTTAAACCTTCTTTCGGATTCTTGCGGTCGAGGAAGAGACAGTGCAGTCTTTTCATCCATGAAGTAAGTGTGAGATAACGGGTCATCTCCTTTTTGGCGATATACCCGGTCACTCTTTTGCACCTGCTGTAGGTCAGCAGGATATCAAAGTAACTTCGATGATTTCCGATGAACAGCACCGGTTCGTCGGGGATATTTTCCTCGCCGATCACGGTCGTCTTAACGCCTGTGATCTTCAGGATCACCCGGAAAGCCCACTGCACGATGCGAAGGGAACTGATGTCGCTCGCATGAGGATGGAATTTGTGAAGGAGCCATTCTACGATCAGCACGGGAATGGTCACGATCAGGAATAAAATTACAAAGATAACGATGCATATAAAACGAATCATATGTCAGACCTCATTTTTCTTTCTGTAAATTAATAAAGAGGGCAGATATTGCCCTGCGTTTAATTATACCGCCGGCATATGGAAAATACAAGAAAAATGCTTGTAAGATTCATCTGACATATTTGAAACGGCGGCTTCATATGATATATGGAAAAAAGCTGCGGAGCGGGGAATGAAACGTGTATTCATCTGCTGCGTGATAGCAGCCGTTTTTCTTGCCGGATGTGTGGTAAAGCATGAAGATACGCAGAAGTTGAGAGATCTTGATTTTACGGTGCTGAATCCGGAGGATGCGCCTCGGGAGCTTCAGGAGATGATCAGTGAGGAAGAAAGGCATCCTTTCTGCCTGACCTATGCGGATCAGGGGATCCTTTACATAGCAGAGGGATATGGAGAACAGCCGACAACAGGATACAGCGTGGAAGTCCGGGAACTTTATGAGACGGAGGATGCTGTACATGTCCGCACGAATCTTCTCGGACCGGAGAAAGGAGAGGAGATCAGGGAGATTGCCACATATCCCTGTGTGGTGATTCAGCTTGAATATATTGAAAAAGATGTTTTATTTGATTGAGGAGGAGAGATATGGAACTGATCAGAAAACCGATCCATTATACGCAGGAGGGAAAGAGTATCTTTGACCAGTTTTATCTGGATGAAGATTACAATGTACCGGATCAGAAAGAGGATGTGCAAAGAGTCATCCAGGGGAGTGCAGAACTGAAGGCCGAGGATATCCGGCCGGTGGAAAACTATGTAAAAATAACGGGAAAAGTATACTTTAAAGTTCTGTACATGACCGCATCAGTGGATCCCAGGCCGTCGGTGCTGGAGGGAAAGTTCCCATTTGAGGAGATGGTGTATGCAGAGGGAGACGGCAACGAAACGTTTTTTTTGAGAAATGTAAGGACGGAATTTACTGCTACTGTTGTAAATTCACGGAAGCTGAGTCTGCGCATCATGGCAGAAATGGAAGTGGGCAGAGAATGGATCCGGGATGAAGAGCTGACAGAAGATGTGGAGAGTGATGTGCCGGTTTACCGGAAAACACAGAAAATGAATTTACTGCGATTGGCAATATCACGAAAAGATACATACCGGATCAAGGAAGAACTTACACTCCCGGGAACAAAGGAAAGCATCGGCCAGCTTCTCCTCACTGATATCAGCATCAGAAAGCTGGATATCCGTATGGGGCAGGACGAGATCCTGCTCCGAGGGGAATTGCTCGTATTCTGTATGTATCTGTCGGCGGAGGAGAAAGCGGACTGGATCGAACAAAGCGTACCTTTTGAGGGAAGGATACTCTGCGACGGCGTAACCGAGAATATGTATTATCATATTCAGCACTCTCTCGAAGATACACTGGCGGATATCCGGCTGGATGAGGACGGAGAAATGCGCGTCCTTGGGATTGAGGCGACGCTTTCGCTTCGGATGAATATCTTTGGAGAAGAAGAAACTGAGATTCTGCGAGATCTTTACTCTCTGGAACAGCAGTGTATCTTTGAGACAAAGGATACAGTACTTGAAGAGCTGCTCATGCAGAATCAGTCCAAATGCAAGATTTCCGAGAGACTGTCTCTTCCGGAACTTAAGGACGATGTACTGCAGATCATCCACAGTCAGGGAAGTATCCAGGTGGAGAGTGAACAGTATACGGAAGAAGGGATCCGTGTGGAGGGAATCCTTCATCTGTCTTTCCTGTATCTGCGGGGGGATGACACAGAACCGTACGGAAACTGGCAGGGGATGGTTCCGTTCTCGTGGACGATCGAATATCCGGATATGCCGGAAAAGGTCAGCAGCAGTCTTACTTCTCATGTGGAGCAGCTGGCGGTTACGCTGGCGGGAAGTGAAGCGGTTGAGGTGAAAGCTGTTCTGTCATTTGATGTATTTTTAAGAAAGCTTACCCCTGTAGAAGTCATCACGAATGTCCGGATGGAGCCGTTCGACAAGGAAATGTTGTCCAACCGGCCCGGAATCGTTGGCCATATTGTGCAGAATGGCGAAGATCTGTGGAGCTTAGCAAAAAAATATATGACCACAATAGAGGGTATAAAGGAGATTAATGGATTAAATGACGAAAAAGTCTCATCAGGGGATAAATTATTGATTTTCAAAGAGAATGTGAGTATACTATAAGCATAATGTATACAAGATACAGCACACAGTATTAAAGAGGTGGAGGACACAGGATGAATCAGATCGAACTGAAGGCATTGGCAAAGATCAATCTGGGATTAGATGTACTGGGGAGAAGAGAGAATGGATATCACGATGTGCGCATGATCATGCAGTCCATATTTTTATATGATGAAGTCAGAATCGAGAAGAAAGAAACTTCCGGGATCGAGGTGGTAACGAATCTTAAGTATCTGCCGGTAGGGGAAGATAATATTGCATATAAAGCGGCAAAGCTTCTGATCGACGAGTACGGGCTCAGCGAGGGAGTCAGGATTACTCTGAGGAAACATATACCGGTTGCGGCAGGACTGGCCGGCGGAAGCTCTAATGCGGCGGCGGTACTGTTTGGAATGAACCGTATGTTCCGCCTCGGGCTTTCTCAGCAGGCGCTGATGGAGCGGGGAGTGAAGCTGGGAGCAGATGTTCCCTACTGCATCATGAGAGGTACAGTGCTTGCGGAGGGGATCGGAGAAGAGCTGAAACGTCTGCCGGCCATGCCGAAATGTACAGTACTGATTGCAAAACCGCCGATCAGTGTGTCGACGAAAACTGTCTATGAGGCTCTGGATTCAAAGGAGATCACGGAGCATCCTGATATTGACGGCATAATCAGAGGGCTGGAGCTGGGAGACCTGAGAATGATCGCAGGCGCCATGGGGAATGTCCTCGAAGAGGTTACCATCCCGATGCATCCGGAGATTGATAAGATCAAGCAGGAGATGAAGGCGGCGGGCGCGCTGGGAGCTATGATGAGCGGCAGCGGCCCTACAGTGTTCGGATTGTTCGAGAGTCGGGCAGCTGCGAGGACCGCCCAGAGAAACATAAGAGAAAAGGAACTGACCAGACAGGTTTATGTGACGAATATACACAGTGTGAGGAGGAATCAGGATGCCGATTGATTTTGAAGTTACGATGAATGAATATCTTCCGCTGCGCGATGTAGTGTTTAATACGCTGCGGCGCGCGATCCTGCGGGGAGAGTTAAAACCCGGCGAACGGCTGATGGAGATACAGCTTGCCAACAAGCTCGGAGTAAGCCGCACACCCATCCGCGAGGCGATCCGAAAGCTTGAACTGGAGGGGCTGGTGCTTATGATACCGCGGAAAGGAGCCGAAGTGGCGGAGATTACAGAGAAGAATCTGCGCGACGTGCTGGAAGTCCGCTGCGCGCTGGAGGAGCTGGCTGTACAGCTTGCATGCGACCGGATTGACCGGGAACGGGTCAGGGAGCTTCACGCGGCAGCCGCTCATTTTCGCGATATACTGGGCAGTGACGATATCACACAGATCGCAGCGGCGGACGAGGCTTTTCACGATGTGATTTTTAAAGCCACCGGCAATGACAGGCTGATTCAGCTGCTTAATAATCTCCGAGAGCAGATGTACCGCTATCGGATCGAGTATCTGAAGAAAAAGGAATGTTATCCTCAGCTTTTGAAAGAACATGCGACGATCATGAAAGCGATCGAGGAACATGACAAAGAAAAAGCTACCCGGATCACAGGGCAGCATATTAAGAATCAGGTGGATACCGTAGTAGATACGATCCGGCATAAAGAAGATTAAATCCGGGCCGATTGAATATTGTTCGTAAAAATTGGGCATACTCCATATATCAGTTCAGATATATGGAGGGATTACATATGGACAAGTTAAGAATATATAAGGAAAAGATAAAGGCCCGCGCATGGCTGTTCTGCCTGGTGCCGTCGGTCTTGCTGGCGGCGGTGATCACGGTTGGAGCTTACCGGCAGGCAGATGCGGCTGAACAGGCAGCCCTTCAGACACATTTGGCTCAGCAGGTTGTGAGATTTCATGTCCTGGCGAACAGTGACAGTGATGACGATCAGCAGCTGAAACTGCAGGTCCGCGATGCCGTGCTTGATTACATGAAAGAGAAGATGCCCGAATCAGCCAGCGCTGAAGAGACGGAGAACTGGCTGCGCAGGCATATTGATGGGATCGAAGAGGTAAGCCGTAGAATTGTTTCGGATGCCGGCGCTGATTATCCCGTGAATGCGGCGGTCACAACATGCTGGTTCCCGGAGAAAACCTATGGTGATGTAACATTTCCGGCAGGAAATTATGAGGCGCTGCGGGTTGAGATCGGAGCTGCAAAGGGGCATAATTGGTGGTGCGTGCTCTATCCTGCCCTGTGCTTTATGGATACCACAAATGCAGTTGTGCCGGATGAAGGAAAACAGAAACTGAAAAATGTATTGACAGAAGAGGAGTATTCCAGGATTACGGCGGATTCAGACTTTAAGATCAGCTGGTTTTTCTGGTGAAAATGAAAATGATGACTGAATTTTTGATACGACATTTTATAAAAGATTATAAGGACGTGGAGAAGATATCCGTGCGGACCGCATACGGAGTGCTGGCGAGCATTGTGGGTATCTTCTGTAATGTTTTATTATTTGTAGTGAAATTTGTAGTAGGATTAGTTCTGCACAGTGTATCTGTCACTGCTGATGCGTTTAATAACCTGTCGGATGCCGGCTCGTCCATCATCAGCTTCGTGGGGGTGAAGATGGCTGAGAAGCCAGCGGACAAGGACCATCCGTTCGGCCACGGGCGGATCGAATACATAGCGGCGCTGGTCGTTTCTTTCCTTGTACTTGAGGTGGGATTTACTTTTCTTAAGGATTCCGTTGGGAAGATCAGAAATCCGGAGACATTGAATTTCCAGACGGTATCAGTACTCATACTGATCTTGTCTATTGCAGTAAAATTATGGCTGGGGCTGTTTAACCGGAAACTTGGTGAGAAGATCGACTCAAAAGTAATGATGGCGGTATTTACCGATTCCATGGGAGATGTGATCACTACGGCAGCTACAATTCTTTCCCTGATATTTTTTGCCGTTACAGGGATCAATATTGATGGATTTGTAGGTGTAGGCGTTGCCCTTGTTGTTATGTGGGCCGGAGTGGGAATAGCCAAAGATACTCTGGAACCCCTGATCGGCGAAGCTATTGATCCTGAAGTCTATAAGGAGATCAAACGTTTTGTAGAGAGCTATGATGGAATTGAGGGAACGCATGACCTGATTGTGCATAATTACGGCCCGGGCCGCAGTATGGCGTCGATCCATGCAGAGGTGCCAAATGATGTGGATATCGAGAAGTCGCATGAGATCATTGACAGGATTGAACGTGAGGCTGCAAAAGAACTGGGGATATTTCTTGTGATCCATATGGATCCGGTTGAGATGAAAGATAAGAGCGTGCTCCGTATACGGGATAAAGCCGTACAGTTGCTGCGGGATCTGGATCCGGCGTGCAGCCTTCATGATTTTCGGGTGGTACAGGGCGAGCGGCAGATCAATCTTATTTTTGATATGGTGGTTCCAATCGACTATGATGATGAGAAGAAGAATGAACTGGCCAGGCGGATGACGGAAAGACTGAAAGGGGCGGACCCCAGATTCGAGTGCGTCATAACTGTAGAGTCAGATTATGTGGCACAGGATAGCGAACGGTAAATATGATATATACAGGGAGTGGCAGAAGATGACATCGGAAAATAACAATATGGAAAAATATGAGTTTAGAGGAAGCGTGCGATACAGCGAGATCGACCACAGGGGAACGATGACGCTTCCGGCTCTGATCAATTATTTCCAGGACGGCAGCACATTCCAGTCAGAGGATATAGGATTGGGGATGGAGCGATTGAAACATGATAAGAAAGCGTGGGTTCTTTCCTACTGGCAGATTATCGTGGACCGTTATCCGCACTTGTGCGAAGAGATCACGGTGGGAACGTTTGCCACAGAATTCAAAGGACTGTACGGCAACCGTAACTTCTATATGAAAGACGGAGAGGGCAGACAGATCGCACGCGCAAATTCCATATGGGTATTTATGGATCTTGAGAAAGGCCGGCCAACCCGTCCTACGGCGGAATATATCGAACCCTACGGAACTCATCAGCCGCTGGACATGCCCTATGAGGGAAGGAAGATCACGCTTCCCGAACAGTGTGATGAAGGAAGCGCTTTCCCGGTGCGAAAATATCACATTGATACAAATGAACATGTGAATAACTGCCAGTATGTGCAGATGGCGCTGGAAGTTGTGCCGGGGGATCTCCGGGTACGGCAGGTACGGGTAGACTATAAAAAATCCGCGCTGCTTGGCGATATGATCTATCCCAGATTGGCTGCAGAACAGGAACGCACAGTGGTGGAACTGTGCGATGCGTCGGGAAAGCCATATGCGATCGTGGAACTGAAATGCTGAATCAGACGGGGGTATAAATGAACAGGACGGTACAGGCAATTCTCCAGGCGCTCTCCTACGGAGGCATCGAAGTGGAGTCTGCCCGGTGGATTGCAGATCTGAAGAAACTGGATCCCATGAGGATTTTTGTAAAGAAACTGGATATCGAGATATACAATAAGGAATATAAAGTACCGGTACGTCTGTATTTTGCTGATGAGGCATCGATGAAATCCGGAAATAAAAATGTTCCTGTTATCCTGTTTTTCCACGGCGGCGGCTGGACAACGGAGAGCGTAGAGACCTATGACCGGGTCTGTTCACGCATGGCGCAGTCCATCGGACAGCTTGTAGTTTCAGTGGAGTACAGGCTTGCGCCGGAACATCGGTTCCCGGTGGGATTCGAGGACTGTTATGCAGCGGCAAAGGCACTCTTTTCCGGCGAGATACTGCCGGGAGTACGGTCGGAGCGTATTTCTGTCATGGGAGACAGTGCAGGGGGAAATCTTGCGGCGGCTGTATGCATGAAGGCAAGAGATACAGGAGATTTCAGGCCGAGGCGTCAGATCCTTATTTATCCGGCGCTGAACAACTGCTATACAGAAGATTCGCCGTATGAATCCGTGCGGACAAATGGCACGGGATATCTCCTGACAAGTGAGAAAATGGCGGATTATCTGGATCTTTATGAGGGCAGTCCCGAGGACCGGGAGAATCCCTATTTTGCTCCGTTGTGCGCAGAGGATTATTCTGATCTTCCGGATACCCTTATCCTGACAGCGGAATTTGATCCGTTAAGAGATGAAGGAGAAGAATACGGCAGGCGTATGAAGCAGGCAGGATGCAGGGTGCATATCGAGAGGATCAAAGGGGCGCTGCACGGGTATTTTGCTCTTGGGATTGAACATCTGTATGTGCAGGAGAGCTTCCGGTATATTAATCATTTCCTGAGTGTGGAGGAGAACAGAGATGGGAAAAAAACGGCAGAGCCGATGGAGAAAACTTGACAATGCGGCGCAGGCATTCCCGGCGGCTACCGGGAAGAAAGACTCGAGAGTGTTTCGTTTTTACTGTGTGCTGAAAGAACCAGTAGATGCCGACAGGCTGCAGAGCGCCCTTGACCGGACTTTGGATAAATATCCTCTCTTTCGTTCTGTGCTTCGCAAAGGCCTGTTCTGGTTTTATATGGAGCCCCGCGAACTGCCGGCGCTGGTAAAGAAAGAGGACAGGCCGCCGTGCAGCAGGATCTATGTGCCGGATCAGAAGAAATTACTGTTTGAGGTATCGTATTATAAAAACAGGATTAATCTGGAGGTGTTTCACGGGCTGACGGATGGAACAGGGGCTGTGCAGTTTCTGAAAGAGCTTGTGAGAAACTATCTGATACTCACATATCCGAAAGACAATTTTCCGGAACTGGATAACGGGGAAATATTTACGGACAGTGATTATGAGGAGGATAGCTTTTCACAATATTATACCGGGAAGAAAAGCGGGAAAGGCAGATCGAGAAAAGCATTTCAGCTCAAAGGAGAACGCCTGGAACAGTCAGAGATGGAAATCTCAGAAATCAGGCTTTCTGCGTCAGCCGTACATAAAAAGGCAAGGGAACACGGTGTATCCGTAACTACTTATCTTGCGGCGGCATTTCTGTATGCGATTTACGAGGAAGTGCCCAAAAGCAGGCTTAAGCGGCCGGTTTCCCTTATGATTCCCGTAAATCTGAGAAACTTTTTCCCGTCAGGATCGATGACGAATTTCTGGAGCTGGATAGAGACTGCTTATGACTTCAGCGAAGAGACAAAGCTGGAGGACGTCATTGATAAAATGCAGGAAATGTTTGGAAAGGAAGCGCTTGAAAAAGAAATATCAGGCAGGATGAACGACCTGGTACGCCTGGAAAAAAATCTCTTTCTGCGCGCCGTTCCGCTGGAGATCAAGAATCTGTTCCTTCTGGCGGGAACAACTCTTGGAGGCCGCAGCGTGACAGCGGTATACTCTAATATCGGAAGGATACATATGCCGGCGGAGTATGAAAGCTATATCGAACGCTTCGGATTCTTTGCAAGTACGGATAAAATGCAGATGTGTTCCTGTTCATACGGAGACTCTATGGTACTTGGTCTTACCTCCAAAATCATAGGTCCGAACATATGCAGGAATTTTATCAGTATCCTTAGAAATGACGGTATCGAATGTTATGTGCAGGAAAATGATTTTCCCGGATATTATGAGAAACCGTCCAGACGTGCTCTGATGGGGCTGAAGATTTTCACATTCACCTGTACTGCGGCGGTGGTGATCTGTTGGATGATCAATTATCTTCTCACATTCGGACGGTGGTGGGCAGGTTATGTGACGGCAGGAGTATTCTGTACATGGCTGCTTATCATGGTGGGATACCGCAAGCGGAAAAATCCGCTGAAAAACGGGATGTGGCAGCTTGTGATCGTGTCAGCCGGATCTTTGCTGTGGGATGTGTTTACCGGATGGCAGGGCTGGTCGGTGGACTATGTGATCCCTCTGGCGATGCTGGTAAACATGTTGTCCATGGTTATTATATCAGCGGCCGGAAAGATGGAGGTGTCGGAATACCTTTTCTATCTGATCCAGGCAGGGGCGTGCGGTTTGATCCCGTTTGTACTTCTGGCGGCAGGAGCCGCATCGGTGCCATATCCGTCCGTTATATGTTCCGGAGTCAGTCTGCTGTTCCTGCTGGGGCTTGTGCTTTTCAAATGGAAAGATTTTACCAGGGAAATGCAGAAGAAATTCCGCGTCTGAGAGCCGGGCTTATTCAAGCCCGGCCAGCACATCTTCCAATACTTCTTCCACCGAATCAGTCACATACCGGGCATGACCTGCGATCCCGGGAGCGGCGTTGGACATAGCGTACCCCTGTCCGACAAGTTCAAGCATCTCTACATCGTTGTACTGGTCTCCAAAGGCCATACATTCTTCAGGCCTGATATCAAATAATTCCATTAGTTTCTCCAGAGCTGTCCCTTTGTTGTATCCCGGGACTATGAAATCAATCCAGATGTTTCCGGAAGTAACCACTTTTACAGCAGGAGAAAACATATCCTGCAGATGCCTCAGATAACTGCCGAGATCATGTGAGATCATATTGGCAATGGCTACTTTGAGAAAAGGGCCTTTTATTTTGGTGATATCATTTACGATTTGTGTGGTGTTGTGCATTACATTTGTAATGTGATTGACGAATTCCGGATTATTTCCCTCGATCAGGCAGGTATCTTCCCGGGATACGAGAATCTCATAGCCCGGCTCTTTTTTAACTTCCCGCATGATACGGTATGCAAGATCATCGGGAATGACCCCGCGGGATATCACTTTCCCCTGATGAATACACAGAGAACCGTTTTCCGCGATATAAGATATCTCATCTTCAATTCCGGCAAACAGCCGCCGCTCATTGTCATACTGGCGCCCGCTTGCCGCGACGAAACGTACTCCTTTCTGTATCAGACGGCGAATCAGTTCCACGGCGCGCGGCGTTAATTCCTGGGCCTCATTTTGTAACAGTGTTCCGTCCAGATCACTGGCGATTAATTTTATCATGACAGACTCCTCCGCAAAGTTATTTCTTATTATTCTGCTCAATATCCCTTATGCTAAGTTCCAGTATAGCTGAAACGATGGCCGTCGTAAAGAGATTCGTTTGTAACAAAAAAGAAATACTTGTAACTCTTTTGTAATGGTAATATAATAGTAACGTGGCGGAAAAAACGGATGAAAATCCTGGATCCGGCATAAATATAATTGAAGATCAAGAGGAAAATGGTTATGGGAAAATATTTTGGAACCGATGGCTTCCGCGGGGAAGCCAATGTAGTGCTGACAGTAGAACACGCATTTAAGGTAGGACGTTATCTTGGCTGGTACTTTGGCCAGGAGCATAAGGCCAGAGTGGTAATCGGGAAAGATACAAGGAGAAGCAGCTATATGTTTGAATATGCGCTGGCTGCAGGACTTACAGCATCGGGAGCGGATGCTTACCTTCTCCACGTTACCACAACACCGAGTGTATCTTATGTTGTAAGAACAGAAGATTTTGACTGCGGCATCATGATCTCCGCCAGCCATAATCCTTTTTACGATAACGGGATCAAGGTCATAAACAGCGCAGGACATAAAATGGAGGCCGAAGTAGAGGATAAGATCGAAGCTTATATCGACGGCGAGACAGAGGAACTGCCGCTTGCTACGAAAGAAAATATCGGACGTACGATAGATTACTCTGCGGGAAGAAATCGTTACATCGGTCATCTGATCTCTATTGCAACACGCTCTTTCAAGGATATGCGAATCGGCCTTGACTGCGCAAACGGAAGTTCATTTGCCATAGCAAAGAGCGTATTTGACGCACTTGGAGCAAAGACATATGTTATCAACAACGAGCCTGACGGCACAAATATCAATACAAACTGCGGATCCACTCATATCAATGTGCTTCAGGAATTCGTAAAAGAGAAGAAACTGGACGTAGGATTCGCATATGACGGCGATGCAGACCGATGTATTGCAGTAGATGAGAATGGAAACGTGGTAGACGGAGACCGTATTATGTATGTATGCGGAAAGTATCTGATGGAGCAGGGCCGCCTGGAGGGGAACACGATCGTAACAACAATAATGTCCAATCTGGGGCTTTATAAGGCATGTGATAAAATCGGTATGAAATATGAGCAGACAGCGGTTGGTGACAAGTATGTATATGAAAACATGTTGAAAAACGGCTTCGTACTTGGCGGCGAGCAGTCCGGCCATATCATATTCAGCAAACACGCAAGAACCGGCGACGGTATCCTTACATCTCTGATGATCATGGAAGTAATCCTGGAGAAGAAACAGTCGCTTTCCAAGCTGGCGGATGAAGTAAAAATATATCCGCAGGTACTTAAAAATGTTCGCGTAAAAGACAAAAAGACTGCCAGAGAAAACCCGGCGGTTGAAGAGGCGGTCCGCAAAGCCGGTGAAGAGCTGGGCAGCGACGGACGTATCCTCGTCCGCGAAAGCGGTACAGAGCCTGTGATCCGCGTCATGGTAGAGGCCGCAACAGATGAAATCTGTGAGAAGTATGTGGACGGCGTGATCGATGTGATCAAGGCGGAGGGCCTGACAGAGTAAATTCGTGTTTGTTGTATAGATTACTCAGCAAAAAACTGAAAAACTGTCAGGGTCTGAATTACGGGCGATGTGAGAAGCGGATACTGTAACGCCATGCCGGCCCGCTTCTCACATCTGGCTCATCAGACGTCAGGTTTTCTAGTTATCCGCAACGTA
>ERZ1090862.551-NODE-552-length-16792-cov-6.348270_pt1 | contig 16792 bp, 19 predicted proteins | sample MGYA00478481_ERZ1090862 | MGnify/ENA primary metagenome ERZ1090862 (study PRJEB33644, sample SAMEA5815745) | chicken gut metagenome | biome: Chicken; feature: Gastrointestinal Tract; material: Caecum | place: Ireland | collected 2019-01-01 | study: A study of the... | reverse complement strand
TCCTTTTCCTGCGGTCGTGAGTTCCTGTCCTCAGCGACAGGTGCTATCTTACCACCGCTGGAACTAATTGTCAATGTTTTTTCTATTTTTTATTTATTTCAGACAATTCACACAATTCTGACATTCTTTTTCCATTATTTAAGTTTTATGCCAGTTACCTTGTTGTCGCAGATTTTGACCTTGATTTCATTATTTACACTTTCACTGGACATACAATATTCCTCTATATATAGAAAGAACCACTTGCTCATACTGCCAGTGGTTCTTTGCCATACGTAATTATTTTACTCCTTTTCAGCCAATTGTTTCTTTAATTTTTCAATCTGACTTTTCTGGGCATTGATCAAAGCCTTTTGTTCATCAATCACATCTTTCTGTTTGCTCAAATCCTCTTTCTGCGTGTTGATCACATTCTTCTGCTTACTCAAATCTTCTTTCTGCGCATCGATCACTTCCTGCATCTCATCGATCATATACTGCACTGTATTCCGGTCCAGTTCCTGCAATTCCTTTGAAAACATCTCCATCACCTTTTCCGTATCCCGGCACAGCTGATAGATTTCCTCATAATAGATTTTGAACTGCGGGTACTCTGTGATCAGTCTTACGATCATCTCCGGTTCATCCACACTCAGGAATGTCAGCCATGCGTCAAGTTTGTCTTTGATACCTTCATTGTGCAGAATCCCTCTGAAAATGTCAAGGAGTATAATTTATGATGACAACTCCAACTTTTTCGTGTAGAATGGGAACGAATTTCACACAGAGACAACGCTTTTTCATCAAGGAGATTTTTATGAGTATTCTGACTGTAGAGCATCTGACCCACGGCTTCGGGGACAGAGCCATTTTTTCTGATGTGTCCTTCCGGCTGCTGCGCGGCGAACACATCGGACTTGTCGGAGCCAATGGGGAAGGTAAATCCACTTTCTTCAATATTGTAACGGGAAACCTGACGCCGGATGAAGGAAAGATCGAATGGGCAAAGAATGTGCGCATCGGGTATCTGGATCAGCACACAGTCCTGAAAAAAGGAATGACGATCCGAGACGTGCTGAAATCCGCGTTTGCCTGGCTTTTTGACCTGGAGCAGAAAATGAATGAGATATGCGACGCTCTGGGGAGTGCTTCCCCGGACGAGATGGACCGGATGATGGAAGAACTCGGAACAATCCAGGATACTCTGACCCTGCACGACTTCTATGTCATAGACGCAAAAGTGGAGGAGGTTGCCCGCGCGCTCGGCCTTCTCGACATCGGACTGGAAAAGGATGTGACAGATCTGAGCGGAGGCCAGAGAACGAAAATCCTGCTCGGAAAATTGCTGCTCGAAAAGCCGGACATCCTCCTGCTGGATGAGCCAACCAACTATCTGGACGAGGAGCATATTGCATGGCTCAAGCGCTATCTTCAGGAATATGAAAGCGCCTTTATCCTGATCTCCCACGATATTCCCTTCTTAAATGATGTGGTAAACATCATTTACCACATGGAAAATCAGGCTCTGGACCGGTATGTTGGCGACTATACTCATTTCGAGGAAGTCTATGCCGTCAAAAAGGCACAGCTTGAGGCAGCCTACCGGCGTCAGCAGCAGGAGATCAGCGAACTGAAGGACTTCGTCGCCAGAAATAAAGCGCGTGTTGCCACCAGGAACATGGCAATGTCCCGCCAGAAAAAGCTGGACAAGATGGAAGTGATCGAACTTGCAGCCGAACGGCCCAAACCGGAATTTCATTTTAAATACGGAAAGACTCCCGGACGTATCCTCTTCGAGACAGAAAATCTGGTCATCGGCTATGATGAACCACTTTCAAGACCGATCACCATTTCTATGGAACGCGGACAGAAGATTGCGCTCGTGGGAGCAAACGGGATTGGCAAGACTACCCTTCTTAAAAGCATCCTGGGTCTGATCCCTGCGCTGGACGGAAAATGTGAACTGGGAGAAAATCTTCAGATCGGTTATTTCGAGCAAGAGGTAAAAGGCGGGAACACCAACACCTGCATTGACGAACTGTGGGCAGAGTTTCCTTCCTACACTCAGTACGAAGTGCGCTCCGCCCTTGCCAAATGCGGTCTTACTACCAAGCATATCGAAAGTCAGGTCCGCGTCTTGAGCGGCGGCGAGCAGGCAAAAGTCCGTCTCTGCAAGCTGCTCAACCGGGAGACAAACATCCTTCTGCTGGACGAGCCCACCAACCATCTCGACGTCGATGCAAAGGATGCCCTCAAACAGGCTCTGCTGGAATACCGGGGAAGCGTGCTCCTCATCTGCCACGAACCGGAATTCTATCAGGATATTGTCTCAGAAATATGGGACTGCACCAAATGGACAACAAAGATCATATGATTAAAAGGAGGATGATAACCATGAATTTTACACGCAGCGAAAACCAGATCGCACTTCACAATGAGAGCGGAGAACTTCTCGCTGAGATCACATTTCCCTATATCGATAATAATACTGTAGATATAAACCACACTTTTGTAGATCCGTCTCTCCGGGGGCAGGGCATTGCCGGGAAACTGATGAACGAACTTACAGATGAACTGGGCAGGAGAGAGCTGAAAGCAGTTCCGACCTGCTCTTACGCTGTGGGATGGTTCGAAAAGCACCCGGAGTATTCACATCTTTTAAAATGAAAACAGAGCCTTGTCCTGACAATGAAAAGATCCCGGACCAGAAACGTCAATCTGGTCCGGGATTTCACTACCGTCAAAACTCTTTTTTCTCCAGAATATGCCTGCTGCATATCCAGGAAATCACTGCCGCAGCCACCGGGATGATCACAAGCATCGCTATGATCCCCGCTGCTCCCATCTGGTTCAGGACTTTTATCGAGCTTCCTGTCACATCGATGCCCACCAGATTTGCCAGCTTTACCCCGCCGTAGATGAGGATTCCCATTGCCGCGATCGCGATCGGAAGCACCACCCGCCCCTTTTCTCCCTCAAATTTCAGGCGGAGAGGCAGCATCAGCGACAGAAATACCACCGCCACAGTAATGTAGGAAAAACACCCTGCAAGCCATTCTGCGGAAAGAACCGGCTCTCCCCGTATGATTCGAAACACGCTCCCGACTGTCAGACCGACAAGCCATGCCGAAAAGATCAAAATACCGCTGAACACGTATTTCTCATTCACATACTCTTTTCTGCTTACGGGCAGCACCAGCAGAAATGAAAAACAGTTCTCATATTCATCATAAGAAATGGATGTAGCCGCAAAGACGGACATAATGATTGTAATATATCCTGTCACAAACCCTTCTGACATGCCTACGATCTCCATAAACACCCCTATGACCAGCGCCACTATAAGCAGCATCTTTCCCTGTGTTTTTGCAAGCTGAAAATCTTTGATCAGTAAGCCTTTCATAATTTTTCTCCTCCAATCATCATCGCGATCACTTCATCCAGCATACTGTTTTCCACAACCACGCCCGGATAGTTTTCTCTGTAATACTGTTTCTGATCTGTAAGGCAGGCATAGCCATAGCTCTCCCGGCGCACCTTTAAAATGTACGATTTGTCCAGTCTGGCAAACTGGTCTTCATCCGCCTTGATCAGTCCATATTCTTCCAGGAGCACATCCGTGTCCTCGTGAAGGATGATCTTCCCCTCATGGATCATGTAGATATCATCGCACAGGTTCTCAAGATCCGTGGAAATATGCGAACTGATAAGGATGCTCCTCGTGTCATCCTCCTCCATATATTCCCTGAGAATATCCAGCACATCTCTTCGCGCCATAACGTCCAGCCCGGAGGTAGACTCGTCAAGTATCAGGATCTCCGCCCCATGGGTCACCGCAGTGATCACCTTCAGCTTCGCCTTCATACCGGTGGAAAACTCCCTGATCTTTTTATCCATGGGAATATCAAATCTCCTGCAGAGTTCCTCGAATCTTTCCCGGTCGAATTTCGGGTACATTATATTTAATACAGGAAGAATTTCTCTCACGTTCAGATATCCGCTGAAACCGGAATCTGCCAGTACCACGCCCATTTTCCGGCGGTCCTCTTTCGTAAACTGCTCCGGTGTTCTTCCAAACAGAGTGATCTTCCCGCCGTCAGCACGGATCAGACCAAGCACGGCCTTAAAGGTGGTACTTTTCCCGGCTCCGTTTTCCCCCACCAGCCCGGTGATGCTTCCCGGCTCTACCCGCATTGTGCAGTCCAGTCTGAAATCGCCGTAGTCTTTTTTCAGGTGCTCTATCTTCAACATTTCCTAATCCTCCATTATCAAATCAAATAACTCCCTGATCTCTTCATCCTTCAGTCCGCAGCTTCGTCCCTTCTGAACAGCCTTCTCCAGATCCATTTCCACTTCTCTGCGCTGTTCTTCCTTCATCCGCTCCGTATTCGAAGCGGCGACATAGGTTCCTTTGCCGTGGACGGTGACTGTAAATCCCTCCTGCTCAAGATTATCGTACGCTTTCTTGACCGTGAGGGCGCTGATCTTCTGCTCCTTCGCCAGGGTTCTCACAGAGGGAAGGAGATCATTTTCCTTTAATTTTCCGGAGACGATCTGCGCTTTGATCTGCTCCATGATCTGTTCATAGATCGGTACCATTGATGAACTGTTGATTATAATCTTCATGTGTATCCTCCTCTTGTTAAACAGTATATAACAGTATTCAACTGTTGTCAACTGTTATATACTGTTTATTTGAATTTGATAAACAGAAAAGGCACGGATATGATGCAGGACTCTGTATATAAACTGAATCCCGTATCCTGTCCGTGCCTTTCACAAGGGCTGCTTCCATATTTATTTATATTTATATCTATCTCATTTTCCCGGCACCGCAAAGAACAATTCATAAACCATCCCAGTATTCTTCTCCGTCTCTTATCATTGTCTTCAGCCGTTCCTGCTCTTCTCTGAGCATCTGTTTCCCCGTCTCGGTTATTATATAGGATTTTTTTCTTCCTTCTTCCGCCGTTTTCCGGATCATGTCATTCTCCTCAAATCTTGACAGCATGGCATACAGGGTTCCCGGCCCCACCCGGACTCTGCCTCTGGAAATGTCCCGGACTTTTTCCATGATATCTACCCCGCAGCACTCTTCCGTCAGAGCCAGGAGGATATAATACATCGGTTCTGTCAAAGTCTGAAACTGTTCTCTTGCCATGTCATCCTCCTTTCCCACTTATAAAGAAAGCTTTTCCTTTATAATGAGGCTCTGCGCCTCATCCGGCATCACATCAGCCTGCAGGATCAGTATAGTGTCACTCCAACGCACATAAAGTATCCCTGCTCCCTGTCCGCTGCCGATTCTTTTCGTTTCCCGAGCATCCCATATCTCCCCTTCTTCTGATATTGCGTCAGCTCCGTCCGTCTCTCTCTGCCACACTTCCCGGAGCAGCCAGGGGTATTCTGATCGGTACACATCATAAGTAAGAGAGTCCGACTGTCCTTCTCCTTTGGACAAATCTTTCCCATAATCCACTCGTCCCTGCAGCCAGGTTCCGAGAACACTCTCCATATACTGATAATCTGCCCATCCGGGCTGCCCTTCCATCTCTCTGTAATCCGACTGTATCAGCGGAAGTTCCGCCAGAGCCGTTTCCGTACTTTCCTCCTCGGGAACGGATACCGCCCAGATGACAGCAACCATCACCATAAGGAACACTGCTGCAACTCCGACAGAGATCTGGAGCGCCCAGTTTCCCGAACGTGTGGGACGAAAATATGCGATTCCCCAGGAAAGCACAAGGAGCACCAGAGCAAACACTGCCAGCATGCTCCCTTCCACCACTCTGTCTTCCACCGCAAGCAGGAAGATGAGCATCATCAGAAACAGTACGTATGCGACATTCCAGACCACCCGCCAGTGCTGTTTTCCATAGGCGATCTTCCTCCCGGAGTTCAGTTTCCGCTTTGCAGATGCTATCCACACGGCAGTCCCGATGCACTGTCCCCCTCTCACAGCAGTCAGCATCGTCACTGTCAGGAGTAAAGTCAGATATAAATTTGAAAACATCCAGTCCTCAAACTCTCCTCCCGTCGCCCTTAGCCAGAATGACACCGTAACGACCAGAGGGGCGAGCATCTCTCTGCCAAGCCATCCGAGTTCCGCTTTTGTCACATTGGAAAATCGTTCCTCTTCCGTAACGATCGGTACAGCGTCCTCCTCTTTCTTCCGAAAGATACAGAATTTTCTCTCTCCGTCGATAAATTCCCAGCCCGCCGCCCGGCAGTATTCGGCGTATTCCTCGACAGGTTCCTCCGGCTTTGTATCCATTTCGCTCCCCTTCGGGAACACTTCCACACAGTACGTGATATCCGACGGTTCCCCTTCTTCGAAGAGCATTCCTGCGCGCCATTCCCGGAAATGCCATCCCTTCAGCGACATTTCATGAAGATAGCCCGCAAACGCTCCGCACTCGAGATAACCAAAGTTTCTGAAGACCCGCCTGGTCCTCCTTTTCTCTTTCTTCACAGGATCACCTCCCATCCAATTATCGAGTCTCGATATTTCTACCTTTATTATATTATCGACACTCGATATTGTCAAGAAGATGCCCTTTCATGTGTTACCTGCTCCTGCGATTTGGGATTTCTACTGTTTCTACGCCTCTTTTTCCACCTTCAGAGCATTCAGCGCATCGGCAAACTCTTTCAGCTCCCTGTCGATCAGCACCGGACGTCCATTCTTTTTCAGGAAACAGTGGGTCGTCGTCCCGAAAGCACTCAGCTCGCCGTTCTCGCTTATATTGTAGATCTCATACCCCAGCGTAAATTTGACCCGTCCCAGATCCTTGAGCGTGACCACAATCTTCACTTCATCGTCAAATTTCACGCTCTTCTTATATTCACACTCCGCATGGAGCACCGGACTCATATAGCCCATCTCCTCAAACCGCCTGTACGGATAGCCCATCTGACTCATCACGTCGATCCGCGCCTCCTCCATCCAGCGGATGTAGTTTGAATGGTGGATGATTCCCATCTGGTCTGTTTCATAATACTTTGCTGTTCTTGTATATGGTTTCATGGTGGTTTTCTCTCCTTTTTGTTTATTTTTTAACAGGTGCCGTGTACCTTTGACAAGGTACACGGCACCTGTTAAATCTTTCACGATATCACATTGACCGCATCCCCGATATTCTTCACTCCTACCAACCGGATTCCCTTGATATTCTGCACAGTCTTGAGGGAGACTTCCGGCAGGATACAGGTCTCGAATCCCAGCTTTTTTGCCTCGTTGACACGCTGTTCGGGCATATTGACCGCGCGCACTTCGCCGCTCAAACCCACCTCGCCGAAAACGATTGTCTTTTCATCAATGGGACGGTTCCGGTAACTGGACACCAGAGCGAGGACAATTCCCAGATCAATGGCAGGCTCGTTCATCCGGATCCCTCCGGCGATATTGACATAGGCATCGCAGCTCGACAGGGACAGTCCCAGCCGCTTCTCCAGTACCGCCATGAGCAGATTGACACGGTTGTAATCTGTTCCCGTGGCGGTCCGGCGCGGCATACCGAAATTACTTCTGCACACCAGCGCCTGTATCTCGATCAGAATGGGCCGAGTTCCCTCGATCGAACACGCAACCACAGAACCGGAGGCATTCTCCGGTCTTCCGCTGAGCATATATTCCGACGGATTCTCCACCTCGGCGAGCCCGTCCTGGCACATCTCAAACACTCCGATTTCATTTGTAGAACCAAACCGGTTTTTCACCGCCCGCAGGATTCGATAGGATGCATGGCGGTCTCCTTCAAAATACAGCACGGTATCCACCATATGCTCCAGCACACGGGGACCTGCCACTGTTCCTTCTTTCGTCACATGCCCCACGATAAATATGGGGATCATCAGCCCCTTTGCAAGCTGCATAAAAACATTTGTCGACTCCCTCACCTGAGACACACTTCCCGGCGCAGATCCTACATTTTCACTGTACATGGTCTGGATCGAGTCGATGATCACCAGTTCCGGCCGTTCCTTTTCGATCACGCCCCGGATGATCTCCAGATTTGTCTCGCAGAGCAGAAGAAGATTTGAGGAAAACTCCCCCATCCGGTTTGCCCGGAGCCGGATCTGAGTCTGGGACTCCTCTCCTGAAATATAGAGGATCTTCTTCATCTGCGCCATCCTCTGGCACACCTGCAGAAGAAGAGTAGACTTTCCGATTCCAGGGTCGCCGCCCACGAGCACCAGGGAGCCCGGCACGATCCCGCCGCCAAGCACCCGGTCCAGTTCCCTGATCCCGGTCTCACAGCGTACATCATCGTCTGCCGTAACCTGGGTCAGAGGTACGACCTTTGCCTCCCGGACCGAGCGGGCTGCCACCGTAGTTCCCTTGGTCACTCCGGTAACCGCAGTCTCCTCTACAAATGTATTCCATTCTTTACACACGGGGCATTGTCCCAGCCATTTCGACTCCTCATGCCCGCAGTTCTGACAGAAAAAAACTGTCTTCTTTCCTTTTGCCATTTTCTATCCTTTCTTCCACCGAATGCACCACGGCAAGCACGGCAGATGCTTGACGGGCTTATCGCGCAAAAACGGGGCAGAATTCATCCGCCCCTTAACATCCTCTATCTGGCTCCGCTCATCGCGCAGTATCTAATCAGCATTTGACAACCTTTACCTCTGCGCTCTGATCCGCGGAGAGTTCCACGCTGACGCTGAGTTTTCCGCTCAGGTTTGTTGACATGCGTCCCGCTGATGTTCCGTCGATGAACACCTCGTATTCGCTCTCCGGTTCAAGCTCAAGAGTAAACTGGACGTCTGACGGTGCGGAAACAGTAAACGCTACTTCTTTATCCGTCTCCTTGAAATTCTCCACCGCGCTTCCCGGAACAGATTCATAAACAAACATTCCGTTCTTCTCCAGTTTTGTGATCTCGGAAAATGTCTTGACTTTATAGAGATCTCCCTCAAACTCAAAGTTGTCTTTTTTTGTCTTGGATGCGAGAGTATAATCTCCAAAACTCAGTGTGCCGTCACTCTCTGCGCGCAATAATTCTTTCACTGCTGCCATCTTGATTTTCCTCCTAAGTATTCCACAAATTTCTTTGCTATCGGTATTATACGATGTGGGGTCAAAAGCCCCCAACTACGATGCCTACGGATTGTTCTGTGCTGCACACTTCCACAATCCTACCCAATATTCGCATATCGTGGGGATATGCATCCCACTTTTATGCTCATATCGGGGCGGGTCCCAAGGTCTTTCACCCACTTATGAGCAAGCTCATGTGGGTTCAGACCTTTTGACCCTGGCATCATTATATACTAAAAGAACTGCATTTTCTACAGAATTATTTTTTCTCTTTCTCTGCCGCAGTTCACACTTCATTTTCCCTCTCTGTTCGGGCTTTTGCGTTCCCCGCAGACTCCTCCGTAAAGAACCGGATCTCTTTGTGGGATACGCCTGCCTCTACACGATCCCCGCGTCTGATCTCCCCGTTCAGGATAGCCTCTGCAAGCTTATCCTCCAGTTCGGTCTGGAGCGCCCTCCTGAGCGGTCTCGCCCCGTATTTTGCATCAGTCCCCTTCTCCGCGATCAGGTTTTTCGCCGACTCACGCAGCATCAGATGGATATCCATCTGATCTGCCAGACGTTTCGTAAAGCTTCGGCACAGCAGGGTAACAATCTTCTTCAGATCCGTCTTCTCCAGTGAATGGAATACAATGATCTCATCGATCCGGTTCAGGAACTCCGGTCGGAAGATCATCTTCACTTCATCCATCACATTCTGTTTCATCCGCTTATAGTCACCCGCAGGGTCTTCCTTCCTGGCGAATCCCAGTTTCTTCGGCTCCACAATCGCCTTTGCCCCCGCGTTGGAGGTCATGATGATCACCGTGTTGGAGAAATCCACCTTTCTTCCCTGGGAATCCGTGATATGGCCGTCATCCAGCACCTGCAGAAGGATATTGAACACATCCGGATGAGCCTTCTCAATCTCGTCAAACAGGACCACAGAGTACGGATGGGTCCGTACCTGGTCACTAAGCTGCCCTCCTTCTTCATGTCCCACATATCCCGGAGGGGATCCGATCATCTTCGCAACAGAATGTTTCTCCATGTACTCCGACATATCCACCCGGATCATGGACTCTTCGTTTCCGAACAGCGCTTCTGCCAGTGCCTTGGAGAGTTCTGTCTTTCCAACACCGGTGGGGCCAAGGAACAGGAAGGAGCCGATGGGCCTTTTCGGATCCTTCAGGCCGACACGCCCTCTCTTCACTGCGCGGGCGACAGCACTGACCGCTTCCTCCTGTCCTACCACACGCTTGTGCAGCACCGACTCCAGCTTCTTCAGCCGCTCCGCATCACTCTCAGCCAGTTTCTGCACCGGCACCTTTGTCCAGACGGACACCACTTCTGCAATATCCTCCGCCGTCACTTCCGGATGAAGGGACGCACTCTTCTTCTCAAACCGCTTCCGCACCGACTCCAGCTTTTTCTTCACCTCGTCCTGCTCTTTCTGGATCAGGGATGCCTCAGTAAACTCTCCATTCCGGATGCTCTCCTCCTTCTGCTTTCCCAGTTCCTTAAAGGAATTCTCCAGAGCGGTCAGATTCTCCGGCACTTTGTATCCCCGGAGGCTTACCCGGGAACACGCCTCATCCAGCACGTCAATGGCCTTATCCGGCAGATTCCTGTCCGTGATATAACGCTCTGACATCTGGACCGCCGCTTCCATGGCCTCTTCCCCGATCACTACTCTGTGGTGTTTCTCATAGCGTTCTTTCAGTCCCCGCAGGATCTCCCGGCACTGCTCCTTTTTGGGTTCCTCCACAGAGACCGGCTGGAACCGGCGCTCCAGAGCCGCATCTTTTTCAATATATTTCCGGTATTCCGCGATCGTTGTGGCTCCGATCAGCTGCAGTTCTCCCCTGGCAAGAGAAGGTTTCAGTATACTGGACGCATCGATGGCACCCTCGGCTCCGCCGGCTCCGATCATGGTGTGGATCTCATCCAGGAAGAGGATGATATTCCCTGCCGACTCCACCTCGGAGATCAGCCCTTTCATCCTCTCCTCAAACTCACCGCGGTACTTGGAACCTGCGATCAGTCCCGGAAGGTCCAGAGTATAGATCCGTTTTCCTTTCATCTTCTCCGGGACAACGCCCGCCGCGATCCTCTGGGCCAGCCCCTCAATGATAGCGGTCTTTCCCACACCGGGCTCTCCTACAAGACAGGGATTATTCTTCGTCCGTCGGCTCAATACCTGCATGAGACGGTACATCTCCGCCTCTCTCCCGACAACGGGATCCAGTTTTCCTTCCTCCGCCCGCGCTGTCATATCCGTGCAGTACTGCTCTATCATGGAGCGTCCGCCCTTCGCTTCATCCTGAAGCTCCTCCTGATATTCCTTTGGATCGATCCCCGCCGCGGACATGATATCCTGGAAAATCTTCTGAAGATTGATGTTCAGCGTGATCAGGATCCGCGTGGCAACACAGTCCACATCACGGATCATGGACAGAAGGAGATGCTCTGTCCCTACCGCAGAAGTATGCAGCCTGCGGGCCTCCTTTCCGCTGTTCTCAAGGATATCCCCAAGCCTCGGACTCTCCTTCGGTTTCTTTCCTTCCAGTGTATCGCTTCCCGGGGCGATAAGTTCATCCATCAGATGGCGTATCTTCTTTTCCTCCACGCCGTTCTGCGCCAGCACCTGGCCTGCAACTCCGGTATATTCCTGTCTCAGTCCGAGAAGAAGATGTTCCGTACCAATATACGGATGCTTCATCTCCCTTGCCATGCGTCCGGCATAACGGATGGCTTCCTCCGCCTGTTTCGTGTATGGTATCTGCATAATAAATAAAATCCTCCTGTCAGATCATTCATAGTCATCAAAAATCTCATCCACCAGGTCATGCACCTCCTGCCGGGACACATTCTTGCAGCATCCTCTGGCAAGCACGATCCTGAGCTGGCGTCTCATCTCTTCAAGCTGCTCCATCTTGTCGATGTCCAGCGCGATCACGGCGCCCCTCCTCTTGTCCAGACTGATATACCCTTCCCTCTTGAGCACACTGTAGGCTTTGTTCACCGTGTGCATATTTACCCCGATGGTGTCCGCAAGCTGGCGCACCGAAGGGAGAGAGTCTCCTTCCTGTATCACCGAGGTCGCGATCCCCAGGATGATCTGGTTGCAGAGCTGGATATAAATGGCTTCATCACTGTTAAAATCAACTTCTATCAGCATAGGTTTCTCCTTTCCGCACCGTGTTATACACATATTAGCACAGGAGAAAGATTCTGACAAGCATAGAAAAACCACCGGTCATTTCTGACCGATGGTATGGCTCATCTCTTTTCAGTAAAGCAGGATTCAGATCCTCACGCCGCTTCCTTCGGGAAATGGATCTCCATCCGCGTCCCTTTTCCCGGTTCGCTGTCCACGATGACTTTCGCGCCGTGGAGGATCGCGCCGTGTTTGACGATAGACAGCCCCAGTCCGGTGCCGCCCCTCTCCTTGGAATGGCTCTTGTCCACCCGGTAGAAGCGCTCGAATATCCTCTCCTGATGTTCTTTCGGAATCCCGATCCCGGTATCCGACACAGAAATCTTCGCTCCTTCCAGCGTATCCCCCACCCAGATGGAAATCCGTCCGTTGTCATTATTATATTTGATCGCATTCTCACAGATATTGTAGATCATCTCATCCAGGATCTGGCGGATGCCATTGTACTTTACCGGTTCTCCGGTGAGTTCCATACGGATATTCTTCTGAGCCGCCTGAGGCGCAAGCCGGCTCACGACTTCTCTTGTCAGCTCATAGAGATTGACTTCCTGCTTCTCCAGCTCTACAGACTCCTCATCCAGCTTGGACAGCTTGATGATGTCTTCTACAAGGGTGATCAGACGCCGTGCCTCCTTGTATATCCTCTCGGAAAACAGCGGGATGTCCGCCGGCCGCACCATCCCGTTTTTCATGATCTCCGCATAGCCGGAAATGGATGTGAGCGGCGTCTTCAGCTCATGGGAAACATTGGCTGAGAATTCTTTCCGCATGTTAGAGACAGCCTCCTTCTCCTTATTCTGCTGGTCCATGGCAATGAGAAGAGGCTCAAGTTCCGGATAGACGTCATTTTCCAGGGGATGCTCCAGATCAAGCTCATTGATCGGCTTGATCAGCCTCCTGGTCTGCCACCTTGCAAGGAGAACGGCAAATCCCATCATCAGCAGAGCCAGAACGCCCATTACCGGGAATACATTGACCGCGGTCCTCATCAGTCCGTCCATCGTGCGGGCGACACGGAGAACAGAACCGTCATTGAGAAGGACTGCATAATAATACATCTCTCTTCCCACCGTGTCGGACATCCTGACGTCCTCCCCCGTACCGCTCTGAAGCGCCGACTGCACTTCGGGCCGGCTTCTGTGATTCTCAATGGAGTTCTCATCCCGGCGGGAATCATAGAGCACCTCCCCGTCCGGAGCGATCTGTGTCAGGCGGGTATCCCGGTCTACATCGTCCATCTGTTCAAGATAATCCGTTCCTGAAATATTGATGGCAGCCTGGACATATTTTGCCTCCTGCCGTACCTCCCCTTCCAGGATCGACAGATTATGATCATACAGGATCACAGCCAGGATCCCGTAAAACAGGATCAGGGTCACAAACAGGACCAGCACCATGCTCCTCTGTATCTTCTTTTTCATACATCGCCCCCTACACGATATCCCACGCCGCGGACAGTCTGAATGATCTCGCCCTTCTCGCCCAGCTTCTGACGCAGCGTCCTGATATGCACGTCGACGGTCCTTGTCTCTCCGTCGAAATCATAGCCCCAGATTTCTGCCAAGAGCTGGTCCCTGGTCAGGACAATTCCCTGATTTCTCATCAGTTTCTCAAGAAGTTCAAACTCTTTGAGCGTCAGTGAGATCTCTTTCCCGTTCACCGTAACCTCATGTTTCTTCACATTCACATGCACGCCGGCGATATCCATATCGATCCGGTCTTCCACCTTTCCGGTCCGGCGCAGCACCGCCTTGATCCGGGAAACCAGTTCCATCATGCCAAATGGCTTTGTCACATAATCGTCGGCACCGGAGTCCAGCCCTACAACTTTGTCATACTCCGATCCCTTTGCAGTCACCATGATCACAGGGATTCCCCTGGTCTTTGAGGAGGATTTCAGTTTCTTAAGCAGTTCCAGCCCGTCGTCACCGGGAAGCATGATATCAAGCAGGATCAGCTCCGGCGTATCGAAGGCCAGGGCTTCCATAAATGCTGCTCCGTCCGCAAACCCTCTCGCCTTAAGTCCTGTTGTCTCCAACGTATATATCACAAGCTCACGGATGTTATCGTCATCTTCAACACAAAATATCATCTCTTCCGTTCTCCTTCTCTTTTTATTCTATCTTCAACACGCCAAGGTCTCGGACAGGCCCGGACTTTGGCTCGTCGCCGTTGCAAAAAAAGCCGGCTTGTTCAGCCGGCCCCATTACCATTCATCAGCTTTCATGTATAATCGCACTGTCTTTGTGAACACCTGTGATGGAGAATTCCACCCACTCTGCGATGTTCGTCGCATGGTCGCCGATACGCTCAAGATATTTTGTCACCATGATCAGGTCAAAGATCTTCTTTCCATTCTCGCCTTTTTCCTCTTTGATGAAATCGATCATCTCGTCGCGTACTTCCTCGAAGTACTCATCAATGGCGTCGTCCGCCTTCATGACATCGCGGGCAAGCTCCAGGTCTTTCTTCACGTAAGCGGTCACACTGTTGCGCACCATCTTGCTGACCTCGGTAGCCATCTTGCCAATGACATGAATATCACTGTCCGCCGGAGCCCAGTCCTTGGAGGAAAGAATGATTTCCGCGATATCGGAAGTCTGATCGCCGATACGCTCCATGTCCGTGATCATCTTCAGTGCTGCTGAGATCCTTCTTAAATCCTTTGCCACCGGCTGCTGCTGGAGCAGGAGCTTTAAGCACAGTCTCTCGATATCCTTCTCAAGCTGGTCGATCTCCTCATCTTCTGAGATGATAACTCTTGCCTGCTCTTTGTCGCTGCCCTCCAGCGCCTTTGTCGTTTTCGCGATCGCTGTCTCGCACAGCTCTCCCATCTGTGTGAGCTGCTCATCCAGACGATGAAGCTGCTCGTCAAATCTGTTTCGCATTTAACCGAACCTCCCTGTGATATAATCTTCTGTCCTCTTATCTGACGGTATTGAGAAAAGTTTTTCCGTATCATTGTACTCTACAACTTCACCCAGCAGGAAGAAAGCCGTGTTGTCGGATACACGCACTGCCTGCTGCATGTTATGCGTGACCATGACAATAGTATAATCTTTTTTAAGCTCCATCGCAAGGTCTTCGATCTTGGAAGTCGAGATCGGATCCAGGGCTGATGTAGGCTCATCCATGAGCAGCACCTCCGGTTCTACCGCAAGCGCCCTCGCGATGCAGAGCCTCTGCTGCTGTCCGCCTGACATGCCCAGCGCGCTTGTCTTGAGTCGGTCTTTGCACTCATCCCAAATCGCCGCGTTCCTCAGGGATTTCTCCACGATATCGTCCAGTTTTGCTTTGGATCGGATCCCGTGGGTTCTCGGTCCGTACGCGATATTGTCGTAAATGCTCATCGGGAACGGGTTCGGCTTCTGGAATACCATTCCGACACGTTTTCTTAACAGGTTAACGTCCATCCCCTTGAAGACATTTTCTCCGTCAAGAAGGATCTCCCCGTCGATACGGCATCCTTCCACAAGGTCGTTCATTCGGTTGATGGATTTCAGAAGAGTCGATTTACCGCAGCCGGAAGGACCGATAAACGCGGTGATCTTATTTGGTTCGATCTCCAGATTTATATTTTTAAGAGCCTTGAAATCCCCGTAATATAAATCAAGATTCTTAATACTTATCTTTGACATTTCTTTACCCTTTCATGATTTTATACTGCTGTAAGTTTTCTCGCAATGAAACTTGACAATGCATTGATCCCCACTACAAGGATCAGCAGGATGACTGCCGTCGCGTATGCCTGATCCATGTAGAGACCCTCGCTGGAGAGGTTGTACATATGGAGCGCCAGGGTACGCCCGGATCCCATGATGCTGTCCGGGATCTGCGCCACGGTACCTGATGTGTACATCAGGGCCGCTGTTTCTCCCACGATACGTCCAATCGCGAGGATGACGCCTGCCAGGACTCCCGGGATCGCGGTCGGAAGCACGATGCGGAACACGGTGCGGAGTTTTCCGGCGCCCAGTCCGAAGCTTCCTTCACGGTAGGAATCCGGCACGGCTTTCAGCGCCTCCTCTGTATTTCTCATGATCAGCGGAAGGATCATGATCGCCATGGTAAACGCGCCTGCCAGCAGGGAGAATCCCCATCCCAGGGCGTTGACGAAGAGCAGCATACCGAACAGGCCGTATACAATAGACGGAATCCCCTGTAGCGTCTCCGTTGTCAGACGGATAAGTTCTACGAATTTATTCCCTCTCGGCGCATACTCCACAAGGAAGATCGCGGAAAAGATCCCGAAAGGAACCGCGATCACCAGAGACAGGACCGTCATGATGATCGTATTGACAAGAGCCGGTATTACCGACGCATTCTCCGACGTATATTCCAGCGAGAACAGGGACGGCGTAATGTGCGGAAGTCCGTTGATCAGGATATAGGCGATCAGGAAGATCAGCACGGCGAAGGTGATGACCGCCGCGAGCATTACGAGCAGCATCACGATCAATGAGCCCGGGTGCTTCAGATAAGTCCTGAACTTGTCGCCGATAGTCATTTTATTACTCATGGTCTGCCCCCCTCTTTAGCATTGCTACACATAAGTTGATGCTCAGGAT
>ERZ1090862.549-NODE-550-length-16836-cov-9.370955_pt1 | contig 16836 bp, 12 predicted proteins | sample MGYA00478481_ERZ1090862 | MGnify/ENA primary metagenome ERZ1090862 (study PRJEB33644, sample SAMEA5815745) | chicken gut metagenome | biome: Chicken; feature: Gastrointestinal Tract; material: Caecum | place: Ireland | collected 2019-01-01 | study: A study of the... | reverse complement strand
ATTGCAGGAGCAAAACTTTTTCTATTTTAAAAACCAAACTCGATAAAAAAACAAGAGCTTCTCAGCTCTCGTTTTTTAGTCTTCTTCTTTAATCATTTCTGACGGTTTTAATTCAAGATAATCCCGAAGTTTTCTGCTTCGTGACGGGTGGCGGAGTTTTCGCAAAGCCTTTGCTTCAATCTGTCGAACACGTTCTCGTGTAACCTCAAATTCCTGTCCAACTTCTTCCAATGTTCTTTCTTGCCCATCCGTCAAACCATGTCGCAAATCAAGTACTCTTCTTTCCCTATCTGTAAGAGTCCCTAAAACCTCATCTAACTGATCTTTGAGCATCGTCGCAGCAATTTGATCATCTAAATCACTGTCCATGATTAATTCCCGCGGCATTTGAATTCCCATTTCGTCCCATGAATCATGTTTTTCAAAAACATCTATGTTTTCAAAAAACATAGAATACAACTCTTCCAAAGACTCGAATGGAGTAGCCGCTGATAATACATCTTCTGTTTGCTCTTTGGTGAAGGATAGGCGATCGCGCAGTAGTTGAAGCACATCCTCCTTCTCAAACAATTCCGGTTCATTGATATATCCACATTCTTTCAATGTCGGATAAGCTGAGAAAAATAGATCCTTTTTATGGACCGGATAATGCATAAGTGGTCTTCTTGTCGGCTGCCTTCTTGAAATATTCTGCAATACCCACATGGCAGCATAGGAGCCAAAAGGACCATTTGTATCAGGATCATATTTATCTACAGCTGTAATCAATCCAACACAAGCTTCTCCAACCGCATCTACAATGTCCATATCATATGTTTCAGTTCTTTGAAGTGCAATTCGCAATGCAATCCTCAAATGCATCTCAATCATACGGTCCCTTGCGTGCTGATTTCCTTCAAGCACTTGATATTTTAATGTACTAAACTCTCTCCATTGCGGCGGTACTATATTTCGTACAGCTGTTACAAAATCTTCTAAACTAGGCTCAAGCTCTATAATCCGGTCATACACAGCTTCATAATCGCTCTGCGCATAATCGTCAAAATCATCGTCATTCTGATCGGATACAGTTCTACTTGCCGGAGCTTCATCATAAACAAGAATTCCTCTTGTGGTTATCACACTTGTCAGCCAATCAAAATCCTTAATGGGAAGAGAATTAGCATCAGCGCAATCCATGATATCGTCAAATGTGACATATCCTTGTTTTTCAGCTTGATCAAGCAGATACGTAAGCGCCTCCTGTCTGTTATCTCTTCCCATCAGTAATTCTCCTAGTTATTTCTTAATGCAGAGCTGCAGGATATCATCATTAGACACTTCCGAATTAAATCTATCCTGAAACTCTTCAACGAAGTCATAAAGTCTGTTGATATATTCCTCCGGATCTGTTGCTCCTTCAATCAGCTTCTCGTAAAGGACATCAACGCCGCCCCTTAGATAGCTGTCAAAGCGTTCTTCATCTTTCGGATCTTCTCCCATATGTCTGAATGCTTTATCGATTCTCTTTTCCTCATCCGGCTCATACTGTTTATCTAACAGCATAATCAGACGGAAGTTATACATAAGTTCTTCCTGTGAATAGATAACTCGATCACCCATGACATTCTGATTATAAACCTGGCCAGTTTCCGGGTTCTTCGTATCATCTGGCTCTGCTGTCCTTCCATATAAAAAGCCAATCAGCGGAGCATTGGTATAAACATCGACATTTCTTGCAAAAAGCTGTGCTTTACTTTCAGCATCAAATGCACTGGTTAACTGGTCGACACGCACTGCATGTCTGCCTTTAAATCTGTATTGTTTATCAAACATAGCGCGCCTCCTATACTAACACGGTCTCAAATTCGTTCTTCTTATCAAAATGATGCCTACTGCCGATTCGGTTTCCCATATAATCCTCAGCAAGTTCGCCATCTGTATCTTTGATAAAAATAATAACCTGTTCAGCCGTCTCCGGAAGTGCCTCGCACACAGTCTTGATTCTTCTCTTATCGAAGGCAGAAAGCGGAGCATCCATTACCAGCGGATAAGGTTCAGAAGAAAGCAACTGTGCATCCTCATCTGTTGCATTACGATTGTCACGCGCCATCTTAATAATACCAGTGATGAATGCAAAGATAACAGAAATACTCTGTGCGGTGGAAGTTTCAACATCCCCATCATAGTCTGTAGCATATACAGAAATATGATACTTTTCATCTATTGTAAGATATAAACCGCCTTCATAAATCTGTTTGAAGATATCGTTAATCGTAGTCTGCAGGCGGTCACGAATCTCCGCCTCACTTGTTGCATATACATCCTGCAGCTCTTTGTAAATTCTCTCTGCATATGCCTTATAAATCTCAATCTTTTTATTATTTTCATCTAAGAGCGTAAGGTTACGGCGTTCTGTATCAGCCCTCTCCATTTCGCTCTCTTTTCTTGCTTTCTCAGCAATCTTACGATCTCGCTCGACATTATCTTTCCGGATGGTCTGATCGCACAATTGGATCTCACTATTGATCGCACGAACCTTTGCGCGGACATCTCCGCCACTCAGTTTTCCTTCTACCTCGGCCAGTTCGTCTCTAAGATCAGTAAGGTCATCATCCTGCTGACTAATTACTGCAAGATTGTCTCTTATCTGCCCGTAAACATCCTTACGATCATTGGCTCTTCTGCGAGATTCCTTTTTAAAATCGCTGATGGTTGTACTGATAGACTGCGGCGGCAAATAATCAATCAGCTCCTTAACCTTGCTATAAGGAATGGTCCCTTCATCAAGATGAGTTCCACATATACAGACCTTCTGTTTAAGAAGATACTCAATGGTCTTCGCATGCATATAAGGAATATCTTTACCTGCAAAATCTTTTTCTGACAGGAACTTCAGTGCTCTTTCAACCAGCGAGATTGAAAAGAAAGAACTCAGATTTCCATTAAAGTCTTTGCTAATAGCTTTATATACATTGGATTTTGATTTCTCTGCTGCAGCAATCTTTCGGATCAGTTTTTCCTTCTTTTCTTGGAGTTCTTCACCTTCAGCATACTGCTTGATTTCTGCGCTCTTTTCTGTCTTTCTGGTCTGAGCTAACTCTATCTCAGCATCCAGCTCTTCAATTCTGGCCTCAATAGCAGCTATCTCATTTTTGCAGCGTTCAATTGTATCCGTATACTCTTTAATTTTGGCATTACTCTGTGAATTATAGCTGGCCTCATAGCTGCTGATAACGCTTGACTTAACCCGCGGATTAAAGTGCTGGATTGCGCTATACATCGCATTCAATCCCAGTAATCCTTTAACAGCCTCAGCGAAATCTGTAGCCTTCTTACCCGTAGAGATATCCTTACTCATCTTCTCTATACGCTCACCATCAAAGAAAAAGTATCTGGACAGTTCTTTCGGCAGAATGCTCTTAACTTCACTTTCACACATCGATTTCTTTACATATGATGTGTTTCCGGAAGCATCTTTAGTAGCTATATCAAAAACGGTATTATCTGCCTTGATTCTGTTCGCATTATCTTTATGATATGTCTGCTCCCGAATCAACGTATAATCAACTTCGCCATGATGCAGTTTCAATTCGACCTGTACCTTTACATCCTGTCCAGGGCGCATCTCCGTTGCAACCATCTTGTTGAGCATTGATTTATCTGAGAACTCGGTCTCACCATATAAGCACCAGAAAAAAGCCTGTGCAAATGTGGTTTTACCGGTACCGTTTTCACCAATGATAATGGTGACATTTTTACCATCTGCACCTCCGGCAAAATCGATAGATTCATTTCTGAACTGGCGGAAGTTTACTAATTTTATCGATTGAAGTAACATTGCGCTTCCTCCTCTATCTTCTTCTTGATCCAGCTGACCATTTGCTGATCAGACATCTGCCTCGTTTTCAGATTCATGTTTTCCTGGATGATAATTTTTCTTTTCAGCCTCTCAACTGCCTTATCATCGATTTTGATTTCTTCCATATTACTGCCCTGCCTTTTCTGAAGAATCTTCGTCTACAATATAATACGCCTCTTGAATGTCCCAGATCAGATTATTTGCCACCATCGAATTCATTGATAACCGGCCAAATTCTTTTATCCTAGCTAATTCATTTTTTACAAGAGAGAGATCTCTCTGCGCCTGTTCTGTTGTCAAAGCGGATACCGAGTCCAATTCTCGCGGTAGTGTAACAAAATCGTATATCTCAGCATATGGTTTATTATCGGCTTTTCTAAGAACTCGTCCTCGTCTTTGAATATATTCCTTAGGATTCGTTGTGCTTGCCAGGATAAATGCTGTACGTATACCTGGGATATTGACACCCTCATCCAAACACTTAATAGCAACTATTGCCTGAAGCCGATCACCTTTTTGGAAATGCTCCTTTATCATGGCTCTCGTTTCCATATTCTCCTCAGAAGTAAATTTGGCCACCTCCATTCCAAATTCGTTTCCCAAGATTCGTGTCACCGCCTCTATCTGGCGGATATCTTCTTCATCCGTTACCGATGAGTCTGCCTTTTCATCCATGACATTTGTAGCTCCGCAGTAAACAAGAATGTTGTTATCTTTTGAATATGGTTCTATCTGCTCCCTGAGAGCATCGAGCTTCTGACTCGCACCGGCAACAATTCTAGCACGTTCCATGGCAAGTATTTCACCACGTTTGTTTAGCTTGTACTTTCCGTCCTTACCTTTTATAAGGCACTTATACATCTCATATGATTTCTGCTCATACTGCTGCAGCTCATCTTCTGTTAAATAAACCAAGATTGGATAGTACTTATATTTTGTAAGTTTATCCTCCTCTATTGCCTTCTCCAGAGAATATTCGATACATTTCTTACCGAAGAAATCATATAGGATTGCAGTACCTTCATCGTCACGATGTCTGTCTAAAGTAGCTGACAATGCCAAGCGATATGTAAATCGATCATCAAGTAACCGAGCGTAACTTTTTGCTCCAAAATTATGCGCTTCATCAACTACCAACAGCACTGAGGATTGAATTTTACTGATTTCATCCTGTACCGCTGTACTTGCAAATGTTGCGTTTGTGCAGACAAAGCAAAAGAAACTTTTATCCCTACGCAGTTTCTGATCCCTTACTGCTCTCGCGAGCCGCTTTTTCCAATCCTTTTGAGGAGAACTGCTATAGCCAACTATTGGCTTGATATTAAACTTAACAATGTCCTCAACCCATTGCTCTACAAGATGCTGATAAGGACATACAATAATAACTGCAAGTACGTCATCGAGATCTTTCGACAGCTTTGAAATAGCACCTAATCCAGTGAGCGTTTTTCCCGTACCTGTTGCCATATCAAAAATGCCCCTGTAATTCTCACCTACCCAAGCAGCAATTGCCCCCTTCTGATAGTCTCTTAACTCTATGCTTTCCGGTACTCTGGCTCCTATTGGACCGGTAGGTTCACGACTAACATTACTCAGGCCGGTTGCATACGCAATCATTCTTTTTGCGAACTGCATCTTATCAATATCAAAGTTCGGAGCCTTCTTTCGATACTTTTCAATCAGGGCATATGTTATATTTGGAAATTCAAGAACCTTAATATTAGGTTCTGTGTCATGCCAAATAGAATAAAATGCATTTTCCTTCAATCGTACCCGCTCTGTTTCACTTGGATCTCCCCAGCTCCTGAAAACATCCATCGTCTCATAATTTATAGACATGGCTGTACGGGATTCGTTATTTGAACCAGAAAAAGCAATCTTATCTCCCACAGCATCTTCTATTAATCCCATCTTTTCGTGGTACATGCCTATGCCGTTTTTATCTTCTGTATATGCAATCTGAATGTCCATCACCCCATCAGCAATTAATGCGGCAAGAAGATTCAGTCGTTCCATTGAATAATAATCGGCCGGCTCTTCAATCTGTGCGAGCAAAGCCTTTTCTATAATATTGTAGCGATCATCATACCCTTTTTTGATTGCCTCAATATCCTCATCAGTCAAATATGGTGATGCCACAATTTGTATTTTCCCACCTTCAGAAGCCATCTCCGCTATACCTTTAGATATCTCCACTAAAGACGAAGACGAAAAGAAGCCTACCGCTCTCTTATACGAAACAGCTTCTCGAAGCAATGGAATATAAAAGTCCTGAACTACATTGTCGATCAAGGATCTGTATTCACTTTTGACCTTATGATCCTTAAGCCCCACGGAGCAGCCCCCTCTCTATAAATTTTCTTCAATGTAATCCAATGCCTGGATTAACTCCTCAAAATCCTGTTCGCTGGTAAAATAGTTGACACTAAAACGAATCGTTCCTGTAGGATATGTACCTAAAAACTGATGCGCAAGCGGTGCACACTGCAATCCCGTTCTTACAGATACTCCTTGCTGATCAAAGATGCTTCCTGCACTGTCGCTGCTAATTCCTTCTATCAAGCAAGAAACAATGCCAGCATATTTTCTTCCATCACAATTACCTACAATCTTAATGAAATCGTATCCGGATAAAATGTCCAACAGCTTCTGCCGATTGATTTCTTCCTGATTCCACAAAGCATCTAAAGTGGTCTCCTCAATCCATTGGAGCGAAGCATTCAAACCAGCTACACCAGAAATGTTCAAGGTTCCCATTTCATATTTTTCCGGAAGACTTTCCGGCATATCCTGATTTGCCGACTCGTATCCGGTTCCGCCAAAGAACACTGCCGGCAGCTTAATCGCCTGATTCATCACGAAGCCGGAAATGCCTGTAGGTCCGTATAATGTTTTGTGTCCAGCGAATACTGCGAAATCAACAGTACTAAGCCCAACGTTACAATCTACCAATCCAGCTGTCTGTGCCATATCCACCACAGTTACAGCATTGTACTTCTTAGCCAAAGAAAAGATATCTTCTATCGGTGACACAAGACCTATTACATTGCTTGCATGACTGACTATAACCAGGTCTGGTCTGACTGCATCAAACTGATACCGGATTTTCTCAAGAGCATATTCTAAATCCTTTGTAACAGAGAGCTGTGTAACAGTTATCATTGATTCTTTTTCAAAATGATGCAGTGTTCTTGTGACAGCATTATGTTCAAAAGGACTGATGAAAATATTCGTGGCTCCAGCTGATATCATGCCCTGGATAATCATATTCAAAGCAATTGTTGCTGTAGGCGTAAAAATTACCTGCTTCGCCGGACAATGTAATAGAGTTTGAATTTGAGATCTTGTATCTGCAATTAACGTTCCTGCAGTCTGCGCTTTTGCATAATTTCCGCGTCCGGCGCTTCCGCCATTATTCCGGTAAAATGCATCCATCTTGTCATAGACACAATCAGGCTTTGGATATGTAGTTGCTGCATTATCAAAATATGCCATATCGCAGCCTCCTCATTAGCAAAGTTTTCTTAAAATCTCCATCAAAATCTGGCGTTTCTCCTGATCAGATATGGATTGGCCCATGGAATCAAGCGCTGCCGTAACCTGATTATGCAACAATTTCCCTTTTCCAGTTCCTTCCACTCTGTCGAAACGTTTTGTCACTGCCACACCATTCTCATCCGTATAAGTCACCTGATACGCACTTGTATTCTGCGTATCTCCAACTTCCTGAACGGTTGCATGATAGCCTTCCGCAGTTTCCTTATATCCCTTTATATTCTTTATGAACAGCTCCTTGACCTTTTCATCCCAATCTTCAATTCTCAAATCGGTGGCCAGTTTTGCCAATCTTGATATCGTAAGGTCATCATCATTCGTAATGCTTTTAAACAAGCCCAGGCATCGTTCAGTACCATCGGTAAACAACTGCTCAAAAACAGTCTGATCCAATGACTCACACCAGTCTTTAATTACAGATGACAGCGACATCTTCTTAATATTATTCAAATCTTTCGGAAGCGCAAAAATACCTTTAACTTCCGAGCGTAAAGATTTCTTCACTTCTGACAGATATTCATCATAGAATTTCTTTGCATTGCTGACATTATCCACCAATGCTTCCTGGAAATCAGCAAATCCGAATGCCTTCGGTAACTTTTCAAACAGGAACTCATTTCCGCTCATATTCTGTTTCAAAAGCTTAAGCATCTCCAGACGGCCCTTAATCAGCTTTTCTCCATTCGGACCTTTTTTGCTTTCCTTAACGTATTTCGGAAGAGCCATATACCAGCGTCTCATTGCTGAAACCACATAGTCATATGAATTCGATCCTCTTTCGGCATCCACTACATACTCAGCAAAATTATAGGCCAGGCTTTGTACAAATGCTTCTTTTTCTGGATTCCACTCCAAATAAGACAAAGTGAACATCTGTGGTTTCGAATTGATCTGCAGCATAACATCTGCCGAAAGAGTCACCTGTCCATACTGATCCGAGACAATTACTTCTCTCTTGTACTCATGGATTACCGCTGCAAGATAAATAGGAATCAATCCTTTGCGTAACCCGATATGATATTCTGGCGCTGTAAGCCGCTTATATAACTCTTCAAACGATATGCTACCACTTGTTCTGGTTTCGACAATAAAGTCTTCAATGACAGACAGCACATCTGCCATATGCTCAACCTTATCCGGTCTCAGATTTATCCTTGGAAGACCTTCGTTTTCTTCCCATACGCCGGTACGAATCAGAGTACTTCTCATAATGGATACTTCCTGTCCGGATCCTGTCAGGCCAAGGTTCGGCTCAAGTTCGTTACGCAAAAGCGCAGCCACAATTTTATTCCTGCTATTATTTGCAGTAGCTGTGATTTCATTGCGGTTCATTGCTTCGTTATTAATGATAGGCGTAAGAGAATAAACCTGATCGCAGATACTTGACATTAAATCAGTCAATGCTGCTTTTCTGTTTACAGGGACTTCAGCCCCTTTGTAAATATATCTGGACTTGTATTCCTCGGGATGTGTATATCCTCTCAGAAAGGATATGATTACTTCCCTAAGATCTTCATAAATCACTTCATACTCATCAAAAAGCACTTTATCATCGTTAGCATTATCCCTGAGTATGGAAACAGCATTAAACTCCTTTACCACGTCAGAAATTTCAGTAAAGTGTCTTGGCAATATGAAAATAAACCGATTGCAATCTTCTGATGTAACCTGGATAACATCCTTCAGTCTTGCGATTGATTCCTCGCTATGAGGGATTATTCCATAAATCACTCCATCGGCTTCTATATCCTCGCTCTTAACTGTCCAGTCAATATCATCAGTTACTTCATCTTCATCTATAAACTCAAATGAAAAATACCTGATCATATCCCTTTTGCTGTTATAGCGTGACGGATACACGTAATTATCAAAATTGGAATTGTTCAGAGTTTCTTTAACCGTAGTCTTCTTACTCTGAAGTTCTACCATATCATTAATCTTCTGACGGACATCCACACCGGATGTCCGCTTAAGGCGCAGGAAATTATTACTTCTTTTCAGATAAATCACATATTCCTTCTCTATAAGATTATCAATTGCCTGATTGATTTCTTCAGGCAAATAACTAATAGAGAAAATGCTAATAATCTCATCCTTAGACGGCTGCAGTTTTTCAAACTGCTCAAGGGTATAGATCAGCGATAACGTCTTCACGATCTTACTTTCAAGCGAACCTTCCTGAAGCTTTTCAAGAATCAGCTCTGTCAAAATATAATTATCATGAATGCTACCCGAATAAACCTCCTTCTTGAAAAGCGGTTCAAAATAATCATAAATCATATCCGGGGTCAGCACTTCAAAGTGATCATCATTGTAGGTGTCCAGAAATGACGGCAGCGTCGATACACCTGGTGCTGAGATAAACGTAAACAGGGTACGTTCGTTCTGCGCAACACGTTCCGATAATCTAGGCAATATAAACGTTGATACAGGATGCAATGGATAGCAGCCATAAATAGTCTTTACAATCTGATCATCTTCAACATCTTTAAAGATATTATGCTTCTGGTATCTCTGAATCATGCCATCAAAATTAGACACGTATTCTTTCTGAAAAGTGCTCCAGGTTTTCTTATCTTTCTGGATTGCAGACTCAATAATCTCGTATGTCTGCGTAAAATTATTATTAAGATGGATATGCTTAAATCTTTCGGATACGCCTCTCCATCCATCTACCTTCTGCTTCGGCAACTTATCGATATAATTAGCAAGCTCCTTATGCGAGATCAGCATCAAATGCATCTGCAGATCTCCGCTACGATTACACTTTTCCGCAAAGTCCTGAAGCATCTTGGTATCACTTACCGACGCGTCTGCTATATTTGCTTCAAGGAATTTACTGAACTCATCATAAATAACATAAATCCCAGTATATCCTTTACTCTTAAGGCTCTTTACAGCCTCTTCATAAAGATCCACAACATCAAAGCCAAGGAATGGATTAAAAACACTTCCGGCTGTCAGTGTAGGATATATTTTTTCAAATTTTTCATATGCCTTGGGACTATAATTTTGAAGTTCCTCGACATACTTTTTTATAGGTATATCAATGGCATCCTTAAGCTTCTTATAGGTTTCAGGGAATTCCTTCTCCCACTTTTCAATAGCATTAACGGCAGCTTTGTAATTTGTCTGAGGCATGACGTCTAGGCCGTTCATGGACAGCGTTCGCTGCAAAGCCAAGAGGAATGCCTGAGGTAGACTGGTGTTGCTGCCGGTAATGATCACCGGCAAAATTTTGTTATTAGAATCATAGTAGTTGTCTACAATTTGGGCCAATCTCTGGTTTTCCTGAATCTTTGGCATAGCCTTCTTGAAAAGCTCGCGATCTCGCTTCATAAGCATGGCTAATATGGTAAGCACAATATGTGACTTACCTTTTCCATAGGCACCAATTAACACGCGTGCACGATCCGTTGATGTCGGATTCGTGCTTAGAAGAATATCCTCCAGCAACGCCAATGCTGACCTTGTTGGTATGAAGTTTTTTAATTTATCGTCGTTATTCAGATCGTATCCGATATTAACCGAATACTGAAAGCCTGAAGCGACTGATATCATTTTACTCATTGGCAGTCACCTTATAATCCTTCTTCAATAGTTTCATAGTATTTTGCAACGCATTCATCAAAAGTCATTTTGCTATTCAGATGAACCACATCAAGTCCTGCAGTACGGATAATTTTAAGCATGCCAATGCTTTCAATATCATGCAAAATATCCAGCATGGTAATAGCATCCAGATTAAAGACTTTTCCGATGTTGCAAGGTTTAGTCAGCAGTTCATTTAACGCAATCTCATCTCGGTCTTCTGCCTGGTCCATAATTACAGCCAGAACAACCCACGGATTAAACGATTTTGCTGACGGAATTGATTTTTTGTATGTTTTCTGTTTCTTGTTTGCTATATCAACAAGACCGAGCTCACCAAAAGGACAATCAATGTTGTTCTCCGGAGACACCTTACCTGGGTTGGATTTGTACCTTGGAAGATACGTGTTAATAATACAAGAAAAATCATCATTCAGAGATCTGATAGCTACTGAACCGCCATCCTCATCCATCATGATATAATTCTGTAATTGCTGCACGAATTCTTCCTTCGTAAACTCTGACATAGAAAATTCATTGAAGAAGTAGTACCAGGCAGTTGCCTCTTCCTTCTGCGATGCCAGTTTATATTGAAGCAGATACAGAGTCCCAAGTTCCTCAATATAGCAGTCATTATCATAAATCCGCTGTCCAAGTGGTGTTAAAGATTGGATCCTTCTTCCACTTTTAGGTTCCTGTGTCAATCCAACTGTCTGCATCCAATACCTTAATGCTTTAACCATATTGGATCCAATTCCAAGAATATCCATCGGATTCTCTGCTTTATCTACGAATAGGTCCGGCTTCTCAACAATGCGCTCCATGCCCTTGCTAAGCCATCCCTTTCTTATAAAAAATGTGTCATGAGCACGAAACTTCATTGCCATTACCCTTAACCTCCATCATCGTTACTTAGTTCTAAGATATTTGTCCATCATGCATCCGCCATCGAGATACTTCGCTGTCATGCACATTTTGCAGTGAACACACTTATTCGGATCAATATAATAGCTGTCTCCAGTTATTGATATCGCTCCGGCGCGACAAATAGATTCACACTTCAAACACTTGCGACAGGCATTAAACTTACGGATCTGATAGCCAACCATTCTCTGCAGATCATCATGATCCTGCACGTTCATGGTTCGAACCTTTACCGCGTATTCATATCCATCCTGGCTAAACGGCTGAATGGATAAAATTGGTACATTAGTTCTTGCATCCAAAACAAGTACTTCTCTTAAAAGCTTCTTGCCAAGTTCCGGTGCCACTCTGCCAAAGGGAATAAACAAACCAACTAATTCATCGTCAAATTCTCTTACCAAACGGTATATCTTTGCATGCTCTTCCGTAGTGCAATTGGTGAATTTAATCTTTACATCGCCTGCTGCCGCAAGGCCATTACCTCCCTGACGAGCTTTCCACTTGCCGCTGTCTACGTAAACTTCTGCATCTTCTTTTCCAATCTTCTTTGCAAAGTCAATCAGGAAATTTCTCCATTTCATCGACTGCTCCGGCATATATATTCTTGAAAGAAACTGAGCTCGCTGGTTGTTGTTTGGACAGCACCAGCAGCCTACTCTGTCATATCCCAACCGGTAAGCCTCATTAAAATCGACTTCCTCTGCCAGCATATAAAGCCAAATATCAATATCCTTCCAGAAGAATATCGGCGAAGCTACCGTCTGCTGCTGGATCTTAACGGACTCAGCGTCATCCTCCACGCGATTATATTTGCTTCGGCTGACAGACTCGGATTTTCTGATTCCATAAAATGTAAGAATCTGCTGATTCCGATACAAGCTGTTTATTACACGCGTAATAGGACCCGTCTTAAACATGGAACAGCACCAGCGCATCATACGAGCAGGTGGACCAATATCCTCACAAACATCATAGAATACCTGCTCATCATTCTTTGCAAATAAGAAGATCGCCTGCGGATGATTCTTACGATACCTCTCTGCATACTTCACCGTTGTCGGAAACTCTAGCGTTGTGTTTCCAAATATATGGACCAGGCTCGGATTGCTCAAAGCTTTCGCAACCACATCCGCCGTAATGGTCGAATCCTTACCTCCAGAGAAGGAAATCACGAGCTTTTCTTCATCAAACTTAGCTGCAGTCTGTCGCACAAATTCAAATGATTCATCTTTCAGGTAATCCAGGCGACTCTTATTCGCTTTAATAAAATTCTGCATATGCTTGTCAAAATACTCATACGTGTTCTGTTCAGCATATTGCGAAAGTTTTTCTCCAATTGCGTCTGTATCAGCTGTCTGAAACAAAGAGTTCGGAATTGATATACTTTTACCGTCAACATAGTAACGGCTGTTTACAGCCCATACTGATTTTTCAACAAACTCGTTCGGTTCCTTATCCAGCAGAATCTCCAACAGTAGACGCTCTTCAGGGAATACCGGTCTTAAATCTGTTGCCAGGTATTTTGTTTTCTTTCCGCAAATCGGGCAAATGCCCTTATCTATCTGATTGGTCTTATGAATAATCGGTGTTTTGCAGCTCTTGCACCAGTAAACCTCAAGCGGGACGCCTTCTGTTGTGGGTTTTCCACATACAGGGCATTCTTCAAACCTAGTTTCAATGCCGCAATCAACACACCAGTATTCAGTAGGTTTCTCTATTACCTCTTCTTCATCGGATGAGTACAGATCTTCTGTCTCCATATCTAACTCTTCAGATGACATACTGTAACTCACCTCCAATTCCTTCATTTATGCAGATAGGCATAGTTACCCATACTAGCGCTTCCAGTAACCATTATAGTCAAAATGGTGTCCCCAAAAACGGACTCGTAGCATATCGGTCTCAAAAATTGGTCAGTCTTTGAATTTTCCATTATTCCGCATCCATTCATCGACTTCATCCTTGTCAAATCTCCAGATGCGGTCTATCTGGTATCCTGGCATTGCCTTATTCTTAATCCATTTCGTTGCGGTGTCTCTGCTTATGCCAAGGTATTCACAAACCTGCTTCATCGACATCCATTTATCTTTTTCCATCAGTTAATTCTCCTGCCTTTGACAACTAAATGGGCACATTATCATATCTATCATACCACTGTACCCTCACATCTTCAAGTTGTTTGTTGTCTTTTGAAGTTTAGTGTGGAATCTTAGTTTGTTTAGCTGTTTTCTTATGTTTTATGCTGATATTTGTAGTTTTATGCTGTATTTTACATTTTATCGGTGTCTTCCATTCATCTGCCACAGATCATGGATCTGAATACTCCGTATCGCCTGCCGGAGGCTGTTTCCCCGGCAGTGCCGGTGATACTGTTGGCTGAATCTGTGCTTGTGGAAAATCACGCAGGAACCTTCATTCGGATAACCGATGCAGTGCAAATACCATTAGTAACCGGTGTTTCTGCTCTGAATCGTCACTCTCCTCATTGCTCGCGCAAAAAAGAACGCCATTTATTATTTTTTTCTTTTCTACACTGTATTTCCAATACAAAACAATATGAGTAGTGAGAGGGTTTGACTTTTCAAGAGCAAGATCCACCCGGGTAATACCGAAATCCATTTTATGGATTTTGCTATTCCTTCCGGATCAAGATCTTGATGGGGATTTCGATTTCCCCATACCCTCGATTTAGACATCTTTCGATGTCGTCTGGCTTCCACAAAATGTGGGCGCATCACTGAGCAAAGTCAGAAGGGACAGCTGACCTGTTTCAGTGGTTCCACTTCGTGGAAAAAACATAATTGAAGGGAAGGGAGGAGTATGCCACGTAAGAAAAAACCAGAAAAAAATCGCTACAAGAACATTGTCTGCATGAAGGTTACAGATATCGAACTTGAGATCCTAAATCAGCACGCTGCCACGGCAGGGTTGTCCAGATCTGAGTATTTGCGAAAACTGTTTCTGGAAAAAGAAATTCATGTCCACTATGAAGTTGTTGCAGATATGAAAATTCTGAGAGAACTTTTAGGAGAATATGGAAAGATCGGTTCCAACCTCAATCAGATTGCCCGGTATTTTAACACCGGAGGAGAAAGATCACTGGCGATGGAAGAAGAAATCCGCCACTGTATTTCCGAATTGTTTAAACTCAGGAAAGAAGTATTAAAGTTGGCAGGTGAAGTAGATGGCGATCCTTAAACACATCAAGAGCAGAAACGCAAATTATTCTGATGCTCTGAATTATCTGCTGTATCAGCATGATGAAGAAACCGGAAAACCAATCCTGGATGAATATGGCAATAAACTTCTTCGAGAAGAATTTTATATGGACGGATTAAATTGTTCGTCTCTTTCATTCGACAAGGACTGTCGAATGACAAATAAGAAATTCAATAAAAACCAAAAGAGGGAAGATATCAAAAGCCATCATTATATCATCAGCTTTGATCCTGCAGACGCAGGAGAATGCGGACTTACCGGGAAACGGGCGCAAGAGCTTTGTCTGGAATTTGCCCGAAAAAATTTTCCAGGTTATCAGGTATTGGTTGTCACCCATACAGACGGTGGCAACCAATCCGGCAACATCCATACGCATATCGTCATTAACAGCGTTCGTAAGTATGCTGTGAAAAGACAGAGTTATATGGATAAGCCAAATGAAGAAAAGGCCGGATATAAACACCGGTCCACAAATCGATTTCTGAACCATCTGAAAAAAGAAGTCATGGCAATGTGTGAACGAGAAGGTCTCCACCAGATTGATCTCCTTACCCCTGCTCCCGTGAAAGTAACGGAAGCTGAGTTCCGGGCTAAAGCACATGGTCAGAAAAAACTGGATCGGATCAATAAGAAAATTGTGCAGGAAGGTCTTCGACCGGCAGCCACAACATTCCAAACACAGAAAGATTTTCTCCGAGATGCCATTAAAGAATGTTCCCGTTCTGCAGGAACTTTTGAAGAGTTCCAGAGTCTTCTTCTGGAGAATTATAACATCTCCGTCATTTCTCAAAGAGGGCGCTACCGTTATCTCCATCCTGACCGCGACCGGAGAATTACAGAAAAAGCTCTCGGAACAAAATATGGGCGGGAACATCTGGAAAAGATTTTTATCCAGAATGGAAAAGGACTACAAACGGAAAAAGGAATATCTGCGGATCATTCACCAGAAACGGATTACCACAAAGATCCGACTGCTATTTTCTATTATGGCACAAAACTGCGTTTGGTTGTTAATCTGCAGACAAATGTAAAAGCCATGCAGAGTGAAGCCTATGCCCGAAAAGTCAAAATCACCAATCTGCAGCAGATGGCAAATACCCTGATCTATATTCAGGAACACGGCTATGACACCAGAGAAAATCTTACTGTTGCCACTTCAGAGGCACATAGGAAACTGGATGATGCTCAAAAAAGATTACGTGACCTCAATGCAGAAATGAAGACATTAAATACTCATATCCATTACACAGGACAGTATTTTGCCTCAAAAGCTGATTATGCAGAATTCTTGAAATCAAAGCATAAAAAGAAATATCGAAGCGAACATGCTTCCGAAATTACAGCCTATGAGGAGGCAAGAGACTGGCTGAAAGATTTTTATCCTGACGGGAAAATGCTTTCTCTGAAATCATTAAGATCCCGCAAGGAAAAACTGCAGGACATGATCCACAGTCAGAAAATGACTCTTCAGGATCTAAAAGATCACTGCAAAGAACTGGATACTGTTTCATACAATACAGACGCCATTCTTACCCGGCGTGTTATGGAAACGGAACAGTTACCGGAACACTCGACAACTCATCATAAATCACAGAAAGAAAGGAATGAAGAAATCTTATGACACAATCAGAATTCAAATTGCTCTTTGCTGATCAGGTAATGAAATGCGAAGAGACTCTACAAAATAAAAGGAAAGAATATACCGG